>LKMJ01004392.1_pt1:0-2500 | contig 13261 bp, 21 predicted proteins | sample 643391 | NCBI WGS metagenome assembly LKMJ01 (sample SAMN04112250, study PRJNA286221) | soda lake metagenome | biome: soda lake; feature: Kulunda Steppe; material: water; isolation source: sample PL-Br10 brine of Picturesque Lake | place: Russia: Kulunda steppe | collected 2010-07
AGCATGCTGTGTGGTCTATCTGTTAAGCGGTGCTCTGATGCAAACTGCCTGATTCTACGACAACCAGCCATGAAAGGTGTAAGCATATGCTCAGCTGCAGCAGCCATATTGTGCGTCTTGGTGAAAATCATGCCCAGGTATTTGAAAGAATCTTTGTTGGCAAGCTGTACCCCTCCTAGCGTGAACACAGGTACCCTTGTGCGTCGAGTGTTAAAATGCACCACCTCTGATTTCGATGTGTTCACAATCAGTTCCTTCCTTAAAGCGTAGGCGCTCAGCCTATCCTACATCATCTGCAGTTGACCTGGCTCATTTGCAGTTAAGCTCAGATCATCTGCATACAACATGTGTGTCACATTAACATCAGCTATGCCTGTCAACGCCCCACGCACGTCCCGGACTATGCAATCGACATCATTAATGTACAGAGAGAAAAGCAAAGGTGAAAGAGGGCATCCTTGTTTGACACCACGAGTAGGCCGTACCCTTGCTTGCTTAGTTCCATCCACCAGCACATACTGGCTGTTATAGAATGCAAGCACCAGACAGACATGCAAATAGATCAAGCAAATCAAGATACTGCTTGAATACATGGTAAGCAGTACCAGTGGACGGAAAGGTTAGGTTTGGGGGGGGGTTACAAGAAAAAGGTCTTCACTGAAGGCTTCAGTCAAGAAGTGCGACTGCTAGCCTGCTCATTAAAAACTATCAGTGCATGAAGGAAGAAACATAACTTATTGTTATCCTGGCCCAGAAAAGCAGACACATTGTTTAAATCTGCGGAAGAAAATAGGAAAGCATAAGTCCTTCGGAGAGAGACCACGAGAGAGACCACGGGTGCAATGGAAAAAGACGTGTTCCTCATCCTGTTCATTGTGAGCATTACACAAGTCACGAGTAGGGGAGGCATTGTGAGTCCAGATCACTGTTTTAATTGGTAGAGTGGGCACAAAGTCTGAAGCGAGCCACGCTGCGAATGATGTTGCGAGAAAGAACAAGAGCAATGTATTTAGGAAGGGTGTATGGCGAATGTGTGACCAGGGCCCTCCTGGTAGCCTACCCCTGAGGGGAGGGCGCACCATTGATGGTAAGTGGAGCGTTTGCTGTTGCGTTCTCGTGGATGTATATCAGGATAAGGTGTCCAATAATCCAAGTGCCTCAGGTCGACAACAAAACGACCAAGATCAATGGGTTCACACTCCAGCAGCCTTTCCTTGAACAAGTAGGATTGTGTGAGACCATCCATAGCAGACAGGATGTGGGATGACCAACAATCATGGCACCGTGAGCTCAGTTGCATGTCAGCATGTAAGATCTTTCTTGCAGTGGAGCTATTGCTTTGGGTTAAAGCATCGTATAGCCGCACTGCCGCCCGGAATCATTTGAACCGTAGAGGCTCTAGACCACACTCGCGCATGACACACCATGAAGGAGTTGTGTCCCTGACCATCAGAATCCTCTTGAGCACTGTCATTAGCCATTTTTGTAAAGGATTGTCCATTTCTTTGCCCTGCCATAAGAATGGGGTGGCCCAAACCTGGCTTGCGTACATACCAGCAGGAATTGGTACGTTTTAAGGAGGCACATGCAGATGTGTAACCTGTTTGTAAGGTCATACTCCCGTATAAACTGTCTGATGCGGAAAGTACCAGCTGTAAATGGACGTAGCGCTGCATCAGCTGCAGTATTCAAGTTGATATGTCTGTCACAAACCATGCCCAGATATTTGAAGGAGTCTGTGTAGGGGAGCTGCGCCCCATCATAAGAGAGAGGGGGCAGATTGCTGGTGTAAGAGTTGAAGCACATCACCTCAGACTTTTGTGTATTGACAGTGAGAGACTTTTTTGGTGCATACGCTCTCACTTTTTTCTCACAACATGGTCTGCATATGGTTAGGTTAGGTTACAAAGCTGTACCTGCCAAACGAGGGCTTAGCTGAAGCCAAACAGGCCTGCAATCAGAACCATTAAAAGGCAAGCAAGGTGGTGTTCTGAAATATAGGCACAGCATTCTAGGCACTCATGCATGTGCAAGGCCAGGCCTCTGGTGTCTGCTTGGCTAACAAAGTCTCTAAGCCTATTTGGGTCGCTAGAGAGGGTGTGGAAGAGTTGCTGTTGCTCGATGCGCAATTCTGTCACTTGGGCAGTCTAGAAGTGCATGCCCTTCATCTTGCACACTGTGCCAGTTGGATTTAGTGCAGATTCTAAGCTTGCAAGGAATTGTGCTGTTGTTGCCGGAGTTGCTCGACATTCAGGTTGTGACCAGAGAGCTTGAGTCTAAGATAGCGCGTGAAAGATGGTCAGGGATATTTTGTTGGAGGTAAGAAGGACAATTAGGCTAGGTTGTAGGTAAAAGGAAGAGTCGGTTTGATTGCGCGTTTCTGATCATCCCACCAGCCGGTCTGACTCCCTAAGGCCACTCCTAAATGAACGTGGTATGTCCTAGTGACACTGCTGGAAACGTGTGCATCACGGGAATGAATTTGGTCCAGATCTCTCCA
>LKMJ01004392.1_pt1:7500-13261 | contig 13261 bp, 21 predicted proteins | sample 643391 | NCBI WGS metagenome assembly LKMJ01 (sample SAMN04112250, study PRJNA286221) | soda lake metagenome | biome: soda lake; feature: Kulunda Steppe; material: water; isolation source: sample PL-Br10 brine of Picturesque Lake | place: Russia: Kulunda steppe | collected 2010-07
CTGGTCGACAAGCCCGCCACAAAAGCCCAGGTGCGTGCTCACCTGCAGCACTTGGGCAAAGGATGACCCTTGGCTTTTGCGCACAGGAAATGGCCCGCGCATGCAGCCTCCATGAAGTTGCCCGACAGCAAGGCCCAATCCGGCTTGGAGCTCTGGCTCATACGCGTGCTTGCATCGCGTGTTTGAACTGCGTCTCTGTTTTGTCCTCGGCGTGGCTGGCTGGGCCTGATGCAGCCTGTGGAAAGTTGGACTTGTCTAGCCTGACAGCCTCCTTTCCCTCCTTTTCGGTGCATCCGCTGGCCGAATGAACTGTGGATGCCATGCTGGCTGTGCCCCCTTTTGGCCCACCTGTCAGCTTAGCGGCAGCAGCAGCCTGGTAGTCTAGCAGACAGGCGGCCCTGGGTGTCTGAAGCACACTGCTGCTGCAAGCAGGCGCTCAGCCCTGCCGGCTTGCCTCTGGGCAACACCCGGGACTTTATGTTGGCTTGCCTCTAGGGAACATTTAAGATCTTATGCTGGCATACCTACGGGGAATATCAGGGACCCTGTGCTGGCTTGCCCTTGAGGATCACTCGGGATCTTACGCCGGCATGCCTCTGGGCAACATTTTGGATCTTATGCCGCCATACCTCTTGGGAACATCAGGGACCCTATGCTGGCTTGCCTCTGGGCAAAACCCGGGATCTTTTGCTGTCCTGGCACGCCCGAGGCCTGTGGCTTGCAGCACCGCCACGCCCCGGGAGCATGCAATGGGAGCACATGCGTTGTGCATGGGCCCAGACTCACATCCTGCACAGCTGCCTGCCTGGTGCCGCAGCGTGCACAGCTCTGGCAGTGCTCCTGCATCTGGGCTGCCCCGGGTCAAACGCTGCTCTGATACCATGGGGCCTGTAACAAGTCTCCAAACTCATGTCACAACCCAGGTTTTTCCCCTTCCGCCAATCCCCTTGAGCGCCTGCAGGTCAAGGCGATGATGGCTGGGGTGGAGATTGATGGCATGCGCGTGATGCCTGAGGAGATCAGCACGCTGGAGGACTCGCTGCGGTTGCGCATCGTGGTGTCTGAGGGCAAGAAGCACGAGGTGAGGGCGCCATGGCACTTGCCCAGCGGGCAAGGAGTCATGCGTCGGTGCGTACCTGTGCATGTGATTCTGTATTTATGTGCATGCGTGCACGCACAGCCATGTGCGCATGTGCGTGCATGTTTTCCAAAGTGGCATGCAGCAAGCGCTACACCCTGTGCAGTAACTTCAGGTTTTTGTGCACTGCAATACTGGGAACAGAGCTTAGGGAGGGGCTTCTGTGAGCCTGAAAGATGTGCTTGAGCATGGAAACAGAACCTGGGATGTAGAAGGTTGCTTCTCGTCCCAATTCAACCGTCCATTTTCCGGATTTGGTCCCTTCCCCACATGGCAAGTCTGAGCCTAGCCTTGTGTCTGCATGATAACACGGGGTATACCAGGGATGGGGCATTCGCGCATTTCTAATCATTCCCGAATTCGAATTTTACCAAATCATTCGGAAAACTATTAAACATCAATCCGCTTTTTTTTAAAGACCATCCCCCAAAATGAGCCCTGCGATGCACCTGTTTGCTCCGTTTTGCACCTTTTAGAGGTCCCACGTTAACAACATAGCCTTAAGAATTGTTTTTAAATCTATATATGTGGAATCAAGGGGCTGGGGGGGAGGGGGGAAGGGTCAGCTGGCGTGAGTTAAGGCAGGCGCCCCCTCCTCCGCCTGCTCTTGAAGCTCACAGGCAAACGTTCGATCAAATTATCGGCGTATTTCAAATTTTTCTGAACCATTTGCGCAATATAAGTCCAAAACAGGCGAATGCTCCATCCCTGGGGTATACCATGTCAAGGCTAACAGTTCCGTCCTGTGCAAGGGGTCAGTTCATCAGCTTATTGTCCTCGTACTTAGGGCTTGTTGTAAAGTTAAAAGTCGTACCATATTAAGATGCCAAACAGCCTGTGGCAGCAAATGGAAAGTTTAGGTTATTGGTAGCCTAAAAGCTGCAGGTTTTAGCTCTGGGCATGCCTGCCACAATAAATACATGCTCCACCTAGAATGCAGTTCCAAACCTTGGAAACAGCCAGCTGAGTTTGTCCTGTTGCTGGGGCTGCCGCCTGCTCAGCCACACTCATTCCTTTCCAGACGCCAGCACTGCCATAAGTGGGCCAGCCTCAGCACATACAATAGGGTCTCGCCTCCCCAACAATTTATTTTGTTTCATTTCCTTGTCGTATTCTTCATTATGCGGGATAAGGGTCGTGGCAAGGATGGGGCTCGCAATGTTCACATCCTTCATCACGTGGGACACGGGTCATAATTGGCCGATGCTCGCCACCTCTGCAGAGTGGTGGCGGCACGGGCGTGTTCAGCTGGGAGTTGGGAGGCGAAGCGCTGCATGGGGACGCACAGTTCAGCCGGGGAAGGCAGCAGCAAGGCTGGCAGCGGGAGCAACGCACTGGTGAGATCCGCCAGCAGCAGCAGCAGCAGCAGCAGCAGCAGCAGCAGCAAGAGCGAAGTCTGTCATATGGCACAACGTCCTCTTCACACACTGCACCTGAGTCACGTACGCTGCACGCAGCCCTTGGCCCACACTCCCCTGCGCCACAGCCGTCCATGCCTCGGGCCTACCAGAATCTCAGAAAAGCCTCCACACCAGAAGCTGCAGCACCACCGCCACCGCCAGCACCTCTTGTCAAGGCTCCAAATGCCCCGCCTACAATTGCCCAAGCCATGCCCCTTGACCCCGATCCCTTAGTCCCTTGGCCCGCGCCGCTTCTGAGCCAGGGCCGCTTTGTGCCCCTGCAGCCAGAGCAGCCCCCCGCGTCCTTGCCTGCCTTTGCCTCCCACCGCCTGGTGCTGTGTGCCCCAGGCCAGCCGGCCATGTGGGTGTGGAATGTGGCAGCTTGGCGGCTGTCTCAAGCCCTGGCGGCGCGGGACCGTGCGATCCAAGCCCCAGGGGGGCGGCGTGCTGGCCGGCAGTACAGGAGCGGCATCCCGCTGAGGCGGAAGCGATTGCGGCGGTGGTGGGCGGCCCCCCAGGTTGTGCAGCCGCCGGCCCCGCCCGGTGTGCGGCGGCCGCAAGAGTGGGCAGCCCTGCGGAGCGCGGACGCAGCACAAGCTGGTGCAGAGGACGCATGGCAGCAGCAGGAGCTGGTGCAGGAGGCCATGGAGCAGCGCTTACCTGAGGGGCAAGCAGGCTACTTGCTGGGGCAAGGGCAAGACGTGCAACAGTGGCAGCGGCAGCAGCAGCAGCAGCAGCGGTTGTTGCAGGAAGGAGTGCAGCCTGTGGCGATTGGCGCAAGGTGCCAGCGCCTGCGCCTGTACAGGCAGCGGGTATTAACAGTTTTGGGGCGCGCGCTTACTAGCCGCGAGGATGCAGACTGGCAGGTGTGGAGCAGAGGAGAGTATGCAGAGGGAGGACTCCCCCTTTTTTGTGCAAGCCGTACATCAGATATGGGCAAACAACTACATGAAAGACACGGTTGCAAGTGGGCAGCCCAAGGTGTAGGCAGGCTAAAGAGGGAGAATGGCCTGCTGCCAACAACTGACCTGTTCTCAACAACACTGACCTGTTCCCTCGGGGGCACTGGCCTGTTTGCTTGCGGGCCTGGCATTTCTTGCTTGCAGGCAGGCAGCTGCAGTCCCCTCAACTTATGCACGGGCCCACGCTGGTACTCACGCTCCAGCAGGAAATATGAGGCCAAGAATCATTGCAAGGCTATACCTTCTGCTTTCACTACACCAAATGCCGGGCATGCTCCAGATAGGATGCAAGCCCTTCCCACCACCTGCCCCCCCCCTCAACACTCTTGCCTTGTAACCTACCGCTCGCCCTTGCACTGATGATGAATTACGCCGCCTTTCTCATTGCCTTACTTTCTGACTTCCAAGCCCAACAGTTGACCCAATTGGCAGATGGACTGCCCCCTTTGCAAACCTTTTTAACTTTCCCACTCTTTGCCGGCAGGTCCGCATCTTAGTAGCCAGCTCTGGCCTTGAAGTGCTCTCTCTCAAGCGTGTGCGCATTGGAGGCTACCGCATCCCCCGCAGTCTAAACTTTGGAGATTACATGTGAGTATGCACTAGGCAGGCCTTTGAAATTCGTACCCAGACACGGTGTCAGGCCTGTCTGATCCACCTTTTCAGCCTCTGACGGCTCCGGCCTGAGCTCCAGCCTCAATTAATTGTGTGCTTGCAATGTCAAGGCATGTATTTTGTAATGTCCAGAGACTGCAGGCAGTCGCGTGTAAACAGCGCTTTTGCTATCTCCTCAGCAGTGCATATTCAAGCAAATGCTTGACTTTATATTATATACTTCCTGGCTGGCTGCAGCCCTCTGTCAACCAGTGCCATGAAGAAGGTCACCAATCTGAAGGAGCAAGAGGCGCAGGCAGTGAAGGCCCCGCAACAACAAAAATTCACAGCAAAACAACCTCAGCAGCTGCTGCCTCCTGGTATATTATGACATAATTGATATCTTTTGACGCCACTGCTTTGCTTTATACAAATGCTTGAATCTAGCCGCATGTTTCACACTGTTAAACTTCTTCAATCACGCAGAATTGTATACGTATGCAAAGAAACTGGTTTTTGGTTAGGATTGCATCAAATGCACTAGTACTGAACTTCTTGACTGGCTTGTGCAATGTCATTGCCTTGCAAGTCTTGCGGTATAAGTGTATGTTCGCATCTTTGTTTTGATTTCCTAACCTGATAATGCAAGCTATTTGCAAGCTTTATAGGCTTTAGGCTGAGCTGCCCTCTTATGGCGAGTAAAAATGCAGAAACGTAGGTAAGTCCTTGCAGGAGTCCCTCAAGTTAGATCCAGTCTCCAGGTTCAAGCCTGCCTGGTAAGGTTTAAGGTCAAGGCTGTATCTGCCGAACGAGGGCAGCTTAGCCGGTCAAAAGCCTCTATTGAGGTTTGAACCTCGAACCAACAGGGTGCGAGGGCGGACAGTTGACTTCCCATCGCAGGTGCCCTGCCTGGTAAGAAGACGAACGTCCAGGTCTTGCTTGATGAAAGGCTCCAATAACAGGGATTTCCCTGTTGGCATGTGTGGGACAACCGGGAAAGAAAAAAAGTTTGCAGGGGGTTGATCACTTACACCCCTATGAGGCCGCCATGCAGCTCCTGTCCTGACACACGATGGCACAAAAGGCAACTTGCCCCTCAGATTGGAAAATACACAAGACAAGCTAACTTCTTGAAGAAGCCTAGGCTGCTAGATTCAATCTTAAGCGCTTAAGTTAAGCGTGAACTTAGATTGCCTAACATTTGATTGCCTAAGCGTGAACTTAGATTGCCTGACATTTCCAGTATCTGCCTGATTTTTTGTGAACATGCACACTATGTTTAGTAAACAGTGGTGCATGATCATCATGATCATGATGATCTGTCTCCTTGCTGTCGCAGTGCCTACAAAGAATTACAACTATGGCAATTGGTACATTTATGTGCATAATTACAACAGGCTTCTTTTATATGGATCAGGGAATACCAAAGGATTTCAAAATTAATCTACAACACTTCTTTGACGGAACGAGATAAGGCAATTTGTGGATGCCAATAGAGCTACAAATTCTTGGATTGCTCCGAGTTTGGAGCTTTACCCAGCAAGGAAGCTAGGCAGAAGGCGTGGCAGCAGTGCGCGGAGTCAGCAGTGGCCCTAGCAGCTGTAGATCTCCCCGCTCCAGATCCTCGCGCGGAAGCAAGGGATCTGGTGCGGGCCCTCCCGGCCCGCATC
>LKMJ01004393.1_pt1 | contig 13259 bp, 10 predicted proteins | sample 643391 | NCBI WGS metagenome assembly LKMJ01 (sample SAMN04112250, study PRJNA286221) | soda lake metagenome | biome: soda lake; feature: Kulunda Steppe; material: water; isolation source: sample PL-Br10 brine of Picturesque Lake | place: Russia: Kulunda steppe | collected 2010-07
TACTGTACTCGGTGTCCGCGCGGCTGGTCTAATGGCTATGACTCTAGCCTTCCAAGCTAGCGATCCGGGTTCAATTCCCGGGCCGCGCACTAACCTTTTTCGCGTATGGTCTGATCGTCATACACGAGCGGAGATCCGCTTCGGTTCTCATTGACTGGCAGAAGAGAGAACGCCTAAATCCGCTGCGATCGAACCGTCGTGCGTATGCAAGTTGTCCGTGAACGCACCGGAGCGGTCAGTGCTGTGTTGTCGATCGTCGCGCTTGTGCTCGTGTTTGCCGCCGCCGGGCAGGCGATCCCAGAGTGGGCGCTGCCGGTGGGACCGGACTGGCTGCTCGATGCCATCCCGCATCTCAACGTCGCCATCAGCGTCGCAGCGATCGGGACGATCACGGCCGGTGTTCGTGCGATCCGGAACGGCAACGTCGAGCGTCACCGCAAGCTGATGGTGAGTTCGTTTCTGTTGTTCGCCGGCTTTCTCCTGTTGTATCTCTACCGGGTTGCGCTACTTGGACCACAGGAGTTCTCCGGTCCTGACACCATCTATCAGTTCATCTACCTGCCGACGCTTGCGATCCACATCCTGCTCGCCATTGTCGCCGTTCCACTGGTCTTTCACGCGCTGTTGCTCGGAGCAACACGACGGGTCGAGGAACTGCCACGAACGCGCCACGCGACCGTCGGGCGGGCTGCTGCCGTGCTGTGGGTCATCTCGTTCACGCTCGGAATCGTAATCTATCTGCTGCTGTACGTGATTTACTGATCACGTCCCAATCGTCAGCTGTTATCCCTCACCGCCTCGACGAGCGCAGTCACACGGTCGGGATCGACGCTGTTGGTGGTCACCCCATCTGTTTTCAGGGCGGTGCCGACGATCGCACCGTCCGCAACGTCGAGCAGTGCCGGCGCATTCTCCACCGTGACACCGCTGCCGACGAACACCGGCACGCTTGGATCGATCTCGTCGCGTGCCGCCACCACTCGCTTTAGCTCGTCGGCGTCGGCAGCTTCACCGGTCGCTGGCCCGGAGACGATCAATCCGTCGGCAAGCCCGCGCTCGATCGTCTCACTCACGACGGGTTCGATCTCCCTCGATGTCGGCCCACGGGAGTGTTTGACCGCGACATCCGCAAACACCGAAACATCCGTATCGAGACGCTCGCGCAGGCGGAGCGTCTCGTGAGCCCGTCCCGACAGCCATCCTTGATCGGTTTCACGGACGCCCGTATGCACGTTGACCCTGATGAACGAGCCACCAGCTGCGGCAGCGACGGCGAGTGCTGTCTCTGCGTCGTTTCGCAACACGTTCACCCCGTAGGGACAGTCGACACCGATACCAAGTTCCCGTACCGTCGCCGTCAGCTCCGCAACGACGTGTTTCGGCACATCGTCGGGATAGTACGGTCTGTCGCCGTAGTTTTCGATCAGCAGTCCGTCACAGCCGTTCTCGACCAGCTCCAGCGCGTCGGCGAAAGCCTCTCCCCGGAGTTCGTGCCGATCACCACTGTACTCCGGCCCACCGGGTAACGGCGGGAGATGGACCATCCCGATCACCGGCGTGGCTGTGCCAAACTGCTGTGCTACATCCATCGTCACTCGTTCCAGTATGCTGGTTCGTTGCCGTCACGCCACTTCACCGAACAGCCCCGCGACGGTTTGAATTCGTCGCGGACTGGCCTGCCTGCGAGCATCTCCTCGATGTGTCCTTTCATCTCTCGCTTTTCGGGCTCGCTGTCGGGATCGAGCGCGTCGTCCAGCCGGCCGTGATAGACCAGCCGGAACGTACCATCGTCGTTCTCGAACAGGAACGGATCAGGAGTACACATCGCTCCGTAGGCGGCGGCAACCTCCTGACTTTCGTCGCGGAGATATTCGTCCCACTGAATAATCTCATCCTCGACATATTCGACCATCGTCTCGAAATCGTCGTCTGGATACTCCCCCTCGTCGTTGGAATTAATGCCCACCACGGAAATAGAATCGAACTCGGACGCGAGCCGGTTCATCTCCTCAAACTTTGCCTTGGCGTACGGGCAGTGGTTGCAGGTGAAAACGAGCAACAGCCCGTCGTACCCCTCGAAATCGGCGAGGGTATGCGTTTCGCCATCTACTCCTTTGAGCTCGAATGCCGGTGCTTCGTCGCCTTTTTCGAGGATATCCTGTGAGTCGAGTGCGACCATACCAACAGTACTGCTGCCAGCATCTTACCCGTTCGGACGTCGGCAAACAATCAATATCATAGTGTATATAATATAATGATTTATACTTAACAACTTGTGGTAATTGTAAACATTGAATGGCTGTTATTGTATGATAACACCATACATTACCTATCAGTAAAAATAACCTATCTAAATTTGTATGAATAGCACATAGTATTAAGTGAGCGACAGTCGACGTTTCGAAGGCGGGGCTATCAAGACGGATCTCCCGTATCTAAACGAGGCTGATTACAGTGACAGACAATACATACGTTGGCGCAATCGATCAGGGAACGACAGGAACGCGGTTTATGGTCTTCGACCACAGTGGGAACGACGTTGCGAATGCCTACAAGAAACACGAGCAGATCTATCCGGAGCCGGGCTGGGTCGAACACGACCCAATGGAGATCTGGGAGAACACGAAGCAGGTCGTCACCGAGGGGCTGCGAGAAGCCGACCTGAAACCATCCCAGCTCGAGGCGCTGGGCATCACGAACCAGCGTGAGACGACGATCGTCTGGGATGCCGAGACCGGCAAACCGGTACACAACGCGCTCGTCTGGCAGGACCGACGAACGACCGACCGCGTCGAGGAGATTCAGGAAGCAGACAAAGTCGAGTGGATCCGTGAGAAAACGGGACTCGAATGTGACGCATACTTCTCTGCGACAAAAACCGAGTGGATTCTGGACAACGCCGATCCGATCAAACAGCAGCGCTCACGGCCAAAAGACATCCGTGAACGCGCAGAGGACGGCGAGCTTCTGATGGGGACAATCGACACGTGGCTGATCTACAACCTGACGGGCAACCACATCACGGACGTTTCGAACGCGTCCCGAACGATGCTTTACAATATCCACGACCTCGAATGGGACGACGAGCTCCTCGAGGAGTTCAACGTGCCAGAAGCGATGGTTCCGGAGGTCCGCCCGTCCTCCGACGAGGCGACCTACGGCTCGACGGATCCGGAGGGCTTCCTTGGTGCAGAAGTGCCCGTCGCGGGTGCGCTGGGTGACCAGCAGGCCGCGCTGTTCGGCCAGACCTGTTTCGACGAGGGTGACGCAAAGAACACCTACGGAACAGGGTCGTTCTACCTCATGAACACCGGAAACGAAGCCGTCGCGTCCGACCACGGACTACTGACGACGATCGGCTTCCAGCAGTCTGGTGAAGAGGTCCAGTATGCCCTCGAAGGTGCAATCTTCATCACTGGTGCCGCAATCGAGTGGCTGGAGGATATGGAGCTGATCGAGGACGCCGCCGAGACGGCGAGTCTCGCCCGCTCCGTCGAATCCACCGACGGCGTCTACATGGTTCCGGCATTCACTGGACTGGGTGCCCCACACTGGGACGGCCGTGCACGCGGTACCATCGTCGGCATGACCCGAGGGACCCGAAAGGAGCACGTCGTGCGAGCAACCCTCGAATCGATCGCCTACCAGACACGCGACGTTGCCGAAGCAATGGAGGCCGACTCCGGCGTGGAGACGACGAGTCTGCGTGTCGACGGTGGTGCGGTCAAAAACAACTTCCTCTGCCAGCTCCAGGCAGATATCATCCAGACGGATATCGTCCGACCGGAAGTCGACGAGACAACCGCGCTCGGTTCCGCATACGCAGCCGGACTCGCAGTTGGCTACTGGGACGATGTCGACAGTCTCCGCGACAACTGGAAGGTTGACAAAGAGTTCGAAGTCGAGAAAGACGCAGAAGAAGTCGACCCACTCTACGCACGGTGGGACGACGCAGTCGAGCGTTCGCTTGACTGGGCGCAGGAAGAGTAACTCGTAACCTTCCAGGTCACCACAGACCTGGCTTTTTTATCGCGCGTAATCGTTCGACAGCGACGGGCCTCGTGTTTGCTACTGCCATCCTATTCCCAGCGACAGTTCTTTCGATACTACTCACGTGCCACGGGATGTGCTAGCCCGAACAGTAAGAGACGAGCAAATCGCGGGCTTGAAACCCCCGCGAGGCGAGAGCACAGGCAATGACTGACCATACACCCGACCGCGAGGAGTTTGCACACGATCCTATCGGTCACGCGTCGATCACCGAGGGCATGTCCGTCTCTGAACTCATAGAGCAGTACGGCAACGCTGGCATCGGCGCGGCCGACATCCACGAGGCCGTCGACATCTACGCAGAGATGCTCTCCCGCGAGGACGTGACGAACTTTTTCGGACTGGCGGGAGCAATGGTGCCGGCGGGAATGCGACAGCTCGTCGCCGAACTGATCCGCGATGGCCACATCGACGCGCTCGTCACAACTGGGGCGAATCTCACCCACGACAGCATCGAGGCCATCGGCGGGAAACACCACCACGGAACGGAGGGTCACGAAGAGATGAGTCTGCGCGAACACGACGAAAAGCTTCGTGACGAGCAGGTCGACCGCATCTACAACGTCTATCTCCCGCAGGAGCATTTCGCGCTGTTCGAGAGCCACCTCCGCGAGGAAGTCTTCCCCACACTCGAATCCGAAGGGGTCGTCTCGATCCAGCGATTCACCGAGGAACTCGGCCGGGCAAACAGCGAGGTAAACGAAAGCGAAGATATCGACGAGGACGCCGGTATCGCCGCAGCAGCCTACGAGAACGACGTCCCAGTCTACTGCCCTGCAGTCCAGGACTCCGTGCTTGGTCTGCAGGCCTGGATGTACAGCCAGACGTCCGACTTCTCGCTGGACGCACTCGCCGATATGACGACGCTGAACGATCAGGCCTACGAGAGCGAGAAAGCCGGCGCGATGGTCGTCGGCGGCGGCGTTCCGAAAAACTACGTCCTCCAGACGATGCTCGTCGCGCCGGATGCCTACGACTACGCAGTTCAGCTCACGATGGATCCACCACAGACTGGCGGACTCTCCGGAGCGACACTCGACGAGGCCCGTTCCTGGGGAAAACTCGAAAAGGCTGCGCGCAACGTCTCTGTCTACGGCGACGCGACGATCACACTCCCGCTGGTCGTCGCAGCTGCGCGTGACAGACTCTGACTGCAATCCGCGAAAATTATAGAAATACAGGAGAAAAGCCACGGCGTGAGCCGTGGGATGAATCCGCCACTGCTGAATCAACTCACATTGCTGTCGCAGGCCGACTCCCCAGTTTTAACAACCATCAATTTCACATATCTGATATGGAGGTGCGGCGCACCGTCCCCGTTGCACTCGACGTGGATAGCGACGACGCCGTACTCCTCGAAGACACCGTCGACACGTTCCTGTGGTGCGCGCAGTACGTCACAGACCACGCGTTCGAGGGCGAGTACGTCACCACCAGTAAAACCACGCTCGATGACGAAACCTACGACGACGTGCGAGAAGCCACAGACGGATTCAACGGTGGATTGGTACAAGCCGCCCGAAACAAGGCCGCTGAAGCTTGCAAAAGCGTCGTCGCCAAGTGGAAACAGGGCAAGAACGTATCGAAACCATACTTTACCAGTCCACACGTCGTCTACGACCACCGCACGGCGACGTTTCACGACGAGTATGTAAGCCTTGCCACCACAGAGGGTCGCATCGAAGCCGAGTACGTCTTGCCAGACGAGGACAGTGACACACCCCATGCGGAGTACTTCTTCTCAGACGAATACGAAATCACAGGGGCAGAACTGCACTCCACGAATGGTAATTGGATACTCCACATCCACTGCAAACGGGAAGTGGAGTCTGACACGCCGGCACAGGCAACACCCGAGAACGGAACGGTTCTCGGGGTTGACCTCGGCGTGAATAATCTCGCAGTTGCCTCAACTGGCACGTTTTGGACGGGCGACGAGTTCGACCACTGGCGGCGTGAATACGAGAAACGCCGTGGCGACTTGCAGGAACACGGGACACGGTGGGCACACGAAAACATCCAGTCTGTCGGTCGCAAAGAAGCGGGCCGGTTCACGATGACACTCCATCGCATCAGCAACGAGTTGGTGGCTGAAGCCCGTGATCACGGCTGTTCGGTCATCGCCTTCGAAGAGTTGACCGACATTCGTGAGCGCACTGGCGCGTCGTGGGGCCACAAGTGGGCATTCAACCGACTGTACGAGTACGTGGAATACAAAGCTGAAGAACACGGTATTACCGTGGAGCAGGTTGACCCAGAGAACACGTCACGGCGGTGTTCACACTCTGGATTCACCCACCCAGACAACCGGGAAGGTGAATCGTTTGAGTGTCTGAAATGCGGCTACCAGAACCACGCTGACTACAATGCCGCGAAGAACATCGGCCTGCGGTATCTCCGTCGGAACCAAACTGGCGACGGCGGAGGCGCACCCTTGGGCGTGCGCTTAAACAGCGGGATGTTGAACGTGAACGGTGCATATGACCCTCCTGCCTCATCCGAGGCCAGAACGGGAGTCCACGCTGAATCCCACGACTTCAGTCGTGGGTAGCTCAAACGTCGGTCATCTCGGTGATCGAGCAGTCGTGGCCGGTGTCGTCCATGTGGGTTTCTGCGCGGGACTCCGCAGCGACTCGGGATGGGTGAAAACCCACCTTGCCGCAGTTTTCACACATGATCTCGTACATGCATCCGTTCAGTATGGTTCTGCACTATTAATTATTATGGTTAACAGGCGACCATTATTGTCTTTTGCTGATACTATTTTTCGAGTTGGACAGATTGGCCACGTTCGAGACCGAACGCCTCGGTGCCTCGGCCCTGATTGACAGCGAACTCGACGTTACCGTGGCTGCCAACAGTGACGAGTCGCTCTCCGGGATCGACCATCGCATAGCTCTGCCGGAGTGGTGCGTGCTCACCGCTGACAGTTACCTGCTCGCCGACGGCGTCGGCTACGAACGAGCCCGGGATGTTCGTGATTGCGTTGCCGAAGTCGTCGACAGCCAGCACAGTCCCGGTCGCGACCGTCTCCGATACTGTTGGCTCGGGGAAGCGGATCGATTCGTAGCTGTCGACAGCGACCAGTCCGTCGTCGCTGTGAAGCGAACCGACGCCGATTTCGTGGACTCGTGCCGCCGCGGGAGCGAACACATCCCGGCCGTGGAAGGTCGAACTTGCTTCTCTCGGCGGCCAGACAGTTCTGTCGGTTCCGGTCGCAGTCTCTTCGCTTTGCTCGATGCGAAACACCTCGATCTCATCGGCGAGTCGCCGCGCCGCCGGCAGCAAAACACCGTTGTCCGGACCGACCAACGCGTGCTCACCCGTGCGAACGACAATCGCCTCGCGGTCAGTCCCCACGCCCGGATCGATCACAGCGAGATGGACTGCCGGCGGAAAGTACGGGAGGATCTCGCGCAGCCAGAAGGCGCTCTCGTTGATTGACTGCCGGGGTAGGTCGTGGGTCACGTCGATCAACTCGGCAGCCGTCCACTGGCGGATGACAGCCTTCATCGCGGCAGGGTACGGCGAGCCGAAATCAGAGCTCAGCGTTATCATCGATCCTGTCTCTCCGTTCCGAGCAATAAAAAAACGGTAGGAACGCTTATACAGAGCAAGGCGTACGTACGAACAGATGGAGGGCGGCGATGACCGCAACAGTAACGAGTCCGTCGATGAACGGGTAGCGCCACCGCAGACGTTCGTCGAGCAAGCGAACGTCGCCGATCCCGCTACCCGGGAACGGTTTGCCCGCGAGTGGCCTGACGTGTGGGCCGTGGCCGGTGAGCTACTCGACTGGGACGCTGGCTACGACGCCGTCTTCGACGAAAAGCAGCGCGACTGGTTTCCCGGTGGCTACCTCAACGCCTCGGTGAACTGTCTCGACCGCCATCTCGACGAGCGAAAGAACCAGCGGGCGCTGGTCTGGGCCGGCGAGGATGGGGAACACCGCAGCTACACCTATCTGGAGCTTTCGCGTGAAGTAAACGAGTTCGCGGCAGCATTGGGCGAGCTTGGTGTCAGCGAGGGGGATGTCGTCACGCTGCATATGCCGGCGATCCCGGAGCTGCCGATCGCGATGCTCGCGTGTGCTCGGATCGGCGCACCGCATGCCGTCGTCTACACCGGCTTCTCGGCCGATTCACTCGCACGACGGATGCAACGCTCGGATTCCTCGGTGCTCGTCGTCAGTGATGGCTACTACCGCCGCGGTGATGCTGTCTCGCTTACCAACAAAGTCGAGACGGTGCGAGCGAAACTGGCACAGACTGTCCAGACCGTCGTCGTCGACCGGTTCGGTGAGAGCCACGACTACTCCGTCGGCCAAGCGGAGTATCGGTACCAGGAGCTTCTCGACAGCCACGCGGGCGAAGATGTCCAGCCAGTCACTCGCGAGGCGACCGACGAGCTGTTCCGAATCTACACCTCGGGCACCACCGGCCAACCGAAGCGAGTGACACACACAACCGGTGGCTATCTCGCGCACACGGCCTGGACGAGCCACGCAGTCCTTGATATCAAACCCGGCGACACCTACCTCTGTACGGCCGATATCGGCTGGATTACGGGACATTCCTATCTCGTCTACGGGCCGCTTGCGCTCGGTACCACGGTACTGCTTCGGGAAGGAAGTGCAGACCAGCCACCGAAGACGAAACTCTGGGAACTCGTCGAGCAACACGCCGTCGACATTCTGTACACCTCTCCAACGGCGATCCGGACGTTCATGAAGTGGGGCGCGGAGTATCCCGAGCAACACGATCTCTCGACGCTTCGCCTGCTTGGCACCGTCGGCGAGCCGATCGATCCGGGTGCCTGGCAGTGGTTTTACGAACAGATCGGCAACAGGGAGTGTCCGATCGTGGATACGTGGTGGCAGACCGAGACGGGTGGGATGATGATCACGACGCTGCCGGCTGTCGATGCCATGCAGCCCGGCTCGGCAGGGCCATCGCTACCCGGGATCGAGGTGGCTGTCGTCGACGAACACGGCGCTTCGGTCGGGACGAACACCGACGGCTATCTCGTCGTCGACCGACCGTGGCCGGGGATGCCCCGCGAACTCTCGACGGGGAGTCGCTGGGCTGACCCTGACGAGAACGGCGAGGCCCTCTACCAGACTGGGGACGGCGCAGTGATCGACGAGGATGGCTACGTCACGATTCTCGGCCGTGTCGATGACGTGCTCAACGTCTCCGGACGCCGGTTTGGGACGGTCGAGCTCGAATCGGTGGTCGCGGGCGTCGACGGGATCGCCGAGGCAGCAGTTGTCAGCAAAACCAGTGGCCACGATCGAGGAATCCACGTCTATGCCAGCACCGAAGCTGACGTGGCGGAGTCTGCCAGACTCAGTGCAGCGATCACTGACCGCATTGAATCGAAAATCGGCAGGTTCGCCAGCCCGGATGCGGTCGTGTTCACGTCTGAACTACCGAAAACGAACTCCGGGAAGATCGTCCGCCGGCTGCTGACTGATATCGCTAACGGCGAAGAAATTGGTGACACGACGGCGTTGCGAAACCCCGAGGTGCTCGGTGAGATCGATTCACTCCGGCAGGACTGATCGCCAGTGAATTTCCAATGGATACCAGCATTGGGTGGAGTGTTTACTCACGGTTTTCTGTCCAGCAGTACGAGTGGCGAATCTATTTCGGGTGGGATGTTTCGGACTCTTGAATTATTACGAAACTCTTGGCCGTGATAGACGCGACTGCCGTCGAAATTTGCGATGGAGTGCTGTGTGCATCTGGTAACTGTATGGGGCGAAAGAATCATTGAGCAGTGTTTCTCAGTATACGTAGATGCCGAAATGAGTTCGGGTGATGGACAGCCACAACTCGCTGCCTGGGAGTACGAGCTGCTCCGGGAGGTAACACGCACACATCGCGAGGAGCTTCTCGTTCGGCTGTGTGGTGAGGCTGGACTCCGAGCGGGAGAGATCGCCCGAATGCGGCCGTCCGATCTCTCTGGTGATGGTGAGAACGGGCGGCAACAGTTCGTGCAAGTTCGAGAGGCCGACGGTGGGCAGCGCATCGGTTATCTGCCTGCTTCGGTCGCACATGATTTCTGGCAGTACGTCCGGAGCAACGAGATCGACGAGGATGCGGAGCTGATTGAAGTGACCGAACGCCGTGTACAGATGCTCATCCGAGAGCTCTCTGAGCGTGCGAGCGAACAGACGGGCCGTGCCGTCTTCGAGCGAGCAACGCCGTCGACGCTCCGGACGTTTTTCGCCCGCCAGCTACTGGTCGAGCACGGCGTCGACGCCCGCGTCGTCGCTGCCGTCGGCGGCTGGGAGGGTGTTGATGCGCTGCTTGCGGGACTCGATTCACCAACCCGGGCAGAGGTCGAGACTGCATTCGAACAGCTGGATACCGCGACCGAAGACCGCTCCGGACGTCTCTCCCGACTGATCGACCTCGGCGACAGCGTGACCGAGCAACTCGTGACGGCAAACTCCCGTGAGACAATCGAGCGCCACTCCTGCGAGGCGCTGACAGCAGATGGGTACAGTGGGGCCTGGATCATCGACCGAGGCCGTCCCGACCGGCTGACAGTTCGAGCCAGCGCTGGTGAACACACCGACCGATTCGACGGATCGACAGACGGTGGGATTGCTCGCCGGGCACTCCAGTCCGGTCAGAGCGTCGTTGAGCCCGATGATTCCGGCCCGACGACGAGACAGGATGGTGTCCTCGCTGCAGTTGCGCTCACACACGGTGAAACCAGCTACGGTGCACTCGTTGTCCGGGCCAGGACACGGGACGCGTTCGGTGACGCCGAGCGAACAGGACTTGAGACGCTCGGCAGACAGATCGCCTTCGCGATCAGCGCCGTCGAGCGAAAACAGGTGTTGCTTGGCGGCGCAGTACTCGAACTGCAGTTTCAGTACGAAGAGGGAGCGCTTCTCGGCCTCGCCGAGGCGGTCGGATCTCCGCTCGTTCTCGACGGCGCTGTTGCCGGTGCCGACGGTGTTCTGTGTTTTGTTCGCCTGCTCGATACGACACCCAAGACAGCGCTCCAGGCCGCCGCTTCGCTGCCGGGTGTCGGTGATAGCCGCCTCATTCGCAGTTCCGAGGAAGGGGACGTAATCGAGGTTGCGCTTCAGGACGACTCACCGCTTCTGTTGCTTGCCGAACGCGGTGGGACTGTCACCGACCTCCGTATCGAGAACGGACAGGCACGAGTTACGTGTGAGATGTCCCCAGATGTGAATGTTCGGGCGATCCGGGACGAACTCAGGGAACGGTTTCCATCCGTCGAGCTCCGAAGCAAACAGGAACGGGAACGAACCCGGACTGACGCTGATAGCCGTGGTGTGCTCGACGAGCGGTTGACCGAGAAACAGCGCTCGGTGCTGGAGACTGCGTACCACGCTGGCTACTTCGAGTGGCCCCGCGGGAGCACCGCAGAGGATCTCGCCGAGTCCATGGATGTCTCCCCGCCGACGCTGCACAACCATCTTCGGAAAGCACAACAGAACCTCCTCGAACAGCTTCTTGATCAGTAGCGGACGAAGACGGTTGAATCCACTCGCCGGGGCGCGTTTTGCCTCCGCTTACGCCAATCCGAGAGATGGTTCCTACGTGTGTATATGTGAATGAAATTAATTATAGTTAGCCTTGGCCCTTAATATGGATCCGCTTGTCAACACTGATTGCAATGTCAGAGCAACCAGAGGTGGAACTTGAAGCACGGCTCACAGAGCAGGCCGAGTTCGAGCCGCCGTCTTCGTTCGTCGACCAGGCGAACATCTCGGATCCAGGGATCTACGACTCCTTCGAGGAGAACTGGCCCGATGCCTGGGAGCGAGCGGCGGAGCTTCTCGACTGGGAGGCGGAGTGGGAGCAGGTACTCGACGATTCGGACGAACCGTTCTACGAGTGGTTCGTCGACGGCAAGCTGAACGCCTCGGCGAACTGTCTCGACCGGCATCTCGACGAGCGAGGGGAGGAAGCCGCGATCGAGTGGATCGGCGAACCTGGTGAGACGAGAACCTACACATACGAGGAACTTCACCAAGAAGTAAACGAGTTTGCGGCCGCGTTGCGCGAACAGGGGGTCGAGGAAGACGACATCGTCACGATGTATATGCCGATGATTCCGGAGCTGCCGATCGCGATGCTCGCGTGTGCCCGGATCGGCGCGCCACACTCGGTTGTCTTCGCTGGCTTCTCGGCGGAGGCGCTGGCCGAGCGGATGAACTCGGCCAGTTCGGATGTTCTTGTCACCTGTGACGGCTACTACCGCCGTGGCGAGGGACTCGACCATCTGGAGAAAGCCCGTGAGGGGGTCGAAGACGTAGACAGTGATGTCACGTCGATCATTGTCGACCGACTCGGCGATGAACGTAGCGTCGACCACGATGACGGCGAGTTCGACTACGACGAACTCGTTGAGGCTGAAAGCGGCGCGGAGATCGAGCCGGTCACTCGCGACGCCGAGGATATGCTGTTTCTGATGTACACGTCGGGGACGACCGGCAAACCCAAAGGTGTCAAACACACCACCGGTGGGTATCTTTCCTACGCTGCCTGGACGAGCCACGCTGTCCTCGATGTGAAAGCCGACGACAACTACTGGTGTGCGGCCGATATCGGCTGGATCACCGGCCATTCCTACATCGTCTACGGGCCGCTCGCGCTCGGGACAACGTCGGTGATGTACGAGGGGACGCCCGACTATCCGGATAAGGACCGGCTCTGGCAGATCGCCGACGAGTACGACGTGACCCAGCTGTACACTGCTCCGACGGCGATCCGTGCGTTCATGAAATGGGGCTCGGAGTACCCTGACAAACACGACCTCTCGACGCTGCGACTGCTTGGCACCGTCGGCGAGCCGATCAACCCGCGGGCCTGGAAGTGGTACTACAAACACATCGGCAACGAGGAGTGTCCGGTCGTCGATACGTGGTGGCAGACCGAAACCGGCGGAATGATGATCACCACGCTGCCGGGTATCGGGACGATGAAACCCGGCTCCGCCGGTCCACCGCTGCCGGGAATCAGCGCGGATATCGTCGACACAACCGGCGATCCGGTCGAGGCAGGCCGCGCCGGTCATCTCGTCGTCAACAAGCCATGGCCCGGCATGCTACGGACACTGTACAACAACGACGAGCGGTTCATCGAGGAGTACTGGGAAGAGTACTCGATCCCAGATCGCGACCAGTGGGTATACTTCCCAGAAGACGGCGCGAAGATCGA
>LKMJ01004394.1_pt1 | contig 13259 bp, 16 predicted proteins | sample 643391 | NCBI WGS metagenome assembly LKMJ01 (sample SAMN04112250, study PRJNA286221) | soda lake metagenome | biome: soda lake; feature: Kulunda Steppe; material: water; isolation source: sample PL-Br10 brine of Picturesque Lake | place: Russia: Kulunda steppe | collected 2010-07
ATTTCTAGTAGTCGACGGACTCGCAGGCAACGACGTAGTAAAACAGTTGAAGGCCTATGAAGGCATGTTTGACGCACTCATAGTAACCAAAATGGATATAGACGACAAAGGAGGAACAGTCATATCGGCTGCGCGAGAATCAGGTAAACCCGTAGCATTTCTAGGCACGGGACAGGCCTACCAAGATCTAGAAAAATTCGATACTGAAAAATTCCTAGACAACCTGCTGGACTAGGCCTCTAGATAGTATTCTTTCCTATAGTTTTAGATTTCCCCGTCTAGCTGAAAAGTTCTTATGTATAGGCCTTTTGCTCGTCAAGCCTTTTCTGCATTGATTTCTCCAGTTTCTTCAACTTGGATTTCAATGGCTGTACATCCTCTTCTAAACTCATCTGTACCTGCTGTCCTTGACTTCTTTCTTTAATCCGTTCCTTTCTCATTGTAGATAGTAAATGGTTGACTTCAGCAACTAATTGCTCGTACTCTTTGAGCTGTGCTTCTATGTAAGATATTTCCTGGCCTAGTTCGTGCCTAAGCTCGTCAGTTACTTCTTCCTTTATCTCACCTTTCAACTGCTCTTTTTCTACTCCAAATGTCTGCCTTACCGTCCTGTAAAATTTTTCCATTCCCATGAGAACATACCTGTACCTACTGATAAATCATAAAAACCTTTTAAGTGTTACCCCTCCAAAGATTTGGGCACGACAACACCCATATCTTCAAACTGCTCTTCCTGATAGAAACGCGCTGTAACAGCTCCAAGAACAGCATCAAACTCTCCGGAAGAACCTATACTTGAAACATCTAGACCCAAGCTTTCCAAGGCATTCTCACTGTGAACTGCCAGCTCCTCAGAAGTAATCACAGGATCAAAACGGATAAAATCGCAGTCAAGGCCTTTACGTTTCAACAAATTTACTAAGTGCTCTGATCTCTTAACGAGTTCAGGCTCCATTTCTGCCGGTATAAATGAAAAACCTTCGTCAATAAGCTCTTGTTCTTCCTGAGCGACAGCCTGCGATCTCTCCCAAGCAGTATCAATTGCGATTACATCCACCTCTGCTTCAGACAGATGTTCAACAATCTCACGGTTCTCTACAAAACTGTATGTTTCAAGAGTATCTCCTAAAACTGCGAGGTAGCAGTTATCCATTGTAAGCTTAATTCCGGCGATCATCTCTCAACAACTAAACTGTCCTCAAACTCTTTTAACGACCGATTTTTTGAAACCGCCTTCAAAGTTTCACGACGCTCTAAAATACTATCTTTATTACGCAGATAATCTGCTAAAGCCTTATTAAACTCTTGAGGCCTCTCAAAAAACGAAAAAGTACCGGCATTAAGAAAAGCTACTTCAGAGTTCGGTTTAAGCCTCTCAACACTGCCCATACGAGAAAACCTGCAGTTACGGTTACACATCACAAGAGAATTTTTCAAAGGCACTTCAAGACCGCCCAAATTAAAACTCTCCAAATCCCTGTAATCCGGTGTTTTAAGGCCTGAAAACTCTCGTACAACCCGATAATCGGTTGCAGGGCTGAAAAAAAGCTTCTTCATAATCTTTGGTTTACGCCAAACACGCGACGCTAAACTGTAAAACCTTTCAGGCATATAAGGAATCGACTCCAAAGGCCCAGTCAAAACAGTAGACATGACTTCTTCCCGTCCTTCAAGCTCTTGGACTGCATAATTTCCGAGGCCTCCGCCAACCAAAACTGTATGCTCAAAATTCGACGAGTCAAGTAAGCCCTCTAGTTCATTAACCGTTTTAGAAAAATTTTGGCCTCCAACAGTCTCAACCATCGAGGTTCTAGAAAAATATTTTTCCTGATGAGTCCAGCAACCACTATCAAGAGGCCCAGACACAAAAACCAGTTCAACATCAGGAAACTCTCGCATACTAAACCGTTAGAACTCTAATACTTTTATCTCTGAACAATCAAAAAAGCAGATATGAACAAAGCAAAAATAATTGTAGGAGTAACCGGGATCCTTGCAGGCCTCACAGCATACCAAGTATATCAGGCCTCAACACTGTGGAACGCCATAATAGTTCTGTTTTTCATAGCAGTACTGGTCCAAATGACCAATTCATGGGGCGCACTATGGGATTTTCTTGTTAACGCCAAACAGCCTCATTTTCTGGCTTTAATCATGCTAATAGCTGGCTTTTCTTACATCTCGCTCACAGGCGCAGGTTTTTGGGCATCAAATATTTTTTCGACCGGGACTGCATTAATCGGTTTTGCTATAGGAATCCTAATCTATGGGCTATGGAACCTTCGTTAACTTAAAAATTCATTGACCAATACAGATACATGTTCGACCGGGTAAAAAACTCAATACAAAAATTCTCATCTAGAGCAGCTGTAGACGAAGAAGCAGTAGAACAGCTTGTAAAAGACATTCAACGCGACCTAATACAAGCAGACGTCGACGTAACACTAGTATCACAGCTCAGCAACGAAATAAGAGAAGAAGCCAAACAAGAAACACCTAAAGGCCTATCAAAAAAAGAACACGTACTAGAAACCGTATACAACCAGCTAGAAGACCTACTAGGAGAAAAACCCGAGATACAGATCAAACCGCAGAAAATACTGCTCTGCGGGCTTTACGGAGCAGGAAAAACAACAACAGCCGGTAAAATAGTCGACTACTACCGGAAAAGAGGCCTCAAAACAGGCCTGATAGCTGCAGACACAGACAGGCCTGCTGCATACGAGCAACTAGAACAGTTAGCAGAAAAAGCTGAAGCCGAATTCTATGGAGAACCAGACGCAGAAGACCCTTCAAAAGTTGTGGAAAGAGGCCTTAGGGAAATTGAAGCAGATCTCATCATAGTTGACTCAGCGGGTAGGAACTCCCTGGATTCAGAGCTGAAACAAGAACTTACAGACGTAAAAGAAGTATTAAATCCTGATGAAGTCTATCTCGTCATGCCAGCCGACATAGGCCAGTCTGCCAGAGATCAGGCCCAGAACTTTGAAGAAGCAGCAGGCATAACAGGAGTTGTAGTCACGAAAATGGATTCCTCAGCTAAGGGAGGAGGAGTCCTTGTAGCGTGCGCAGAGTCGGGAGCCCAAGTCAAATTCATAGGAACAGGAGAACAGTTAAGAGATCTAGAAGTTTATGACCCTGTAAAATACGTTTCCGAGATGTTAGGCCAGCCTAACCTCGAATCGCTGCTAGAAAAAGTTGAAGAGCTTGAAACCAATCCAGAAGAACTTCTAGAAGGAGATTTCACATTAAAAGAGTTTAAGGAACAGATGGAGTCCGTTACTCAAGCCGGGATGATGGAAGAAATGATGAAACAGATGCCGTTCGGAGGAAAAATGCCGGACAATATCTCTCAACTCACAGAAGAAAAAATAGAGGCCTATACATACGTTATCGACTCGATGACAGATGAAGAGATAAAGGATCCTTCAATAATAAACAAGTCACGGGTCGAAAGAGTATCCAACGGATCAGGCAGGACAGAACAGGAAGTAAGAGAGCTGATCAAGCACTACAGGCAGACCAAGAACATGATGGACAAATTCGACAAGAACTCCATGAAACGCGGAAACCTCCAGGGAATGATGCAAAAGCTAGGGTTCTAAAAACTTTAATCACTGACTCGATGCTCTGGTAAGTATAATAGAAGTTTCAAGACTTCAACTGTGCTTTTTCTACTTCATCTTTAATTTCTTGTATTTCTTCCGGGCAATAAAAGCTTTCAAGGCCTAGATGGCGTTCAAAGTTTTTCTCCATTTTACGATATTCTTTATCAACTTCTTTATCCATAACGCTGAGCCTTGAATGTAGTACTCCTGTGGAAACGGTCAAAGTATCGATTAAAGAGTGCCACTTCGTCGGTAACTGAATATCAAAGCGTGAAAACAAATCTGTCACTGCCAACATTACTAAGAGTGCTGACTTCTGGGTCTTCTGTTTAAACTCCATTTTTTACAACTCAAATCTCGACCCCTCCCGTTGTCAAAACCCTTGTAATACAACTATTACTCGCATCTTATAAAGATGATAGCGGAGTGGAACAGTATGATAACAGTAATATCCGACTCCCACATCCCAGGTAGAGCAGATGAAATCCCCGAAAAATTCTGGGAAAAAATAGAGGCCTCCGAAATAACTGTTCACGCCGGCGACTACGCGACGGAAGAAGTATTCAACGCAGTCCGAGAATACTCAAAAAAAGCATACTGCGTAAAAGGAAACTGCGACTTCTTCGAAGCAGATGAGCTGAAAGAATCCGAAACATTCGAACACAAAGGCCTAAAATTTGGAGTCTATCACGGAACAGGAATATCTCCGAGAGGCCACAAACCAACGCTGGAAAAAATAGCTGAGAAAGACTTAGAAGTCGAAATACTTATCCACGGCCATACACACCACGAAGAAATAGAAAAAACGGACAAAGCACTTCTCATAAACCCTGGCAGCTGCACGGGCGTAGGTGGAGGAAGCTCAAGGCCGTCAAAACCAACAATGATAACTATGGAAGAACAAGAAAGCGTCCTCAACATTAAACTCTTAGAATTTGAGGAAGGATCCTTAAAGACTAAGCAAGACGAAAGGTACAGTCTAGAAGAACTTAAAAACCTCAAATAAAGAAGCATAATATGGAGCGTCTAGACAGAAAGATCCGCACAGTATGGATAACAATTTCTGCAATAACATCATCGTTCATAGGCCTACTGATAGCGGTACCAGTACACCTAGTTCTAGGATCTCCTGCGTTGACAGCCATAGCGTTCATTATAATACCATTTATTTCGGTAAACTATTCTCGCTACCGCTACAAAAACTGGTTGTTCAAAGTACATGAAGATCATCTAGAAATAAACCATGGCGTCATCACAAAGACATCTATGGCAATACCATACGTCAGAGTACAGCATATAGACACCAACCAAGGCCCAATAGAACGATTTTTAGGATTAGCATCGCTTAGAGTTTACACAGCAGGGTCAAGAGGCGCAGACATGAGAATTCCCGGCCTGAAAAAAGAGAGAGCAGAAGAAATGCAGGAAGAACTCAAAGCAAAGGCCATAGAATCAGAGCATGGGTTTGACGGAGTATGAAACTCGCAAAGAAAAGCATATACTATAGAACAGTTACAAGAACCGCAGGAACACTGATAATCCTTGCATTCATCTACCCGCCCCTACTACTCCTTTTCCTGCCGCTACTGGTGGTTATAGGCGTTTACGAGTATTTTTACTGGAAGAATTACGACTTCTACATGGAAGATGGAGACATCAAAATAACTTCGGGCGTAATAAGCAGAAACAAGCTTGACATACCGGTTAGAAGGATTCAAAACGTCGATGTCAATAGAAACATAATCCACAGAATATTCGATATAGCAGAAGTCAGACTTGAAACAGCAGGAGGAACAAATACCGAGGCCTCACTAAGATACCTAGAACTAGAAGATGCAGAAAAAATTAAACAAAAAATCAGGGCCTTAAAAGACCGTAGAACAGACAGCAACACTGAAACAGAAGAAACTGGAGAAGAAGACTACGTTTTAACCGACAGAAACCTAGGCCTACTAAGCATAACATCAGGAGCAGCACTCATACTTGCAGTATCAATAATGCTCTTTGTAGCAGGGTTCACGGCTGCAGCATTCTACCTAGATAACACGCTCCAGTTTATGGGAGCCGTAATAGCATTAACAGCAGGAATATCGATCCTTACAGCAGTTATAATGCTTTTTAATAGCGTAGAAACCTTCACAAAATACTATGGGTTTACAGTTCAGCGCAAAAACGATACTATCGAATACGAAAAAGGCCTAATCACCAAGAAAGAAGGAAGTATACCCAAAGAAAAAATTCAGAGCCTTATAATAGACGAGAACCTGTTCAAGAGAAAGCTGGGATACGCAACACTAAAAGTAGAGACAGCAGGATACGGAGCCGAAGAAGAAACAGCAAGATCAACCGTGTTAATACCTTTTGACACCAGAGAAAATATTGTCAAATATGCAGAAACAATAGGCAACCTGAAAACTAACGAACTCCAGCAAATCGATCCAAAAGCAAAAACAAGATACTTCAGAAGATACCTCTTAATCTCAGGCCTACTCCTACTCCCAACCTTAGGCCTCATAACAATAGGATTCAATCCATTACTCGTAATAATCCCGGTAATAGTCGCTGTACTATCCAGAACTGCTGCAAAACTACAGTGGGAAAACATCGGATACCTGATAGGCGAAAACCACTGCTTCATAAGAAAAGGATTCTGGAAGCGAAGAACATACATAGTACCCTACTTCAGAGTCCAAAATCTGGTTAAAACAGAGTCCATATTCCAGAGACGATGGAACCAAGCAACAATAACAGTAGACACAGCAGGATCAGTATGGACAAACCCCAGCATACCAGACATGGACGCCGAACAGGCCTCGAAAACAAGAGACAAACTATTCAAGAAATTTCAGGCCTCAATCTACAGAACCCGATAATAAGGAACCTTTCGAGTTAAAAAACTCTGCTCCGCCCAGTTCAATATGAACACTGGAGAAAAAGCAGCACAGCTTCTAAAACTTGAACTATGCGACCACTGCCTCGGAAGACAGTTCGCACAACTAGGTCACGGCCTCGAAAACCATACACGAGGAAAAATAGTTAGAGAACACGGCGAAAAACTCGAAGAAAAACACTTTGAGGAAAGGCCTGAATCAAAAACAGGAGGAGAATGCAGCATATGCAACGGAATATTCAACCAAGTCACAGATTATGCCGAAATGGTGCAAAGCTCGCTGGACAGATACGAACTCGAAACATTCCTATTAGGGATCAGGCCTCCGGAAGAACTAATACGAAAAGAAGAAGAAATATGGGAAGAATACGGAGTAGAACACACAGAACCCATAAAAACAGAACTATCCCGTCTAATCGGTAAAGAAGTAGGAGATTTAACAGGCCTCAGCGTAGAGTTCGAACGCCCTGACATAATGGCAGTAATCGATATGCGCGAAGGCAAAGACCGCATCGAACTACAAGTAAACTCAATACTATTCTACGGCCGTTACAACAAGTATTCCAGAGAACTACCTCAGACAGAATGGCCTTGCAGTGAATGCGGGGGAAGCGGATGCGATAACTGCGAATGGACGGGCCAACAGTACCAAGGATCAGTACAAGAAATAATTCAAAGGCCTTTCATCCAACAAAGCAAAGGAATAGACGCAAAATTCCACGGCGCAGGAAGAGAAGACATAGACGTCAAATGCTTCGGCAAAAGGCCTTTCGTAGTAGAAATCAGAGAACCACTAAAAAGAAAGCTTGACCTCGAAGAGATAAAACAGGAGATAAACGAAGACGGAAGAGTAGAAGTATTCGGCCTCAAAGAGACACACCACAACAAACCTGCAGAAATCAAACAACTCAAAGCCGATAAAAGCTATAGAGCATGGATTGAGGTAGAAAAACTCGAAGAAGCAGACCTGAAATCGCTGGAAAAGCTTGAAGGAGTTGTAGAGCAGCGCACGCCTAGCAGAGTAGAACACAGAAGAGCAGATAAAATAAGGGAAAGAGAAGTCAAAGAAATCGACTGGAAAACCGAAGACAAACTGCTAGTTATAGATGTACAGGCAGAATCAGGAACATACATCAAAGAACTAATATCCAGCGACAACGGAAGAACAAAACCCAGCGTATCAGGCCTAATCAGTCAAAAAGCTGAATGCGTAAAGCTTGACGTAACAGGCTTCCACATACCAGGTGAAGAAAGTGAATGAAAAAGCGGCGGACCTCCACATCCATACAACAGCAAGTGACGGCACAGACAAACTAAAGAAGAGAATAAAAGATGCAGAAAAACAAGGCCTAGATGCTATAGCAGTCACAGACCATGACGCCATAAATCCTAATCTAGAAAAAAGATCTTTTACTGCTCAAAACGGCGTAGAAGTAATAACCGGAGCAGAGATAAACTCTGAAATAGACGGTGTAAAAATAGAGATTCTAGGCTACTTCCTAGACCCTAAGGACAAAAAACTCTGCAAAACAATTGAAAAAAACAAGGAATACCGCAAGAAAAGAATGAAAGAAATGGTTCAACGCTTAAACAATGATATAGGGCCAAAAATCAATTATGTCGACGTAAGAGCTAGAGCAGACGGGAACGTCGGCAGACCCCACCTCGCAGCAGAACTTGTAGAAAAAGGGGTAGTTGATACAAGGAACCAGGCCTTCAACGAATATATAAGCGAAGACTGTGAGGCCTACGTCCAGACTGAAAGAGTGGAAGCTGAAAAAATCATAACAAAGATACATGAAAACGGCGGAGCTGCCGTTCTCGCGCATCCTGGCAGAGACCTAGAAAAAGATGAAGCCGAAAATGTGATCAATAAGCTGTCTGAACTAGGTCTAGATGGTTTAGAAGTAGAATACACATACAGGCATAAAATCCGGGACGGTTACAACATAAAATTCACAGAAGTCTATGCCGCCCGCCTAGCCGAAAGAGAAGGCCTAATACGCACTGGTGGAAGCGACTGCCACGGCAGTAAATCAAACAAGTACAACATTGGGAAAGTAAAACTTGATTATGGCTGCGTTGAAAAGCTGCGTAGAACAGCAGAAAGCTACAGAAATTGAAGAGTGTTTAAAAGTTTAGGACATTAACAAGGATTTATAGGTTGATAAAGTATGGCAGAAAAATCAAGGGGAAAACAGCACGGAGCACGAAGCAAGCTCTCATCCAATCCAAGAGAGAAACTCACAGTAAATGAATTACTGAAAGAATTTGAAGAAGGAGAAAAAGCACGGATCCAGATCAACCCTGCTGTAACAGAAGGAAGGCCTCACCAAAGAGTCCACGGAAAAACAGGAGAAGTAAAAGGCAGAAGAGGCGACTCATACCAAATAGAGATAAAAGACGGCGGAATCGAAAAAACACTTTTCCTAAAACCTGCCCACCTAAAAAAGGTTGAATAAATCGCGGAGGATTTTTGAAAAATGAAAATAGTAGAAGAAGAATACGTCTACCCTGTAGAGGCCTTAGAAGCCTTAAATGACAGAGATGAAGAAGAACTCACGCACGAACAGAGAATAGCATTAGAAAACTTATCCCGCCACACAAAAATTACAGACCTAGATACGCTAGGGGAACTGCATTCAGAGTTCAAAGAAATTGAAGGCCTCAAAGACAAGCATATCTACAAGATTCTAGAAGTAGTGCCTACAGAAGAATCAACTGTCAGGGCTATTTTCTCCAAAGAAAGAGTAAAACTTGAAGACTCCGATATCGAAAACATTCTAGATATCACAAACTCGATTGAAACCGAGTAAACCCTTAAAACAGTGGAGTTCTGAAATTAAATTACGCAGAGGTGTCTATATTGTCTGGAAAAGATGAACACGTACAAGTACTTGACTTCCTAGAACACGGCAAAAGCAATGAAAGAGAGGAAAGAGTGGCCCAGACCATAGGCACTGAGTACTACACGCTTTTAGAAGTAGTAATGAGGGAAGAAGAAAGGCCTAAAGGAGGAGAAACCTTGTACATAGGCGAAGGCGACCGCGATAAGGTCGAATTTATTAAAGCCCGTATAAAATACGATGAGCTCACAGGAAACGCTAAAAACGAGCTCAAATATGTGCTCGACGCCCTATTGAAAGAAAACGAAGACGACATAATTGAGTTCTTCAACACTGCTCCCCCAGTGACGCCGAGAAGACACGCGTTCGAGCTGCTTCCAGGAATAGGCAAGAAACACATGCAAAAACTACTTGATGAAAGAGAAAAAGAAGAGTTTGAATCGCTTCAAGACCTGAAAGACAGAGTACCCTCTATCCCTGATCCAAAAGAAACTGTTAGAAAAAGAATTATACAGGAACTGAAAGGCGAAGACGTTAGAACTAGGCTTTTCACCTGAAAATATGGATGTACAACAAAAAATCCGTGAGATAGGCCTCAAACCTGTTGACGGCCAAAACTTTCTAAACAACGTAAACACGGTTCAAGCACTAGTCGAATCCGGAGAAATAGAAAAAGATAAAACACTGGAAATAGGCGGAGGCCTAGGCATAATAACATCCCAGCTCCTTGAAAAAACCTCAAAACTAACAGTAGTTGAGAAAGACACTGTTCTAGCGAACTACCTGCAAGAAAACTTTCAAGATGCAGAAATAATTAACAAAGACGCATTAACTATTGATTTCAGCGAATACGAACGCTGTGTCTCTAATATTCCCTTCCAAATAACTTCCGAGATATTCGAAAAACTAGGAGAAGCACAAGTTCAATCATCTCTAATAATCCAGAAAGAGCTTGCAGACAAAGCAGTAGCGGAACCTGGAGACTCAGAATACGGCCGATTCACAGTCATGACACAGTACTACTTCCTACCTGTAAAACTAAGAGACATTCCAAGCAACGACTTCTATCCATCACCTGACGTTGATGCATCCATAATCAAACTGTATCCGAACAAGGAAAGACACGGTATACAAGACGAAGAAGCATTTTTCAAACTGGTAAAGGCCTTGTTCACACATAAGAGAAAAAAGCTTAGAAACGCTTTCGTCGACTCACGAAACATACTGGATAAAAGCAAAGACGAATTAAAACCTTTGAGAGACAAAATACCTCACTCAGAAACCCGTGTCGTAAATCTAGGGATAACTGAACTAAAAGAAGTCATGCAATACTTAGAAACAGAAAAAATAATTTAGTGAAAAATGATATACCCGGTAAGCGAAGACACACTACTGTTGAAAAAACAAGTAGAACAGCAAGACCTCGAAGGAGAAAAGGCCTTAGAAATAGGTACTGGGAACGGTTTAATAGCGGAAACAATGCTGGAAAAAGGAGCAAAAGTTACAGCATCAGATATCAACAAAAAGGCCTTAGATCAGCTCCCAAACCAGATAAAAACTGTTCAATCGGATTTATTTGAGAGCATTGAAGATGAATTCGATTTAATATGCTTCAATCCTCCTTATCTCCCCGAAGATGAAGACAAAGAATTTGACGGATCGGAAACATGGATTGGAGGAAAGCAAGGCACAGAACTAACTGAAAAATTTTTAGAAGAAGCTCCAAACTACTTAAGGCCTGGCGGACAGGCATTCATAGTCGTTAGCAGTCTTGCAGAAGACCGTGGTTTGAAAAAAGATTTCGATCTTGAAGTAGTCGCCAAGGAGAAGCACTGGTTTGAAACGCTGTACGTCATGCGTCTTTCAATCGAATAAGTTTTTAACCACTGTTCTAACAAATATAATACATGAAAGTAGGAATCCCTAAATATGGCCTAATGTTTTTAGCAGTTTTTATGATTGTAGGCACTGCAACCGCATCCCAATGGGAGTTTGAAGTCCCAGGAGAGCCCTACAACGTCGACATGCTCTCTAACAATACTAATTCGATAGTTCTAACAGATCTACAGACTGAGGAAGGAGACCATCTACACCCAGAAAATCTTGGAGATGAAGTACTAAGCAATGAAACAGACTCACAGTACTTAATCTACGAATACGAAACGAAAAATGAAGGAGTCATAAACGAAACACTAGACTACCATGAAGGCCTAGAAATGTGGTACGCAGAGTTCAAACCTGACTACACAGGAATGGAAAACGTAACATTTAGGGCCCGCGGGGAAACAGCGAGCGGAGGAACACGAGACTCTGACGGGGAGGCCAACGCAACGTTCGATGTAGATGTAGGCGATATAGATGTAGAACTTTTAACAGATATTAGAGATCCGATAAGATCAGAAAGAGAGAAAAAAATCGATGTAAGAACTACTAACACTACGAGCGACGAGATAGTCGACAACCCGAGGCCTGACCTATACTTTAACAATGCGACATTCAAAGAAGAAAGATTCGAACTAGAAAACTTCAACGATGATCCTGACGATGGATATAACTTCAACGCAGAGGTACAGACTCCAAGCCAGTCAAACTCCAGTTATGTAATGAGAACTCTGGTCGAAGAAGATGAGACCTACTTCGGAAGCTACTCTGAGTTTGTGAATACAGGCCCAGATATTAAGGGAGAAACTGTTGAGATAAGAGGTGGAGATAACTGTGACTCCTCTACCTTTGCAGAAAACTGTGAACCAGACACAGAACTCGACCTTCATTTCGGAATAACAGCGGCAAGCGCTGAATGGGTGAACGCCAGCCTATACGGATACAACGAGACAGGAGAACACTTATTCGAAGAAGTAGAAATGGATGAAGTCGAAGTAGGCGATGAATTCGTCGAGGAAGAAGGAGAAGACCCGGTTTACAATCAAATGTTTGACGCAAATATCAGCATACCTGACATAAACACTTCAAGATACGAGGACAACCTGAGAATTGATTTCTATGCAGCTGAAAGCGATAGATCATACGAAGAGACTCAGGAAATAGGCCTGGAGACTTACAGGATGGAGGATAGAAGTAATCCTACAGCATTCAAGGATAGGACACACGAGATAAGGCTGAGGCTAGGAAAGTACTACAGCTTAACGCCTTACAGTCTTGACAGGTTTGAGGAAATAGATGTAGAGCTTTACAGAGACGACTTCAATGAAACGTTTAGTATTGGTGACCTAAGTTTCAGCGACAGTGACGGAGTAATCACGACAGATGTCATAATTCCTGGAGAGGAAGAGCCGGGAACATACAACTTAGATGTTGAAACAGTAGACAAGTACGGTGAGGAAAAAGAACACTCATCTAGTCTAACTGTTAGTGAGGTAGAAGCCAGTTTTGATGCACAACAGGAGAAAAACCTTGCATACAACCAGACAAACGAATACCTTGAAACAGTAGAAATTGAGAATCTAGTCGACCAAGAAAAACTAGTTGAACCAGTAATAGAATCTGAACAGGAAGACATAGAAGACTGGATAATTATAGAAGACGAAAACATACTATTGGAACCAGGAGAACAAGGAGAGTTAGACATCGGCATTAACTACAGCGAACCAGTAGACATAGACGCAGACATAGTTTTCCAAGACACTGACGTAGACTACAACGACACAACACGGATAAGCATCACAGGGCCTGAATGCCCAATATGGGATGAAAAACTATGCTCAAGCACTCAAGAAATAGAGACAACTACAAACAGTTCAGATGAAACACACGACTTCAACATAAGAAACCTTCACACAGAATCGATAGACGTAAACTTTGACTTCGAAGGAAACATCAGCGAAGTAGCAACTGCAGAAAACATGACGGTCAGCGAACAAGAAACAGGGCAAATGGAGACCGAACTAAGCTCTCCAG
>LKMJ01004395.1_pt1 | contig 13258 bp, 25 predicted proteins | sample 643391 | NCBI WGS metagenome assembly LKMJ01 (sample SAMN04112250, study PRJNA286221) | soda lake metagenome | biome: soda lake; feature: Kulunda Steppe; material: water; isolation source: sample PL-Br10 brine of Picturesque Lake | place: Russia: Kulunda steppe | collected 2010-07
GGGGCTGAGCTGCTGCCTGCTGCTGCCTTTGCCGCTCATGAATCCGCATGAGGTCTTTCCGCTGCTGGGAGTGAGCCGCCTTGAGCGGCTGGAGCTGGGCAGCTTGACCAGTTTGCTGTCGCTTTCCAGAAGGTTCATGTCCATGAGTCAGCAATGTCCCTCCACACTCTTCTCATCCTTAAACTCAGGTCAGCAGTGAAATCTGAGCAACAAATAGGGAGCCCCTGCAAGAAAGCTTGTGTAAGTGTCGCAGCCTCGCAATCCCTCAAAGGCGCGCAAAATATCCGAAGCCCAAGATGTTTAAGCCTGAGGCACCAGCTTCAGGTCGGCATGAAGGGCCTGCTTAACCGTGGCACTGTCAGAGGACAACAACCCGTTGTAAAACCTAATGGCAGCTCTAAACCAATAGAATTGCAGAGGTTCGTGCGCACACTCATGAAGTACAACCCAGTCAGGCGCAGACCACTTCACACCTAGGGTGCCCTTTAAGAAATTCAAATGCCATGTCTGAGGGTAGGTCTAAATACATCACCTTCGCGCAAAAATCCTGAGCCCCAAACCTGACAGCCATACATACCAGCAGGCACTACATGTACCTTAGCTTACCAAAGGAAAGCAAAAGGTCTGTGACATAGGGCAGTGTCCTGTACAACCCCACATATTCAATGAGCTGCTGCGAGCATTGGTATAGCTGCATGCTCAGGCGAGGCTGTCATGTTGAGTGTTCGGTGATATGTCATGCCAAGGTACTTAAACCAAATGAGTCAGAGCACTTCAAAGCAGCGCCGGCTAATATAAAAGTGGACACTTGAGCACAGCGCTTTAGAGTTGAAATTGACCACCTCTTGATTTTGCTGTGTTGATGGTCAGGTGTTTGGAGCGTGAATAGACCACAAGCCTATTTAGCATGGTTTGCATGGCATCAGGGGCATTTCCTAGTAGAGTCAGCTCATCCGCATACAACATGTGCGTGACCCGCACATCCTCTGACCTGGTAACTGCTCCTTGCACTTCCTCAGCAATTGTACTAATGTCATTAATGTACAACGAAAAGAGCAGAGACAAAGGGCACTCTTGTTTCACACCCACAGAAGGCTTGTGCTAGGAAGATCACAAGGGCAACGAGGGGTAACAAGGTGTTACAAGAAAAGGCCTTCAGTCAAGAAGTGTGACTGCTAGCCTGCTCATAAAAAACTATCAGTGCATGAAGGAAGAAATAAAGCTTATTATTTTCCTGGTCCATAAAAGCAGACACATTGTTGAAGCCTGCAAGAGGAAATAGGGACTCATAAATCCTTCGGAGGGAGACCACGTTTGGATGGGCGCAGCAAAAAAGGACGTGTTGCTCATCTCATACATTATCAGTATTGCACAAGTCACAAGTAGGGGAGGCATTGTGAGTCCAGGTCACAATTTCAATTCGTAGGGCGTGGGCAGAAAGCCTGAAGCGCATAAGTTAAAAAAATCATTCAAAAAGGTGTAACCAACACCATGGGGAGAGCTGAACTGGCAGCCATACCTGCTACTATCACACACGATCATATTCATATTGCCACAGATAGCCTAACCTCCGAGGTGAGTCACTCCATCAAATTAGGAAACAATCGTTATAACCAGAGAAGCACCGTCACCATGTCCAAGTATACATCCACGAATACTCTCCGTAACACTGATATTGGCAATCCCACATCTTCCTTAAAAAAGTAAATTCTCATGCTGGTACCGCCGGAAATGAATACGCCTTTGCAAAATACCAAACCTGCCACAACGCCTCCCAGCTGAAAAGAAAAGAAGCCTGCCACGGAGAAGAGCCTCCCAGCTAAAATAACCATCCGCACCACAGGCCTTGTTGGCAATCCCTTCTTTGATACTAGCTGGCGAGCTGTTGAAGAAGCTAACCAGCAAGGATTTGGCACTGAAGCTTCCCAACACGGCCCCAGATTGCCTAACCTTCCAAATCTCCATGCCGCACCAAAATCACACATGCGCTTAAACCATAAAATGGGTTACCCCACGTATAAAATAAGGAACTCCGAGTGTGATAAGAGTCTAACTACCGGAGTCTGCTTCCACACGTCCACAAAGGCATTAGCAATGCTTTTTGGAGCATTTCCAAACTCTCTCTCCAGATAAAATGCCATATCTTCCACTACTGCACAGGTACCCTTTCCAATCAGAGACACTGTCCGCTTTAAGAAGTCCCCCAGCCTACAGTGTCCACTCTGTCAGCAAGCAGATGGTGCACTCCATTTCCTCTCAGGGTATCAACATACAATCATCTCGAGTATGATCACTGAACACCTTATATTGGCTGCAGGCTGATCATGAAAGCCATCAGCAAAGGCTCTCTGGCACTGTTTAGTCCATCTGATGCCAGAAATAATTGGCCCAACAAAGCCTTTGAATTCCTGAGCATGCAAATTACAGGACTTTTATTATTGTATCAACATACAATCATCTCAGGTTTGATCACTGAACACGATTATGTTGGCTGCAGGCTGATCATGAAAGCCATCAGCAAAGGCTCTCTGGCAGGTTGTTTGGTCCATTTGGATGCCGGCAGCACTAACCGTTTGGCCCGACAAAATCTTCAAATTCCTGAGAATGCTAATAGCAGGACTATACCCAGCTGGCTTTTTGGTGCTTGCCTATTTGCTAGAGATAGACTCACCTCTAGTTGCCCAGATGCCATTTTGGTAACTCCTTTACCTACTTAACTCCAAATTGCCTTCCACTCCTCATTTGCACCAGGTGTCACACCCATGACAACCAAGGGGAGATGCTTGCAGAGCTCACGAGCTCAATATTAGCAAGAGGGAAGTACACCTCGTAGAGGTCAAGTTCTGTGAAGATACATGGCCTGGACACCAATTGGAGGCCTCCAGAGAACAACATCAGATTCTGTATAAGCGCTTGATGGCCAAGAAAGTTCACACCATCCTTCTTGGTGTGGAAGGCTCTGTCTATCAAACTTTAAATCATCTTAAAGGGCTCGGCCTTGATATACAGACTGCCCTTTAATTTCATGCTTGCTCTGTGATTTATGCACACAAACTGACAATTACTACACGCGCTCTCGAAAAATCCAGTTGCTCACAAGGTCTTGGTCTGGAGCAGGGGCGGCTTGTCACCCTCCACTTCCTCACAAGTTTTTCCTTTCACCTGGCTCTTCGGGCTAATGTGTCTCCTTTTCCTTAATTGATCCAGGGAGCGATTTTACTGCCTACGTTGTTTTCTTTTCTCTTTCTTCTAGAGGACTCTGAGTCATGACTAATAATTTCATCCCAATCCACACACGGGTCTGTCCGGTTTCGAGGCAGCTGGTTTTTTTCTACTAGGACTCCTAATCGTGTTAGTGATCCTCTCCATAAGTGAATAAAAAGTTGCCCTAATATGTTTCAGGAAGAATCCCCGTCACACGGTTTATAATAATTGAATCGACAAAAAAACAGAATTATGTACCTTCACAGATTTGTTAGCCATGCAGCAAGCTTGATCAGCCTGACTATTCATGAATTGTCCGCGACAGTACATAGATCTATGCGTAACAGCACAATAAGTATTTGTTAGTCTTTTTCGGCACAGGATAGGCTGTTCTAGTTGCTATCTTTGCTCTGCTCTCTAATACTTTGTTCGAGGCTTGCCCTGTGCTAGCTTTGGATGTATGCTGGAGGCCGTGTGTGGTTTTTTGCCCCTGCCCATTTTCTTTTTCCAGACATGCTTCATCTTTCTTTGACTGTGGAGAGACCTCATGTGCTTCAGCTCAAACTGTCCCATTTTCCTTAAATTGACGTCGGGAGTGCTTTACTGCAGCTGCCTACAAAGTGTTCTTTTCTTTCTAAGTCGTCTCTTGATCTCAACCTTGATCTTGTCAGCTACAACCATCTGGGACCTCTCTGCAGCATGTATGAGAGAAGTCTCCAACATGAGAGGGACCTCCGATATGAGAGGGATGAAGCCACATGGCTTTGAAGCGGGGGGTAGAGCTCATTTGGGGATATTGGCATGAATCTTCCGATTTTAACCACTTCGGTTCACTGAAAAACTCGTGTGATCCAATACTTTTATTTACAAGTACTCTCAATTTTATGCGTTTCGAATACACACTTGAAATTCGCGCTAGTTTTGGCCGTTGGGGCCCGTTTTCAGATCAGGGGTAAGTGATGCTTGCATATGATGTGCTTAAATTTGCAGTGATTGGAGGTGTATCTGGCGTATGTTTCTGACCTCCTTGCAAGGTGGCGTGGATGGGCACGCAACAGCAGACGCATGCTGGCTCATTGGTGCCTATCACCCGGGAGGTTCTGCGTCAGTTTTATGCGGGGTATCCATTGACGCCAGTCCCGCAACACACAGCTATTACCGACAGTATCCAGGCTCAGATTGAGCGCCTCAGCGCCTTGTCACCCGCCCTTGCACAGAAAGTACAGCAGCGCTACTTTCTTGAAACTCCCCAAAGGTTGGTGGGGTGTGCCGTTATTGGGACGTGGGAGCAGGTCAAGCACTGACACAACGTGCATGTGTATGCATGTATGCATGTACAAGCACTATTCCTTCCTCCTCAACCTAAAAATCCAAAAAGAGGCAGCGTGCATGAATAAGCAATATGATGTCATTCTTAAACAGGCAGTGCGACTCTTTTCACTAATACATCATGTACGCATGATGCTCTGTTGTGAATGCAGGCTTGATGACAACTTTTGGTGAGTGTGAGGCCCCGAGATTGAAAGTCGTTCAGCATCACTTAGCATGAAGCATGCATTTTACTTTGCAAGTGATAGGTGTCCCAGTGACCTTCACGTCGTTCCTTTGAGACATGGCACCATGCTTGCAACTTTGGCCTAGGTCTTGAGCACCTGAGCACCCCATAACCTTCAAAAGCATGGCCTGCCTGACTGATATGCTCCATGCATCATACCCTTCACTCCCAATCTTTGATGGACCATGGGAGTAGTGTTCTGCATCCCGGATACTCTTCCTGTGTGTGTGTGTGTGTGTGTGTGTGTGTGCGTGCGCGTACGTAAAAGAAAAATCATTATGGCATCAGTTGTGTGTAGGTGAGTAGCGTCTCATTTGATGATGATGAAGCAGCCGGTTTGCTGACGTTCACACATGGATCCATGCACTTATCCTCCCGGTTGCACAGCTTCACACCGATCCATTCCTGTTGTCAGGTGCTGGAATAATTTTGGCCCATCGCGCATAGCACAGCACCCGCGCACAGCATGAAAGCATTCCCTCTGCCACATCGCCAACCTACAGGAGGACACGCATGCTCAGTGAGGAAATTGCCCACAACCTCAATGGTAAGTGGATGCACGATACCCATGCTCATGCTCCTGCCATGCTGCATGCTTTGAAAGAGAAGACTTCCAAAGTGTGACAATGCCCATGATCAAACAAGCTCGGCCACCTCCGCTTGTTTGCAGCCAAGTGTTTGTCCTAACCTGCATGTTTACAGGCTTATAAGGTTCTCTTGTTGATGCTGCTGAGTGCACACACCTGGCTATACCATCCATGTCTGAAAAAAACTTGCCAGGTTGCTCCCAGGATGAACGTACTATCTAAAAGACTTATGGACTCAGAGCATTGCCCGTTGCCAACCCTGCAGGCTTGAGCAAAAAGCGTCCTGAGCTCACCAAGCAACTTTCTGAGTGCAGGCAAACTCTGCTGCAAGCTGAACAAGAGGTGTGGCTCTGGCCTTGTACAAGACCACCTGGGCAAGCATGCCTGACCTGTCAATTATCTTTTTGTTTGAGTGGGATGATGAAGTGGGAGTTGCCAGTGTTGTGCACATGTCCTTGGCCTTGCATGCATAGGAGTGCAAGCAGGGAAAATGTAGTTGATGCATGTGGATGCAACTTCATGACCAGTGGGTGAGGTACTGCATGCTGCGCTCTTGCCTTCCGTGTGCTTTGACTGCTTCCTACACCTTTGCATTCCTTAGCCTGGCATACAGGCATATACAAAGCGGTTGAAAGTGCTTTGATATTGCAGGTCAGCCAAACACAGAAGAATAATACTGAGGCGGCTGCCAATCAAGTCAAGAAATTCTTGCCACAGGTAGCACCTCCTACCGTTGATGTGCGCTCCTTTCTGGTTGCTCCTTCATGGCTTGAGCATACCTTGCATATGTTCGCATTGGAGCTGCCAGAGCCCTGCCCATCAGCTTCTAAACTGCATTCTTTTTTTTTACAGCTGGCACATGCACCCATGTAAGCAAGCTCAGTATCCTGTTTGAGGGAGGTAAGGGGGTCCACACCACGCTCCTCCCGTCTGTTTTAGGACTTCCGCGCCTCGTTCGTGGAGAAGCGACGGGCAGCAAAGGAGGCCATTAATACAAAGGCTGTGGAGACACTTGTGAAGCGCGGAGGAACCATTCGCGAGAGGCAAGTAGTGAAGGGGTGAAGGGCATGGCGGGCCTGTGCGCTGTTGCTTACTGTGCGCACCTTTCCATATGAAATCAGATTCTGGATAAGGTTGGGTCGGGTGAAGGGCAGGGGTATGTGATTAGCCTGGCAACACCAAACTTGCTCTCGCTGAGCATGTGTCACTGAACAGGGGCAGAAAAGGGATGCGCGCATGCATCTCGGTTGTGTTAGTGCCAGGCAGACATCCTGTTGTCCTGACCAAATGAGGTTTGAAAGAAGAAGCAAGCTGCTATACTCGGCATTGGCGTCATCGCACTGGCGCGCCCAGCCCACCATGATTTGCCACTGCATACTGAAGCTGCTGCAGCTGCTTGATCCAGCAGCAGCCGCACCATTGCGGCTGAGGTGCTTTGCTTCAGGCACTCTTGCCTTAGTCATTCCTGTGCAACAACTTGCTGTAGCCATGCCTGTGCCTGTGGGGAGGAGCAGGACCATGCTTGCCTAGCTTCTTGTGCAGTCACCTGTGTGCTCTCCTCAGGTATGACCTCCTGATGGAGCAGCAATGGGAGAGGCGCCAAGCTCTGGTGCAGCTGGGGAATCTGTCTGGGATCTACAGGTTTCTCATCAAGTGGGTACATCAGTGCGATGGGCATGCTGCTACCACCAGGGCTGCTTCATCATGGTGGAGTGAGACGTGCGGCATGCTGACCATGTCCACCGCACGCAGCAAAGGGAAGTGCGCGCGCATACGCTGCTGCTGTATCAATGCAAAGAGTTGGCTGCTTCCATGCTAACTCGGGCTTGCACTGAACAGGGTGCCAAGTTCAGGATAGCACAGCACCTGCTCCAGGCCAAAGGCAGCGCTGCTGCCACCAGCACACTGTGTGTGCCAAAGGCCTGAGCTTGTGCCACCACACATCCACCTCCGGTTCTTAGGCAGGGCTGCTGCCACCAGTGCACTGTCTATGCCAAAAGCCTGAGCTCTTGCCACTTGTGCCACCACACATCCACCTCCGGGCCAAAGGCAGCGCTGCTGCCACCAGCATACTGTCTGCGCCAAAGGCCTGAGCATGTGCCACCACACATCCACCTCCGGGCCAAAGGCAGCGCTGCTGCCACCAGCATACTGTCTGCGCCAAAGGCCTGAGCTTGTGCCAACATGCATCCACCTCCGGACCAAAGGTAGCGCTGCTGCCACCTGCACGCTGTCCGCGCCAAAGGCCTGAGCTTGTGCCACCACGCATCCACCTCCGGACCAAAGGCAGGGCTCTGGTGTGGTCCGCAAGCAGCACAACCACAGCGCATGCAGCACGGCCTGTGCTCTGCTATTGCCCGGTCTCGTTGGGGTAAATTGCTCATCCTGCGCCCCGCCCATGGCCCACCTGCAGGTACCTCGGCGGCGTCCCGCAGGTGCTGCTGGACTTTGCCAAGGAGATCAACGCCAAGATCGGGCCCATGGAGGAGCAGCGCTTGAAGGTGGGTGGTGCCATGACCGGGGCGTGTGCAGAAGGGGCGCAGCCCGGGCTGCAATTGAACTGTCGCTCGCCTTGTCAGCTGAAAGGAAGACCCCGGGGGCAGTCGCCTGCAGGCCGACCGCCCTGCTTCCCGCCTGCTTTGCCTCTTGTTCATCAAGGGACTTAACGCAGACAACCCTGTGTGTTCGCGCAGTATGGGCCGGACTTCTACGCCATCACAACCCTTGGCGTGCGCCTCAACATCTTAACGGCCCTCTGGTTTGAGAACGCAGAAGCGACCAGGGATAGCAACGATAAGGTGAGCAGCCCTGCAGGCCATACCAGGCCCCTCCCCTTGCATGCACCAAACCACACGAGTGCGGCCCATATGCGCTGCCATCCCTGACAGCATGCTTATCTGGCTGCATGATGCGCATTGTGCCCACTGCACCCACTGCACCACCCGCTGCACCCGCTGAGCACGCAGCTTGCCCTCCGTGCCCACCTGATCTCCACGCCCCGCGCGCTCACAGTGCCCTCCATCCATGGCTCAGAGCGTCCAACGGCTCAAAGCGCAGGACTCCCTCGCAGTTTAGCCTCTGCTGCGCAAGCCTGGGTGCAGCCGCACTTGTGCATCTTGGTTTGCCGCCCTGTGTTTCCCGCTGGCGCCCCGATGGGCCAAACAGCATGGACATGGGCATCCACATGGGATGCCCTGCCCCAACCCCCCTAAGCACTCATGAGCCAGGCAAGCAATTAGCTGCGGACCGCAGCAAGCGCCAATGCCCTTGCAGCGTGCCCCCCTCCTCTCCTTTCAGCCTGGAGCATTGTGCGCTTGATCTGCTGACTTGGCCGCAGCAGAGGGTCAGCCTTTCGGGTGCGCATCCAGCTTCGTGAAGCAGCAAGGCAAACATGGCTGCCTGTCTTTGAGTGGGCAGCACTTTTGCACGACGCTCGTGTGTGAGCAGTAAGCCTCCCTGAGCTGCCTGATGGCCTTCGCACCAGCATCAGTGCTGCCCTCGTGTCCGCACCATTATTCTGACGTACCTATTGATCGCTCCCCTCTAACCAGATCTGGGAGGTCGTGCATCCTGCGATTGACTTCTACTGCCATCACCTCGTGCGCGTGGTCCAATTTTTGGGGGGCATTTTCGTCAAGAGCCCGTTCTTTGTGACCAAGGACGATGTGGAGAGAGTGAGTGGCGGCGTGCAGGGTGCACAGAGCTCTCACGGGACTGGGGGCGGTGACCTGAAGGGTGCCTGTGAAAGTGCGGATGTTTTCCCGTACATTTACAAGGTGCCCAGAGAAAGCTCTCACAAGGGGGAGCGTACGGGGTTGGCTGTACACACAAATACCCACGCAGGTGGCTTTGTGTATGACACGCTTTGTGTATGACACGCTTACAGTAGTAGGCATGTGGAAACTGATGGCTCGCGTGCTCCTGTGAACATGCTGCTGGTCACCGTGCGCGCGCATGCCTTGTGCATTGTGTCAATTGCGTGAACGAGCGCAAGTGCAGAGCAGGCACATCACACATACGCATATCAGCAGCAAGGCTTTTGCATGGATTGCTGCCACTTGCTCGTGCCCCACAGTCAATGTGCATGCATTTTGAGAGTTGAACATTGCACTCTGTTGCTCTGTGCTGCTTCAGGCTGTAGCTGCAACAGAAGTGGCAACTCAGAGGTGAGGAGCTTGATTGAGCGCATGCGCACACGCATGCGCACACACACGCACACACATGCGCTTATGCAAGCCCCTGAGCCGTCATTCAAATTTGCTGAGGCGTGCCTGTGTAAATCTCCAGCAAGCATCTCAGTGTGCGTGGCCTTGTGGGCATCTGTTGATTCACGTTTTCACACCAGCCCATGAGCTTCCAAGTTGAGCGCGGCTTCCGCTTCTGGGCCAAGTCATCATGCACACACATCTTTGGAGCGTCCTGTTGCTCTGTGTGTGCCAATGCCACTTTCAAGGGGCCCATCAAGAGCCAGCTGCCTCAAGCTGGAGGGCAAGGGTGTGCAAACAGCCGTGCCTGCTGCAGTTGCTCAGGCAGCCAGCGCGCGACCGTGCCTGCCACAAGGGCTACGGCAAGGAGCACGCAACCGTGCCTGCTGCCACTGCGGTGGTGCCCGCGCACGCATCCTCTCCCATGTGCATGCAGGAGCGGCAGCATGGCCAGCGCGTCCGTGGGCGATGCGGATGTGGCCCTGGAGCATCTTTTGGAGCCCTTCTCGCCAGACCCCAACGCCGGCTCGCCTGCGCACACCGTGCTGGCCAAGCTGTCGCCCGCGTGCGAGGGGATGGAGCTGGACACCGCGGGCGGGCTGGCGCCTGTGCCTGAGGGTATGGAGAGGGGAGCCGGGGCGCAGCACGCAGAGGGCATGCGGCGGTGGTCCACGGGGGAGAAGGGAGGTGCGCGCAGGCTGGGGAGAGGAGGGCGTGGGGGTGCGTGCAGGTCAGGAAGTGAGCGGTATCCAGGAGGTGCGCGCAGGCTGGGAAGAGGAGGGCGTGGGGGTGCATGCAGGTCAGGAAGTGAGCGGTATCCAGGAGGTGCATGCAGGCTGGGAAGAAGGCAAGAGGGTGCATATGGAGGAGGAGGAAAGGCTGAGGAGGGGGGGGGGGCAGTTCACTGGATGCTGCACCTTTGCCCTGCAGTCAGGAATTGCATGCACTCTGTCGCGTAAGGGGGGTGGGGCGCAGCTGCGCCTGTGCGCTCACTTGGGAGGGGTGAGGGAGAGGCATTCTTGCCAGGAAAGTAGTCCATTTCTTTAAGGGATGCTTGTGCCGCTGCTTGGAATGGATGCAGCGGTCGGTGTCACTGCACGCAAGCTGCGCGCACATGTTATCTGGGCATGCGCGCTCAGCCCATGCGCACGCGCAGCTCAGCCAGCCTGAGCACAGCAGCGCGCGCGCATGACCCAATGACTGCCTTCCCCCCCCCCCTTTGCCTCTTGTCCCTTGTGCACCTACAGTGGCGGCAAAGCCCTGCAACGGAGTGCCAGAAGCCGTCGGCGTGCTGGCTGCAGCGTCACGCGGCATGCACACGCACCCAGCGCACGCACCCAGCGCGTATGGCTGGCCGCCGCCCCAGCAACACCCCCACCCCCTCCACCTCCAGCACCAGCAGCTTCACCACCACGTCAGCCACCACACCGGCCGTCATCACGGCCACCACAGCGAAGGCCGGGCGTCCCCGGGGCCCTCCACGGCCGCTGGCTCTGAGCACTTCATGAGCTGCCAAGAGAATGCCAGCTCGGTGGGTGTGTGGCCCGGGGCACGTCACAGCCTCTGCCGCACATCCAGCGCGCTCTACCTACGCGGCTGGCTGTGCACATGTGCACGTTCTGCTGCTGCTGGGGGGTGTGGGGGCTGGGAGTGTCGCTGGCGCACCCCTCTACTGTGGTGTGACTGCTGCAGGGGCGTGCACCTGGTGTGGCTGCCGAGAGGAGATGCGCGTGCATGTTTGCTGCCTTGTGCTCTTGTGCTACAGGGTGTGGTGGTGGGGTGTGCATGAGCCTAGGGCAGCGCAAGCTGATACAGTAGATGCGCCTGGCTTGGCCCAGGCACCTGATTGGATGCTGGGTTTGGTGCTTCTTGCGCATCCCCCTTCCCCTCCCTGTGCCAATAGGCCACTTAACAGGCACGCAAACGTTCGAGTGGCAGCCAAGTTGTCCACATCACTGCCGGGCTCTACTTTCTGTATGCACTGTCCTCTATTCACTGCAACCGCTGCATCTACCGCCGCCACGGCATGCAGATTGACGAGGATGGTGGTCCTTGCAGCATCGCTGCATCAGTGGACTTGCAGGCATTCAGGTCAGTGCAAAGGTGCCTACATTCAGGCCCTGCTTGCTGTGTGGGTGGGACCGGAGGACAGAGCTCCCAGAGCCAGCAGGCGGGTGCCTTGGCAGCTCTCCTGTGTGGTTGTGGGCTAGGGTGTTGGTGGATGTCGGTGGGTGAGGGGCTGGGGCTGGGTGTTGGTGGGTGTTGGTGGGTGGGACTGTTGGTGAGTGGGGGTGGGGGTGTTGTATGTGCGTGTGTGTGCGTGTGAGGTGCATGTATGTAATGGGGTGCCCGCAGCGCTGCGAATGTGTGCGAGAGCCCCTGCCAGCCAACTCAGTCAAATATGTCCACGCAGATGGTCGATGGCTGTCTGCGCGCTTTTAACGTGCGCAGCATCCTCATGCGCATCGCAGCTTGCTCTTGTCCAGACCAGTGCCCCTCAAACCGCTCAGCACAGGGATGCTCTGGCTGCCTGTACATGTGCGAATCCCCCCCCCCTCTGCAGGAAGACCAGCCTCCCAGCCCCTGTGGGGTGCCCTTTGCTATGCAAGCTCTCATCGCATTCCGGACGCATCCGTCCCTGCTCCCCCTCGCCCGCGGTTGTGCCCCTGTGCAGGCAGCCATTTACGCGCGCATTCTCCCCGCGCACGCTGCCCTGCAAGCATGCTGCGCGTGCTGGGTCCGTTGCTCTCTGGCGGCTAATGATTGACCTTCCTTCCACCTCCTACCCGCGCCTTAGCTCCTAACCACATCTCCCCCGGCACACACACGCACGTGCATAAGCACACACACACATACACACAAACACGTACACACACACATTCGCACACGTACACACGCACACGCATGCACACACAAACATGCACGTACACACTCTGCAGGCCCCCCCCTGAGCCACCCCTCACAAGCTTGGCCCGCTCGTCGCACACCTCGGACACGCCCCCCATCCCTGCGCGGCCCCACCACCCCACCGCGTCCACGCCCCTCCCCCAGCACTCCCAGATGGACGAAGCAATGGGCGGCGCGTCGCTGCCCTTGGCCACGGACCCTCAGCTCCAGCAGGCCTCGACCTCCGTGTCCCTGCTTGTCCACAACCCCTCGCGCGGCGGCGGCAGCAGCATCAGCAGCAACAGCAGCAGGCTGCCGGCCGCAACACACCCCACGTCGCCCACCGAGGAGGCAGGGGGGCACGCGGCAGCTGCGGCCGCAGCAGAGCACAGCCACAGGGCCTCGCCATCCTGCGCCCTGGGGCGGGCTGTGTCACAGTCCAGCATTACCATGACCTCCATGTCCAGCGCGTCACAGCCCCACGGCCAGCAGCCGCACTTCCCGCAGCTGCTGCTGCCGCGCCTGGAAGGTGCGCTGCAGCACCAGGGGCGCCAGCCCCAGGCGTTGTGTGACGTGCTGCCCTGCTTGGCCTGCAACAAAGTGGTTTGGGACAGCTATGGAGCGGAGGAGGGGACGCTTGTGCATCCATTCAGCGTTGGGCATTGCAAAGCGCAGCCCTGCAGTGCTCTAGTTCCTGCACAAATGCATGTACACGCACTGGCGTGGACAAGCAGCCTGCACACGCTCACACACACGCGCGCACGCGCGCGCGCACACACACACACACACACACACACACACACACACACACACACACACAC
>LKMJ01004396.1_pt1 | contig 13258 bp, 6 predicted proteins | sample 643391 | NCBI WGS metagenome assembly LKMJ01 (sample SAMN04112250, study PRJNA286221) | soda lake metagenome | biome: soda lake; feature: Kulunda Steppe; material: water; isolation source: sample PL-Br10 brine of Picturesque Lake | place: Russia: Kulunda steppe | collected 2010-07
CCTCGTCCGTTACCCGCCCGGTCCACGCCAGCGAGTAGCCGTAGTCGTGGAGCTGCTGGCAGATCTCGTCTTCCATCTCCTGGCGGGTCGAAGACTCGACGAGCGTTCGCTGGACCGTTCGAGTGAGTTCGGTCTCCCATTCGAGCCGGCGCGTCCGGTTCCGCCGGTCGGTTCGGTCACGGATCGTCAGCAACATCGCTGGCTCGCCGTCGTAGTCGATGGCTCTGCCGTGGAGTTCGCAGTGCCGCGTCTCCTCGCACGCCGTATACAGCCGAGTGTCGTAGCGGTATGGCTCACGTCCGTCCCACCGCTGGACCGTGTTGCAAAGCTCCCGACGGTCCGCCGGGTGGAACAGCTCCCAGACCGGATACATCGTGTTGAGCTGGGCATCGTCGTACCCCGACAGCTCACGCAGCGTCCGGTTCCAGTCGACGAACGTCTCCTGCTGGACGATACCGACCGCGTCGCCGGTCTGGTCGGCAAGCGTTTCGTACTGACTGGTGCGTTCGGCCAGCTGCTGTTTGGCTCGGTAGCCACTCACAGCCGACCGAATCGTGGCCGCATACAGCTCGGCCGACTCTTCGCCGTCGACCAGCAGCATCTCGACGGCAGTGTCGGACGCAGCCCGTTCGACAAGTTCTTCACTTCGAGACGGGGTAACGAAAATAAACGGCAGCTCACGACCGATCTCGCGTACCCGGTCGAGCAGCTCGAACGAATCGAGCGAGGTGGACTTGTGGAGCGCGACCACGCAGTCGACTGCATCGCCGTTGAGCTGCTGGAGTGCCTCGTTCGGACTGACCGTCACCGTCACTGCGAGGCGGGGGTCGAACCGCGTTAGCTCCGTGGCGAGATAGCCAGCCCACCGCTCGTCGTCGTCGATAAACAGCACCCGAATCGGGTCGTCCGGTGAGTAGACGCCTGTCTTGCCGGGTGACATGAGTTACTCCTGCCACCGGACGACGTACGTGTCGCCGGTACGCGAGTAGATCGAGGTGACGTGCTGTTCGTAAAAGCCGTCGATGGTCGAATCGTCCAGCTCCGTCTCCAGGACGAAGCCATCGGGCAGCGTGATCGAGGCCTTTTCGCCCGGCCGCAGCCGTAGGTCAGCACTCAGCGTGTAGATGTTGCGCTCGGCGTCGGCGATTTTCGCCCCGGACACCGAGGCAACCGACTCGCCATCGTTTCGGATAATCGCCTCTCGGTCGTCTCCCTCGCCGAGCACGTTCAGAATAACCAGCCCCTCGTGGATGAAGTAGCGAGTTTTCCGCCGGCTGATCGCCAGCAACAGCAGCGTTCCGACGACGAACGTGACCCCGAACGCCGCGCCGAGCTGCCATTCTGGCCACATGAGTTCGCGCGTGGTCCAGACCGTATACAGCCCGAGATCCGTCCCCCACCAGTACCAGGCGACGTACTCGACGACGACCGTCGACACCACGGCGACGACGAAACCGCCAAGCAGCGCGCCGAGCCGCGTCGAGAGCCGCATTCGTTGTCGAACCCCCATTCGGACGAGAAAGCCCTCGATAAGGCCGGCCCGGTCGAGTGGATAGCTCACCAGAAACAGCACGAACGCAGTCGTCGACAGTATCCCGACGTGCCAGGCAACAACCCAGGCCTCCTGGATGCCCTCGACGTTGTAGAGCAGCCCCGCGGCCGCGGCTATCAGACCGAGATACAACGCGATGAACAACGTTTTGCCCGAAAACGTCGACAGCGGCAGGATGGCGGTTCGATCAGCAATCCTGAGAACAATCGACTTGATCGCTTTCGGCAGCGACAGCAGAATAATCGGAAGCTGTCTGAGCTTCTTTATCTCGTCCACCAACAGCTCGTAGGCACGGGTAATGCGGCTCATCGGTCCCTCCTGTAGCTACTGGCTAGCTGCTGTGTGGTCGACACCGTCCTGGTCGGTGTGTGGCGCGTGGTCGGCACCATCATGGCTGGTGTACGGCGTGGCGTCGACAGGTTGTCACTCGGTTCGGCGGGTTGGTGGTTCCTAGTCGTCATCTGGATACACCTCGTAAGTTGGTTTGAGTAGTGTTGCGGTCTGGCTGAGTCGGTCGAAGGCTGTCACAAGCTCGATAAACGATGCGTCGCTGGCGAGTTCGTCGTGAACGGCGTCAACAGTCTCGACGAGTCGGGTATGGCTCTCCTGGGTTGCGTAGCCGTCGAGAACGTTGACAAGCTCGTCGATATCACTCATTAGCTCGGAGACGAACACCTCGTACTCCTCGGGATCGGCGTCGACGCTTCCGGCCATCGCCATCTGGATCGACTCCACGATGCCAAGCGTCAGCCGGCTGACCTCGGCTCGGTGTTCGAACTCGTTGGCGATCTCGTCGAACCGGCGGCTCGACGACGTGAGCGACCGGTAGGCACTGAACTTCGCCTGGGTTCGTAGGGATTCCTGGTTTCGTTCGACCTCCGTCCACAGATAGTCCTCGGTCGTCTCGATTTTCGACCGTAGCTCCGAGTCGACGCTGTCGATCCGGTCTTCGAGTGCGGATTCGCTCGTCTCCAGCTCCTCTCGAAGGGCTGTTTCGGTCGAGTCGATCTCGTCGGTCAGCTCTCCACGGACGGTCTCGATCTCGTCGTCTATCGCCTCGCGCAGCGCGGCAACGTCGGCTTCAAGCTCGTCGAGTTGGGTGACGAACTCCTCGATCTGGGTCAGCTCTCCGTCGATGCTGTCGCCGCCTGCGGCATCTTGGCCACCGAGTGCGCGGTCCGCCCCGAACTGCGAGAGCAGCAGCCCGAACAGCATATCGTTGTCGTAGACGGCGGGTCGACGCTTCGTCTCGTCGTCCTGAAGCTGCCACTCGCCGTCGGCGGTGCGCTCGAACGCCCCGAGAAACACAGTGTCGTCGTCGCTCCGTGCGTCCGTTCGTGCCGCATCACGGTAGGCCGCGACGACATCGCTCGCCAGTTCGGCGTGGTCGTTCGTCTCGTCGAGCGACGAGAGATCGATCTGTGGTGGGGCCTTATATGATCGCGGCGGACTCTCTTTGGCCACCAACTCGAAGATTTCGAGCACCCGGCTCTCCTGAGACTGTTCGGTGTTTGCCGCGTTGACGCCCGGCACCGGGACGGGATCTTTCGATTCCTCTGTGTGTGAGAGATACAGATAGATGTCGTCGCTTTCGCCGGTTGGAATCGTCCGGGTTGTCGGCGTTCTGACGACGATTGGTCGACCCTGTCCGTCGATTGCAATCCCCGGCTCGATTGTCACCCTGAGTTCGTCGTGTTCGTGTTCGAACGACACGATAGCGAGGCCGGAGACGATGCCCGTTCCGGAGACCAGCCGTGTAAGCGTCTCTAACCGCGAGGAGTGATAGGACTGCTCGGTCTCCATATCGTGAGCAGTCATCAACTTCCCCTCGAAGTATCTGTTTCGTTCGAAGTGTTCGAGTTCGAAATCTTCGGTGCGTTCGGTTTCGTTTGTGTTCCTCATACTGATGTGGCTCTCCTCAAAGCCGTCGCGTCCGTCCGATTACCGGTCGACTCGGGACGCGAACCCGGAGCGTTCCGAACGGCTAGTATATGCTATCAATAAATTCATCCATGTTAGTTGTTCCGTTTTTTTCACATGCCTTCACCGTGTTCCTGTCGGGTAGTTACTACTAACGTGGGGTGTCAGTGTCATCGTCTGCTTGCACTCTCGCTTTCGTCTGCTACCCCCTCGCTATTGTCCGCTGCAGCACTCTCGCATCGTGTCCTACAGCACTTTCGCATCCGCACCGAGTGCGGAGTCGTCGACCGAAAACTGGGTATCGGGGAGATAGGTGTTGATCCCGAGGTAGGTGTTGGTGTTGATCCGGAAATCCTTCCGGAGCTGTTCGACGAACACGTCGGTGTACACCGGTTTGTCGGCGTTGATGATCGTCTTGATCACGCCGACGTGTCGTTCCGAGAGCGTCGGCCAGATAAGCACCTGAAACCGCCGTGGATGCCCGAACAGCTCGGCGTACTGCTCGCGGTACTCTGGGTCTTCGATCCGTTCGATGTCTTCGTACTCCCGGAAGATCACCATCTCCTCGTGCCGGAGGCTGATCCTGCTGTCGTACTCGTCGAGCCGGGCCTGCCTGTCGGCCTCGGTGAGATACCCCGCCTCGACGAGTCTCGACAGCTGTGTGTCGGCCTGCTCGCGGGACTGAACCCACGGCGATTCGCGGGGGTCGACGTGGTCGAGATACAGTCCGATCAGCTCCCGCATACCGCGTTTGGTCCCGCGGAGTTTGTACAGCTCCGTCGAGCGTTCCAGCAGTTCGCGCTGGGCGGTCTCCGGCCAGGCGCGGCCCAACACGGCCTCGCCGCCGAACCAGCGGTTGAGCCACGGGAAGTAGTCTTTCGGGATCTCGTAGGGGTCGATGAACTTGGTACCGCGGTCGATGTTGGCCTCGATGTCGGTAAACACCGTCTCGAAAATCGAGAGAAACCGCGAGAGGAACTGACGGTTGCGGTCTGACTGCTGATAGATCTCGGGCAGATACCGCAGATACGTCTGTCGTGGACAGTAGGCCGTCAGCGCGTGCAACTGCGGCGACGACTGGCGGCTGCCGACGAGTTTCACCAGAATGTGCAGCTGTCGACCCGTCGCATCCCGGAGCAACAGATCCGTCGGCCCGCTCGCGCTGTTGGTCTCCTCGCGGGCTTCGAACTCTGCCAGCAGTTGTTCGTGGGCCGACTCGCGGATCTCGGCTAACTGGTCGACCGACAGATCGGCGACGACCTCTGCGAGCGTCGACGGCGTATGTTCGATCAGCTCCCAGAGCGTCTCGACGCCGATTGCGCCCAGCTGCTTGCCGTGATCCTCGGTGAGTCCGTCGAGCGTCGTCACCGATGGCGCGCTGTCACCGTTGTCGGCGAAATACTGTACGTCGACATGCGTTCCGGAGGCCGCACGGGCGATATCGAACGCGATACGATGCCATTCGAGATCCCGTTCGCCCGAGTCGAACCGGCCGAGCAGATGTCCCTCGTACCGTGTGCTTTCGGGGTCCTTTCGGTTCTCGGTTCCCTGTTCGACGGTCACAATCTGCTCGTCGACGGTTCTGCCGTAGGTTTGTTTGTCGTCGCCGCGCGCGCTCGGTGCCTCGCTTTGCAGCGCGCTGAGTGCCCACGGAAGCGACCGTCGAGAGACGATCCTGTCTTCGGCCAGACTGTAGACGACGATCTCCGGGTCAGCCTCGGTTTTACCGTACAACAGGAGCGTCTTGGCTCCCCAGGCGGCAACCAGTTCCGGCACGAACTCACCGACGGCCAACTCCTGGTGCGTCGAGGAGTACCCCCCGCTCTCCTCGGGCGTTGCCACAACTACCACTGGCTGGTCGTCGCTGGCGGCCAGAACGAACAGTGTGCCGTCCGCGCCGAGTGTCATATCGAGCGGCGAGTCGAGCTGGTCGACGACTGTCGTCGGCTCGCTCTCGGGTTCGATACGGCGGACAACCCCACCGTCTCCCTCGACGTCCAACAGATACAGCGCGCGCGTCCCACCCACAACCGAGATCGGCTCGACGACTCCCCCGACTGTGCGTTCGAGCCGCCGCGTTCGCCGGGAGAACTCGCCGACCGTCCCGGTCGACGCCTCGACGAGATAGAGGAACTGTGCTGTCGCACCCACAAGGGACGGCGACCCGTCGCTGTCGCCCCCGATCAGGTCGATCCGACTGGTTCGATCCTCGGCGGCCAAATACAGCTGTAGCTGTCCCTCGGCGTCGGCCAACAGCAGATCGTCGCCGGGGAGCGGAGCCAGCGTGACACCGCTGGTTCCGAGCAGTCGTGGTTCGAGCGTTGGTCGGGTGTCGAGGCTGACGACGCCGTCGGATACGTCGACGTTTCTGCGCGCCCATCGTGCCCAGTCGGCCGGCTGCTGTGCGTTAAACAGTGCGAAATCGTTGTTCATGTTACCCCATCACCGAGATCTGTATGTTTCGTTCACCAAGCGCGAACAGCGCGCTCTCGTCGATCAGTACGTCGCCGTACTCGTTGATTCGTTCCTCGCCGGCAGCGGTCACCGTCACGGATTCGACAGCCCCCACGCCGGGCAGATCCTCGACCACTTCGGTTAGCTCCGAGACGTACAACGGCTGGCCAAACGGCCACCCACCCGCCTCGATTGGGTGGAAATGGGTGACTAGCTTGTCGGTGATCACGGTCGTTAGCTCGGCGTCCGTATACCCCGAAAGGGCCGAGATCGTCATATCGATATCCAGCGTGACGTACTCCGGGCCACGAACGGTGACGGTGTCAGTCACGAGGCGCGTTCGTTCGAGATGGTCCTCGACGGCCGCCACGAACCCCTCGCTCGGCGTGGGACGAATCTGTGGGCTGTACGGGACGACCACGACCTCGATCTCGCGGAACGCCGCGTCGTCGAGTGCCTGTTCCGTCGCTGAGCCATCGAGCTGGTGTGGTTTCGTAGTCGCGTGCGCCCGACCGAACCGAAGCCCGGGGGTGTTGGTCGCCAGATAGGCGTAATCGTCGAGCGTCGCCGCGCGGTACGGGAGTTTGAAGTCGCGTTTGAACCGGTCGAACGCCTCGGGAATCGACTCCCTGTCAGTGCCTCCCGTCGCCGAATCGCTCGGCGAAAGCGGGATCTCCGCGAGCGGCACGTCGCCGAGTTCGCCGTCCTCGCGGTCGAACAACCACTCGGAGTTCGCCGAGACGTTCCCCTTGGTGCCGCCGCCGTGGACGTACTGTGTTGCGATGACGTGTTCTCGAACCGGGGGTTTCCGCCCGTTTTCGCCGTCGCCGAACGTGATCGCCCCACGCGTATGGTCGAGCACGTAATGTTTGTCCAGCGACCCTGACCGGTCGAGATCGTCGACGGCCGTCCAGGATTCGCCGGCGATCTCGATCTCCGCATCGAGGACGGGCGCGTGTTCGAAGTAGAACTCCTGGTTCGATTCGTACGTCGTTTCGAGCGTTCCATCGCCACGGTCGAGGATCTCCTCGCCGTGGGTCGACCGGTGGCTGACATCGAGAACGTTGAGCCGGATCGTATCGAGCTGCGGTGGGATCTCGTACCCGCTCCGGTCGATCCGACACCGAACCCACAGCAGCCCCGGCTCCTGTTCGAGCAGTCCGACCGTGTCGTGGTGTGTCTGGTGCTCACGCCAGTTGACCGGCTGTTCGAGAACGACGTGGCCGTCATCGTACAGCGAGTCCGTTCCGTCTTCGAGAACGGTGAACGGCTCCCAGTTGTCATCGGTCTCCCAGTCGGTGTACTGGGTTAGATACTCCCAGGACAACTCGACCGACGGCTCGAACGTCGAGGGGAGATCGCCGTGTGTCGCCGGTGCCGGAAGGTCGTCGTCGTACAGATCGATACTCAACCGCAGCTGTCTCGCGTCGGCAAACGGGTCCTCGTCGAAGCCGATGTACAGCGCGTCGTCGACCGCCGTATCGTCGCCGAACGCCTGAAACGCCGTGCTCTCGGCTTTGGCCTCGGCGGTGGTGTTGATGATATCTCCGCCGTCGTAGGTGATTACTTTCGCAATCGACGCCGCAGTGAGCGTTGTCTCGGTTGCCGTCTCGAACGTCTTCGTCTCGCCGGAGCCGTCTTCGACGGTGAGTCGCTCGCCGGCCGGAACGGTTTCGCCGGTCGCTCCCGCCGGGGGATCGACAACGACCTGCGCGCGTGCAGGCTGTGGCGGCGTTCGCTCGACGCCGAGCAGCCGGAGATACTTCTCGCGGTGGGCGTCGGTGATCCGATTGAGCTGGTAGGTGTAGGTGTCGGCCAGCCATGTCAGCATCTCCAGAATGGCGATTCCCGAATCGTGGGCGTTGTGGTCGGTCCAGTCGTCGGTTTTGACCGGCAGCTCGCGTCTGGCCTCGGCGAACAGCTCTTCGAACTCGCGGTCGTCGAGGTCGGGTATCTCGACCATCAGCGCGAGCCCTCCACATCGATGCTCACGGTGTGTCGACCGCTGTAGACGAGGATGTCCGGCGCGATATCCGGCGGCGTCTCACCCATCGCAAGCGTGAGCTGGCGGTCGTTCTCCCGGTAGGTCACCGCGAGCTCTTTGACGTAGGCAACCGGATCGAGCTTTTCGAGCCGCGCCGCAAACAGCGAGGGTTCGGGCAGCGCGCCGATAGCCCAGCCGTCATCCTCCGGCCCCCCGGTGATCGGATGCACGAACGCGGTCAGCTCCGACATTGCCATATCCGTCACGGTTGTCACGCTCCGGGCCCCCGTCGAGGCGACTGTCGCGGTCACCGACACCTCGACGTAGTCCGGCCCCCGGACGGTGAGCTGTGAGTGCTCGCCGTCGACGACCGCTGCGGGCACCCGCGACTGCATTTCGGATTCGACGCGGTTGAGCAGCTCTTCGGACGGCAGCGGCTTTCGCTCGGCGACATCCGGCACCAGAATCAGCACCACCTTTCCGGGCGTTCCCGTTTCGTCCTCGCCCGCGATACAGCGGACCCGCGCGATCTCTCTGGAGATCGATTTGGTGATGCGGACGAACCCATCGCGCGTAATGGGTTTGTTTCTGTCTCTGAGGTTTTTCGGTGCGCGCTTGACGAACTCGGCCAGTGGCTCGGCTGGCTCGCCGATCTTGCCGGCTTCGTGGTTCGTGACGCGCTCGATGTTCTTGATCGGATCGAGCAACGTCTCGACTGTTCCGGCGCGTTTGTTGCCGTCGTCGCCGCCGCCGGTCTTGTAGTCGACTCTGATGTTCATCTCGCCTTCCGGTGGGATTCTCCCCTCACGACCGTCGCCGAAGCTGATCGTGCCCGCGGTTTCGTCGAGCACGAACTGTCTGTCGTCCGGTCCCGAGCCGATAAAGTCCGACACCTTTTCCCAGTTGACCCACAGATGCGAGCGGTGGCCGTCGCCGTCGAACTCCGTCTCGACCGTCGTCGAGCGGTCGTCGACCAACGCGGTGGCCGCCCGTTCTGAGAGCGCGTCCAGCTCGTCGACCCAGACGGTAACGTCGAGCGCCGGCTTGTCGGGTAGCTCGAACAGCTGCGAGGCGGTGCCGTTGCTCGATCCGATCACCGCGCCCGTGATGCTTTCGACGTTTTCGGCCCACTGGGTGTTGGGATACAGCCCGTCGACCGTTGGCGGACGGCGCGTGTAGCTTCGGGCCTCGCGTCTGGCCAGCGACTGGTACGAGAGCACTTCCCGGACGTGAACCGATTCTTCGATCTCGTCTTCGGGAACGAACAGCAGCCGGTCGGTTCGGTCGAACTCGTCGCCGGTGACGGTGATCCGCAGCCAGTGGCGTTCGACACCGAACAGCTCGACGGCCGTCGAGGGCTCGGGCATCGTGAGCTTGAGAATCCCGCGTTCGGTCAGATCGTCAGTGCCGTCTTCGATCCCGGTTCGCTGCCAGATTCCCGCCTCGGGGTCGGCGCAGTACTCGACATCAATAAGCGGCGTAAAGCCGTCCGGATACGTCGCCTCGGTGATCGGGAAGTACAGATGCAGCGGGCCGCCGTCGAGCTGTTTGTCGAAGCCGAGATACAGCGCCTGGGTGGTGCCCGGCGTCCCCTCGAACGGATGGAAAAACGCCTCGTCGTCGATACGACGGGTCGAGAGGTTGTTTTCGACCACCAGCTGTTCGGCAGCCGTACACTCGCGGTCGACATCGTCGGCGTCTGTCGGCTCGTCCGGTTCGGGGTCCGGTGCTGCGTCGAGGTCGGGTTCCGGCTCGGCTTCGGGTTCTGTCTCGCTTTCCGGCTCGGTCGGTTCCGTCGACGGTTCCGTCGACGCGGCCGCCGGCTCAAGAGCCGGTTCGGGCGGCTCGTAGCTGATGGTGATCTCGCTGTACAGCGGTGCGGCGATATGGTCGGTTACCTGCTGCCAGTTGTTTGGCGTCACCTCGGTGATCGTCGGCTGGCCGTAATCACCGCTCAGCAGTCGCACGCGAATCCAGTGGCCCTGCCAGCCCTGGATCGTGTCCGTCGAGATGTCTTCGGGAACCTCGAACCGGACCGTTCCCGAGGTCTGCAGTGCGTGTGTGCTGTCGTCGACATCGAGCGGCTTCCAGCCGGCGGCGGTGGCGTACTCCCAGACCACCTCCGGCGGCTCAGACAGCGGCGGCGTCCGCAGCCCATCGGGACGTGTGAGCTGCATCGTAACCTCCGTTCCGGGCACGCTAAAGGCCATCTCGCAGGCGATCTCGGCGGTTTCTCCGGCCATCGGAACCTCGCCGAAAAACGGCATCGTGATCTCGGCGCGCGGATCGGTCTGTGTCTCGTTGGCAATAACCACGTCCGGCGGGATCTCGCGGCTTTCGAGCTCCTCCGGTGATCGATCCGGGAGATCCTCGACACGTCCGGGGCTGATCTCGCCGGGGACGCCTTCGAGGTCGAAGTCGTCTTCGACCGGCACGCCGGCCAGATCGATATCGATCTCGAACTCAGATTCGTCGGTTGGAACGTCCTCCATGTCGAGTTCGTCGTCCAGATCCGGCTCGGGTTCCGGCTCCGGCTCGTCGACCGACTGTTCCGGCTCGTCGCTCTCTTCGGGTTCCCAGTCGACCCACAGACGAACCGACTCGATGAGCGTGTTGAACAGTGCCTGCGAGAGATCCGACTCGGGCGGGCGAACACGGATCCAGTGGCTCGTGATGCCGTCGATCTCCCGTTCGACCAGTTCGGCGGGGGCAGTTGCAGTGATCGTTACCGGCTCGGGAGTTGCGTTGAACGCGCTTCCCCTGGCGGCGTCCTCTAACCGCCGCTGAAGGCTTTCGAGCTGTCGACCGATGGTTCGCTGGGTTCGGCTGCGGAGTTCGGTCTCGTCGACGAGCGACGACAGCTCCACGGTCTCCTGTCGGCGCGTTCCGGGGCCAGCGAACCGGCCCTTGCGAACGTCGTCGGCCAGCTGTTTCGAGACGAGCGGCGACCGATCCGGTGCCGGGACGAACCCCTCGTGTGGGAGAACGAACTGGAGTTTCTCGACAACGCGCTGGACCTCGGCGAGCTCCGAGAACGCTGCCGGCTCCGTCTCGTCGTGGCTGTCGATGTCGAGTGGGTGCCACCCCTCGTCGCCGTTCTCGTCGGTTCCGTAATACTCCCAGTCGAGATACGACGAGAACAGTGACGGCGGCGCGTTCGTCGTTAGCTCGAACTCGATTTGGGTTCCGGCGGGCAGATCGAAGCGGTCGGACTCGCCAATGTACAGCGCGTGAAACTGAGAGTCCTCCCCGTCGAACAGCGTCGTCGGCTCGTCGGCAGCCGTGAGTCCGGTGTGGTCGACGATCCGGTCGATCCCCCCGTCGACGGCATACAGGTTCTGGATGCGCGCCGGGGTGGCCTCGAAATCGGTCTCGCCGACCGTCTCGAACCGCTGGGACGGTCGAGCGTCGGTTTCGACCGCCTCAACGGCGGTTCCGTTCGGAATCACCACGTTCTCCGGCGCGCCGGGGCGAACCGAAAACGTCACCGGCAGCGTCGCCGGCTGTGGCGGATTCGGCGTAAAATCGAGCATATCCAGAAACGTCACCCGGTGTTTGGCCGGCGTCTGATTCAGTCGCTCGGTGATTCCCTCGCCCAACTCCGCGAACGCTTCGAGCAGTGCCGTCCCCGCGTCCTCGCTTTCGACATCCCAGTTGTCGACGTATCGTGGCGCGAGTTCATGGGTGCGGTCGAGGATGTCGGCTTTGTCGTTGTCGTCTAATACGGGCCGTCGTACCATCGCTACACCCTCCGACTCAGCTTACTCATTGACATAAAACGGATACACCATGTTCCCCTCGGTGTTCGTGGTTCGGATGACGTACTGGATGTCGATCAGGAGTCTCGACGGATCGTCGGGATCGGCTTCGGCCTCTACCGCCTCGATATCGATCCGCGGCTCCCAGCTCGTGAGAGCCTCTCGGACGCTCTCTTCGGCCAGCGACATCGTCGCTCCGTTCATCGCGTCGAACACGTGGTCGTGAATATCACAGCCGAACTCCGGTCGCATTACTCGCTCGCCTTTCGCCGTTCCGATAATCACGCGAATCGAGTCCTCGATGCTTGCTTTCCCCTCCGAGAGGGCGATATCGCCCCGGTGGTCCGGCCGGACGGGAAACGCCCACCCGGTGCCGGGCAACGGATCGTCGCGTGTGTCTTTCGGTGCCATCTGTCTCTCAGTATCCCCCCGAGCAACTGTCGACACCGGCGCACTGTAGCCGGGTGTCGACGCTCTCGTCGTGTCCGGCGTCAACGCTCTTGTCGTGTCCAGTGTCGACGCTCTCGTCGTGTAATCGTCGTCGGTTCGTCCGGTCTGCGTAACGTCGCTGAGTCATTGAACGTACCTGTTAGTTTAGCATAATCAGCGGGGCTGTTGCGATGAACTTACCGCCTGCGGCGACGCTGACGCTCAGCCCCGCGAGTGATATTTTTTTGCCGGCGATGCTCGTTTTCTTGCCCGCAATCGATGTCTTCTTGCCGGCGATACTCGTTTTCTTGCCGACGATACTCGTCTTCTTGCCGGTCACCGAGGTCTTTTTCCCGACGATGTTCGTCTTCTTGCCGGTCACTGTGGTTTTTTTCCCGCTGATGTCGGTCTTTTTCCCCTGCACCGCGGTTTTCTTCCCCTTGAGTGTGGTCGTCTTGCCTTTGACGGTCGTCGTCTTCCCCTGCATCGTCATCGTCTTTTTCGCCTTCACTGTCGTCGTCTTTCCCTGCACTGTCATCTTCTTTTTCGCCTTTACCGTGGTTTGTTTCCCCTTGACTATGGTGTTCTTTTTGCTCTGAACGGTGGTCTTTTTCGGGGCTTTCACGGTTGTCTTTTTATCACTCGAGACGGTGGTTCGATCCTCGCCGTGAAGGTCGGCGGTTCCGCCCTCAATGTCGACGAACTCGTCGCCTTTCATTGTGGTCTCGTCGCCCTTGATGTTGATTTCGGGTTCGGTGACCTTGTTTTCTTCCGGCGAATCGATATGAATCCCGTCTTCGTCCATCGTGATCGAGTTGTCGTTCGTGTCCTCGATTCTGATCCCGTCTTCGTCCATCGTAATCGAGTTGTCGAACTCGTCGTCGAGAACCACTTTGCCGGCTCCGTCGTCGAGCGTGAAACTGCGGCCGCCGTGTGTCGACAGCGTGATCGCCGACTCCTCGTCGACGGTCAGCTTCGGCACCTCGCCGGTGCCTGCCGACCCGACGTCTTTGAACTCGAGCTGGAGTCCGGTTTTGGTTTTCAGCTGGTGGATCGACTCGTTGTTCTTCTGCTTGTTTATCTCGCGTGGAGCCGTTTCGTCCTCGTTGTGAAGCGAGCCGACAACGAACGGCTCGGCTTCGACCTCGCCGTTTTCGAACG
>LKMJ01004397.1_pt1 | contig 13256 bp, 16 predicted proteins | sample 643391 | NCBI WGS metagenome assembly LKMJ01 (sample SAMN04112250, study PRJNA286221) | soda lake metagenome | biome: soda lake; feature: Kulunda Steppe; material: water; isolation source: sample PL-Br10 brine of Picturesque Lake | place: Russia: Kulunda steppe | collected 2010-07
CCATCATCCGACCCTGTCACGGTCGGGACCCGGGTTCAAATCCCGGTCCAGGCGTCGAAAACAACTTCCTTGAACACGGAAGTAGAGGAAGCGGGTTCCCACCAAGATAGGCAGTAAAAGCCACCCACGGCCGGTACTCAAAGGCCGTCGTGGAGTGATCATGGTCCCATTGCGCGGACTGAAACCTATCAGTAGATCTGGTGAGGTGTCCAGAGACAAGACGGTCCGAACCCCACAGAGTGTGTCACAGCACGTTTGTGGAGCTGCTCACAGCCTGTGACGCCGTCACGTCTCAAAGCACGCTTAAGCACATACTGTCATAGAAACCGTGTCCTGAGTGCCGTGCTGCGCAACAGGTCAACTACTCCACTCCTTTGAGCGGAGTGAAGAGGAAAGTCCGGACATCCACGATCAGTGCAATACGATCGTGCCGACTTGAATTGGTCGGAGGGACCGTCGAAATGACGGATCGTAACTGCAGCTCTTTCGGTGATGCTACCGGATCGAGTTGTGGAAACGAATCCCGCCCAAAGAGGCGACAGAAGGCCAATTGAGAAACGACACGTCCAGTCATAAGTGATGATATCGTGAGCAGGCCTGGCAAGTAAACATCCCCGGTCAAACCTACCCGGTGATGGAGTAACGTCAGGCTAGGTTAACCACGTTGAGCAATGACTGACTGGGACCGTTGAGACGATATGGTACCTGATGCAAGGTGAAAGACCGCCGAGATAGATTGTTGGCGCTCTCACTGTACTAATGTGCAGGAGAGTAACAGAATCCGGATTACTCGTTGTGAACAGCGCTGCGCTCGTACCGGGGCATGGCAACTAAGACAGTATGAGTAACAACATTGCCCAAGTAGTGGAGCTCTCGTGGGAACTAGTAGTACTGCGTCGGACAAACATGCCTGAAAGGCGACCCAGGTTCAAATCCTGGCTTGGGCATCACTGTACTTGCCGAATGCAAGCAGTAGACACTGTACTCGATGAAGTATTCCAAATCAAACTAAATAGCACAGACTAGCTATATAATAGTACATCATGCTTGGTTGGTGTGGTGAATAGCACCGATCTGTGTTACGGATCGATCGGGTTTGAATCCTGAACCAAGCGTTCACTCAACGGTGGGCGGTGGTCTAGCCTGGTCTACGACCCGCGGTTTGGGACCGCGAGAGCGCCAGTTCAAATCTGGCCCGTCCAATGCAATTTCCAAGTATTTTTACCGGTAACTGTCCTGCGTGTATGTGTAGTCAAGGACGTACACCACTGGTATTCAATCCAGTGGCGTTGACCAACGGGCGCATGGTCTAGTGGTATGACGCCGCTCTTACAAGGCGGAGATCCTAGGTTCGACTCCTAGTGTGCCCATTTGAATAGTCACCAATTGAACACTCTGGTATACAAACCCGATCATACTAATTCAAGAGAACTGCTTACGGTCGCGTAGTGTAGTGGTATCACGGCACCTTGACATGGTGCAGATGGAGGTTCAATTCCTTCCGTGACCATCACCAGTTAGAAAGCGGTCATTGAGCCAGCGTAACTCAGTCTGGCCAGAGTTCCCGATTTGTAATCGGGTTGTCCGGGGGTTCAAATCCCCCCGCTGGCTTTTTCAACACAAATTAGCCAGTAACTCCTATCTGCGGGGGTAGTGTAGTGGCGTAACACGCGAGCTTTCCAAGCTCGAACCCGGCGTTCAACTCGCCGTCCCTGCATCGAAACGTGTCCGAGTTGGGGTGACTTGGGTATCCTTCTGCCCTGTGGCGGCAGAGATCTGCGTTCGAATCGCAGGCTCGGACCTTTCTTTTTGTGCTCGGTTGGTGTAGCGGACACACGCCGATGAACGGTAATCATACTGGCCTTTCGAGCCGGTGACCAGGGTTCGAATCCCTGACCGAGCATCCAACTCTTTGCGTGGGTAGTGTAGTTCGGCTATCACGCAACCGTGCCATGATTGCAACGCTGGTTCAAATCCGGCCCCACGCATGACCGACGTCTCACAAATCAATACGTGAGGATAAGGTTACGCTAGATGCCCTGGCGATATGAGGCAACCGAGCAGAACTGGTGCTCCCGATTGAAAGGGAAGGACGCCGGGTCAGGGTTTGAATCCGGTTCTGCGGGAGTGGGAAGTCAGTACTGCTCCGCCCATGTGCTCGTAGCTCAGTCTGGTAGAGCACCGCCTTTGCAAGGCGGATGCCCGGAGTTCAAATCTCTGCGAGTACACCTCCTGATCAATTTTATGGGTGGTTGGCCAAGATTGGTAAGGCACCGCTCTGATAAGGCGGTGATTCGCTGGTTCGAGTCCAGTACTACCCACTATGTGTCAGAATTACCCTTCCCCTGAAGATCAACCGGCATGGGCCGAAGTGACGAATGGTGAGGTCAAATCGAATGGTGAACTCCACATCTGGAGTTCTGAAAATCATTCAGCAGTAATCACATCAGACTACTATGTTCGATCTTAATATGAAACTTTGATTTGATTTGATTGTATCTGTGGCTCGGTGACAGAGTTTGGTCGAACGTGCTCGCCTGCAGAGCGAGTCACCGCCGGTTCAAATCCGGCCCGGGCCTTTCAATTCAACAGTCCTGTGAAAGATATTGTAAACCTTGATGTCCAAACTGTAATAAAAGATTGAATGTTTATGTTTACAATAGGGCCTTTAGCTAAGTCTGGTGAAAGCGTTCGGCTCATAACCGAGTGAACCCCTGGTTCAAATCTAGGAAGGCCCATTCATTCGGAAAATATACCTGTTGTACAACACTTATTTGGGCGCTTGGTGTAGACCGGACAACACACCCAGCTTCTAACTGGGAAATTCGCCAGTTCAAATCTGGCAGCGTCCATGAACTAACTAATCTCAGAGTTATATGAATCAGTGCAGTGCCCGTAGCTCAATGGCAGAGTGTGTGCTTCGCAAGCACGAGGCTGTCGGTTCGAACCCGACCGGGTACACTTGTGGGTGCCTAGCTCAGCCTGGTCAGAGCAACCGATTCCAGATCGGGGATGCGGGGGTTCAAATCCTTCGGCACCCACTTCATGTCCGGGTTAGTGTAGTCTGGATATCATTCGACCTTGTGATGGTCGAGACGCGGGTTCAAATCCCTCGCACCCGGACCTTGCCGTACAAGAAATACACAGGTACTTGTTGGTGACTCCCTGTAGTTCACGATAAGATAATGGTTCAGTTGAAAGGACCGACAGGGATGGTATTGACATACACAAGTGGGGACAGTGGAAGTGAAATCCAACTCCAGATTGACAACACTGACTCTGAAACATCGTACGACAGTGATGAGATCTACCTTCAGTTTAATACGTCATCTGGTGTCGAGGTGTACGATGTTTCGGGCGCGAGAGAAACAAGTAATGGCAAATGGGGATTCCTTGTCCCTCTTGATGCAGGATCTAAAGTTAATCTTCACTACCGGGTTCGGCGGTCGAGTGACCGTGAAGAAATTCAAATGGATGAAATTGGTGTTGAATTATGTTGCAACGGGGGTGTTATTGACGACGCGGCATTCACAGTCCGGGGATGATACCGTCAGATGGTGCTTGATTCTGATCCGAGACTAATCTGGCAGTTTCACAGATTTCGGTGAAAGAACTATCGAAGTTACCGAAGGTCTTTCCGTCACGTCAGCTGTATATTCATACATGAAAAACCTAGATCGAAGAGCGTTCATTGTGAATGCGTGTTCAGTATCTATACTTACCCTCTCTGGATGTGTGGATGGCGAACCTGAAAGTGGTGAAGGTAGAGGGAATAGTACCGATGAAGGTGTCAATGAGAATGATGATGGTGATGGGGACGGAGATGTTGGGGGTGAGTCGGGAGAAATAACGACTAATGTTTTGCAGGTTGGTTCGGCACCTGTTGGGTTTGATCAGAATGGTGACAAGGGTATTTCCAGAGGGCCTACTGCAGTGGTGATCGAGTCTGAAGATCACGCGTTGGAATACTTTGGACGAACTGAAGAAGAAAAAGACTGGATAGGCGAAACTGACTTTGCAACGGACATTATGTTGTATGTAAAGACACATGGGCGGAATGGGTGTCAAGATACAGTCACCGCTGGTGTTGAAGGGTCTTTTGAAGATGGGAATTCGATTGAGTTATTAACGGCTGCAAGGCCTGGTGGGGAGATGCCAGAAGTCTGTCCTGATGTGATAACCACACCAACTGCATTAGTGCGTCTTACAGGTAATTCAATACCTGATAGTGGTGAAATCATCATAGTAGATAGTTGGAGTGACGAGGACAAAGTAATTGAATTCACGACCGGATCAGGTGCGTCGGTACAGTAACCCAGTAGAGAAGTTGGTTGCAAAACACCACCCGCAGGCATTCAGTAGAAGTGCCGTTGTTTTCCAGTTATTCTTACAAATATGTGGACGTGCTTCTGTGGTGGAGTTGGTCAATCATAGTGGGGAAAATCACCCATGACCCTGGTTCAAATCCAGGCAGAAGCACTTAGAGGTGTTATTCTCAAATGGCTACCAATAGTACATCAGCAACATCCGCTGACCAGATAATCAAATCACTCACGGTGACTGTCCGTGTCCCAGTGGGATCAACCGGAACGTTGTTTGAAGAGGCTGCTGAAAGGCTTTCACGGATTGCAGCAGTGACTGATCTCACTGTTGTTGAAACTGGTCCAATCAAACCAAGGAACGGAGCAACATACGTAACACTGGCTGTGGATGTAGTATCGTCAGCCCCAAACGGTGAGGCATTAGTTGAGAACGTTACTGAAACTGTTTACGTTGAGAGTGTGGAATCTGGGGCGGTCACTTGACAGCCCATTTTTGGCGAGTTAGCTCAGACTGGGAGAGCACCCGCTTGAAGAGCGGGCACTACCTCGGTTCAAATCCGGGACTCGCCACTCGTATTCCTGAATGTTGTGAATGATTTAATACGTTAATATTCAGCCCGTGTAACTCAGTTTGGTGAGAGTGCATCCATGGTAAGGATGATGTCCTGGGTTCAAATCCCTGCACGGGCTTCATGATGTATTTTTAATTCCTCATAACATAGAATGCTTCTTCTGGGGAGGGGATGATTCAAAAGATCCTCTGATCGGTGGTTCCCCGTGGTAGTTCAGATTACTTGAGGGCGTATGGGGTAGTTCGGATGATCCTACGGGGCTTCGGACTCCGTGACCGCGGTTCAAATCCGCGTACGCTCGTGTTCATAAACTCTAAGCTATTTGCTCTGTTTGCGGATTTGACTTACAAAACAGTGGTGAACTGATTCGGGGGTGAGTCCGGGGGACTCGCCCTGTATTGCCTGTAGGACAATTTGTTCTGACGGTTACACTCGACTAGTCCGGGTAGAGTTGTGATCATGAACTGGAGGTTTGTTGCCTCCACTTTGCACTTAGTGTCTTTTTCGGCTCTGGTTCTTCGTCCATTGTAATGTTGAATCCGCTTGCAAAGTCAATCTCGATTGCTTCTATATTCCGTCTATAAACTTGCTGTCTCCGTCGTTCATCTGTCAATTCTCGATCAACTACTTCAACTAACTCGTAGTCTTGGAGATCATCAAGGCGTCTGTAAAGGGTTGCGATCGGGATATCAAGTTCTTCCTGCAAGTCAGCTGCAGACTTTTTGGATCCAAGTGAAAGCAGTATTTCTGGAACATACTTCTTCCCAATACAATTGATTAAGTCAATTTGGTTGTCTTCACCTGTCATTCTCTCTCGCTCTTATGTAATGAAATGCAAAGCGGGCACTTATTTTCTGTGGTGCTGTTCTACAGAGGTAACGGGCAGAGTATCTCGGGGGTTGATCCCAGAGCAATTCACTATGCAAAGTATTGAGAGTGATCGTGGTTACAGCAGTGGTACCCAGTCTGGTTGGATTATCCACGGAGGAATCCCACTGACTTCAGTCGTGGGAGGCGGTCAAGGCCCTCCTGGTGTAATGGATAGCACAGAAACTTACGATGTTTCAGGTCTGCGTTCGAATCGTGGTGGGGGTATGAGGGTTTATATTCTCACAGATGAAGTACTATGTATAGCTCCCTCCCCTCGATCTGATATGGTGAAGGGAGTCAGGTTTAGGATCACCTTCCGTCCGAGGTGAATGTCAAACCTGATAGTTCGTCTACTACCACCCTCGCACCTGGCGTGGTAAAACTGGTGCGTATGCGGTCTGTATTCCGTATGCCTGTGTGGTGGGGTAAGTTCCCCACCTGCAGTTGGGTCCGTAATCAACTTTTAGACCGGTGTTGGGTGGCTCTCTTATTTAGGTTGTTGTAACTGCCAGTTATTTTGTTCAGATGGTCAAAGGTTATTTTGGTAAAGGGTTATAGTAGTAATTGATGACTCAGTCACGTCGTTCATTATTAAAATCGGTTGGGCGGGTAAGTGCGATCGTACTCAGTACTGCAGCTGCTGGGTGTCTAGACGAGAGTGGCAACGAAGATGCCAGTGATAATGATGGTGGGGTTGGCACTAATGACGACCAAGAACCGGGTCAATTAACAAAACCGAATCCGGTTGTTGAACAAGTATTGGTGCCTAATCCAGATATCGCTCAAACTAATGTTGATGACGATGATGATAACAATGTTTTCTATGAAATAGAGGTAGTGAATAACGGTGATGAAGGAGAAGTAATTGTTGATTTCTATTGGATTGAAGAAAATGCTGAAATAAGTGATGAACCAACCGAAGACGTTTTGACTTTGAAAGATTCGTATCAAGTTGAAATAGGAGATGGTGGTAGTGATAGTGTTTCTGGTGAGGGGGTACGACCAGAAGGTTATGATGGGTATTGGGTGCGAACCGCTCCGGCAACGGGTGATGTTGAGGTGCGGAATAATGGGGGAGAAGGAGAGGCTACGGTTGAGTTGATTGAGGATGGTGTGGTTCAAGATAAAACAACGATATTTTTAGAATCGGGGGGACTAGATATTGTACGTTTAGAGCGTCTTTTGGAGACAAGCGAAGTTAATTTCGAAATTCAGGCTCGCAGGGGTGGTGAATAACTACTTCGATGCGGGAATATTATTATTTTTACGGTTAGTAGTTGGTGATGTCGTGGCTTGAATTGAGTCAACTATATCTTCGATGTAACAGTTGACTGCTTTGTGGTGACGGTTTTTTGCAGCATGGATTGTTGTCGGGTCTAAGTTAGTTTTTTCATGTTTTGTTTGTTTTTCTAGATCGAGGACACCGTCATTTTCTAGTGCTGTGTGGATCATGTAGAACAGTCCGTGCATGTGAGCGAGTTCTTGTTTTTTCATCTTGATGTTTTTACGAGATTCATCTTTTTAGTTCTTACTCTTAATTACAAGAATAATCCGGGTAATGTCTTTATCAACAGGTGTAGAACGGGGATTGTTTGTCTGGGGGAGATATACGCATGTTTATAATGATTCATCGGTGAAGTGGGGAATACAATGGCACAGGCAGATTTGGAATCATTGCCAGGAGTCGGTCCAGCAACAGCAGACAAACTACTCGAAAGTGGATACGATACGTTTCAAAGTATTGCGGTAGCAAGCCCAAACGAGCTTTCAAATGAAGCTGATGTTGGTGAATCAACTGCATCGGATGTAATCAATGCCGCTCGTGAACAGGCTGACATCGGAGGGTTTGAGTCCGGAAGTGATGTGCTTGAACGCCGGGAAAAAATCGGTAAGATCTCGTGGCGTATTGATGAAGTTGATGAGTTGCTCGGTGGGGGGACAGAAACGCAGGCAATGACAGAGGTTTACGGTGAGTTCGGGTCAGGAAAGTCGCAAATAAGCCACCAACTCGCGGTCAATGTTCAATTACCACCTGATGTAGGTGGTCTTGGTCAGAGTGCCATCTTCATTGACACAGAGGATACATTCAGACCGAACAGAATTGGTGATATGGTTGAAGGCCTTTCGACAGAGGAACGCGTCGCACTCATGAACGATCGCGGGATCGAAGGCGAACCTGATTCAGAAGAGGTGGTCTCAGAGCTTAAAGAAAGTGTGCTGGATAACATCAAGGTTGCAAAGGCGTTCAACTCCAACCACCAGATCCTTCTCACGGAAAAGGCACAGGAGCAAGCACAAGAAATGGAGCGAGATGTCGGGGTTCTCATTATTGACTCACTGACGGCACACTTCCGTGCTGAATACGTTGGTCGTGGTGAACTCGCTGAACGGCAGCAAAAATTGAACAAGCACCTTCACGATATTCAACGATTTGGCGATCTTGAAAATGCTGCTGTTCTTGTTACAAACCAAGTGTCGTCGAATCCTGACTCGTTCTTTGGTGACCCAACACAACCAATTGGTGGGAACATTTTGGGACATAAATCAACTCTCCGACTTTATCTCAAAAAATCAAAGGGAACAAAACGGATTCTCCGACTGGTTGATTCACCAAGTCTTCCAGACGGAGAAGCAATCATGAAGGTGGAAGGGGAAGGGCTTGTTCCCGAGTGATTCACTGGCAACGAGTCGTCTGGAGTAGCGCTAAACGCTAATCACGATCAACAGATTCAGTGGAAAGTTACGATATAGGATTTCTTTCGCAGAAATGAATAGGAAAACATCAAATAGCGAGGACTGTAATTAGTGATGATTTTCCAACCGGGGAGAAATCGGTTGTTAGTGATTTCGACGGGTTATCAGAGTTACCTATTTTTCTTTTCATCGATGTCGTCAATTTGCATATCGCCTCGAACCTCGTCAAGTTCTTCACTGACATCTTCTACTTCCTGTTCGACTTCTTTTTTTGACTTCTGGAATTGCCCAACAGATGTTCCTGCCTGCTCTGCAATTTCAGGTGCCTTTGGACCAAACAGGATGACTATGAGAACGAGGCCAACAAGGAGTATTTCCATTGGTCCTAAAAATAGAACCGGGAATGATGATGGATCAATCATAATTCAATATTTGCAAAGGACGTACTTATGCACTTGGCTAAACATTCGAAGTGAATTCAGTGGTAGGAAATCAGTTAGCAAGTGATAGAAGTGGTGACGTATTTTCAGAGGACTCGACGTAATCACCTTAATTATTCCGTGCATCACTCCACCGAGATCCCAATGGTGAAGTCAACGAGTTCACTCGTGGGGTAGCTGACTACCTAACGTTTAACAGTACTTGTTGAATATTTTCTACCAAGAATGTCGAATGACAAAATCCTCGGGATAGATCTCGGTACTACGAATAGTGCGTTTGCAGTTATGGAAGGTAATGATCCAGAGATCATCCCGAATACTGATGGGGAACGAACGACACCCTCAATCGTTGCTTATACTAATGATGGTGAACGGTTAGTAGGGAAGCAAGCGAAGAATCAGGCGGTGCAAAATCCGGAGAATACGGTACAGTCGATTAAGCGGTATGTGGGTGATCAGGACTACACCGTTGAGATGAACGGGGAAGAGTACACGCCCGAGGAGGTTTCAGCGATGATTTTACAGAAGGTGAAAAATGATGCAGAAGAATACTTGTCTGAAACCATCAACAGCGCAGTGATTACTGTGCCAGCATATTTCAACGATAGTCAGCGTCAGGCTACGAAAGATGCTGGTGAAATCGCTGGGTTTGAGGTCGAACGGATTATTAATGAACCGACTGCGGCCGCAATGGCGTACGGCCTTGATGAAAAAAATGCAGAAACTGTTCTCGTGTACGATCTCGGTGGGGGAACATTTGATGTTTCGATTCTTGAGATCGATGATGGTATTTACGATGTTATTGCAACAAATGGCGATCGTGATCTCGGCGGTGATGACTGGGATCAAGAGATAATTGATTGGCTTCTGGAGCAATTCGAAGAAGAACACGGCATTGATTTGCGAGATGATAAACAGGCACTGCAACGGATTCAGGATGCTGCTGAAGAAGCCAAAATTGATCTTTCAACACGTGAAAAGGCAAATGTTAACCTGCCGTTCATCACTGCATCTGATGAGACAGGCCCTATTCACCTAGAAGAAGAGATAACAAGGTCAGAGTTCGAGGAGTTGACGGAGCACCTTGTTGACCGGACAGAAGACCCGATGGAGCAAGCTTTGGATGACGCTGGTTACACGATAAGTGATATTGACGAGGTTCTCCTTATCGGTGGATCAACTCGAATGCCGATGATTAAAGACCAGGTGCAAAAAGGAACAAGGAACATTAATCCTGATGAGGCTGTTGCACTTGGTGCAGGTGTTCAAGGTGGGATTCTTTCTGGTGGTGTTGATGAAACGGTTCTTCTTGATGTCACTCCGCTTTCTCTCGGTGTTGAGGTGAAAGGCGGGTTATTCAAACCATTGATTGAAAAGAACACGACGATCCCAGTTGAAGAATCAAATGTTTTCACAACAGCTGAAGACAATCAGACGTCAGTTCAAATCCGTGTGTATCAGGGTGAACGGCAAGTAGCGGAAAAAAATGAGTTCCTCGGAGAATTTACACTATCTGGAATTCCACCAGCACCCGCAGCAACCCCTGAAATTAAAGTGAATTTCTCAATTGATGAGAACGGGATTGTCAATGTTGAGGCCGAAGATAAGGGATCAGGAACAAGCGAGGAAATAACTATTGAAGGGGGGACTGGTCTTTCTGAAGAAGAAATTGAAGAGATGAAACGGGAAGCTGAGGACTATGCTGAACAAGACCGGAAAAAGCGGGAACGGATTGAAACGCAGCAGGAAGTCGAAGTCCTTGCCAAGCAAGCAGAAGATTTCCTATCTGAGTATACAGATGGTGACGGTGAAGAGGAATTCCCGGCGTTGTACTCGCAATTCAAACGTACTCAAGAATTGCTCCGAGAAGATGATCCGGATCCGAGTAATCTGAAAAAGGTGAAGAAGTCGCTAAACAAAACGTTGGCAGAAGCAGGTGAGGAAATCCACACTGAAGCAGATGCCGACCAAATAGAGTCATAACCAACAGAGAGGGTTAGTTTTCTTGGGATGAGTCGTTTATGACGAGTGAGAGTTCGATGGGTCGTGTTGATATTGTTGAATATGACTTCGGAGAGAACCACGATACAATTTATCAAACAACACCTGCCTTGTCTGGCGAAGCGTTAATTGGAGCACGTGAAAAACAGTATGTCCAAGTGAAAATCGCAGAGGTTCTTACAGCAGTGGTTGCTTTCCCGATCGTGTTTGTTCTTCACCAAGTCGGGTTTTATAGTAACTCGTTCCCGGTAGTTATTATCGCGTTCACGGTGCTGTATCTCGGTGTTATTCTGTATGTCCCGTCCCGTGAAACTGTTATTCCTTCAGTAAAGAATACTGACGTTCAATGGGTAGACGTACGTGATGAGTACTCCGGGGCGAGCGTTACACACTTATCAGAAGTTGAAGTTTCCTCACCACCTTGGGATGTGGTTTTGAAAGCAATCAGTTCCCACATCTCTATCCATGCGCGTGCACCCTGATTCCCAACTAATACTACCCTGATTGTTTTGCAAAACTTAACCCACCGGAGCTCATAAGACCTGATAATGAACATTGATGGGTCAGGGGATGCAGATAAATGCGAGCAGTTACTTCGGACACCTCTTACAACACCCGGTGAGTTACGGAAAAATGATGAAAAGCATTTGCGGAAAGCACTTGGCTGGTACCGTGGGGACACAGAAGACCCTCTGCGACTCACTGAATGCATGGCGATCACACGAATTGTTGGGGAAGAACTCAGCATCAGACTTGATACGGGAAATGAGTACCACTACCTTCGCTTTGACACAGAACGAAATCGGGTTGTCCTAATTGACCCAAACGACATGGCTGAGGTCCCCGTCGAAGAAACAAGTATAACTGATATCTTCCAGTCCTCAACAGTCTCCTTTACCACCGCACAACAAATCAAACCGAAAACATTCGAGTTCATTACAGCCGTTACAAATGATGAGCACGGAACAAAACTTGTCCTCGGTAAATACAACGAATCATTTACAACACATAGCAAAGACGGTGAAACAATCACATACAAGCCAAAAACGACGTTTTCTCTCCCAGAACAAATGACACCAGGTGAGCTCGACGAATGGCTTGACAGTGACGAGTCAGAAACCGTTAAGGCCATCGTCAAAACGAATCACGAACGTGGGTGGGGAGATAACAACGCAAATCCTTCGATCGGTCCAGAACCGTAACAGCGTCAGAAAAGGGTAGTCTGTGTGTGGTCTTCTTCGTCACCACTGTCCCGGGTCTCATCTTTCCCTGACTTCTCACTGGTAGTTTCCTCTTGCGCCTCCACTTTATCTTCTTCGTTTACCTGCGCACTAACAGAGTCAGTGTCACTCAACGCATCTTGCCCGATTACCCGATCTTCAACTTCTTCAAACGCCGCCTCGGCACGCATTTCTTCAGCATCAGCAACAATCGACTCAACCTTATTTGTCGATTCACCGCTTCCGGTAATGAATGAGATATCTTCGGCATCCAATTCATACAAAGCTGTCATAGCAACGGTCACCGGGCGGTTCTTACAGTGATGAGTGATTGCAGACAAGAAAGGAAGAACCTCATCTTTTGCTGTTTTCATGCTTACGTCACTGTTTTCAGCAATACGGCGGGCAATCGAATCTCGTCGGTTGCGTTTCCCTTTTGTCCGGCCTAACTTCCGCCAAAATCCTGGTGGTCCCCAAGAAGTCCATCCGCTATGGTAACCACTCCGGCTGTTCGCTACACCTGCTGTCATTTGGTCTGATGCATATTTCCAGTACTTGTAATTATGATCTGAACTGTACACTCGACCCAACCATTCATCAGCTCGGGCTAAGTGTGAATACGCGTTCCAAAGTTCATCTTCGGAGTATTCTTTAACTACATTGTCTTCGATCCACTGGAAAAGTGTATCGGGTGTCTCGTCAACTGAGTACGCAGCAGAGTGAGCCTCTTCTGGCGACCCATCTTGGAACAGGGTATCAAGGAATGCAAAAATATTCTCTTTCCTGTCACGGGTGCTCGTTGGAAGGTCATCTGCAGTCAATTCCCCGTCAATATTCGAAGTGACAGCTTGCAAGTCGTTTACTGCCCCTCGAACATCCCCATCTGCTTTTTCAGCGATAGCTTTGAGTGCGTCGTTTGTGTGTGGGATTCCTTCCTCTTCGCAAACATCTCGAAGGAATCGTGCGATCGTTGAACTATCAACAAGATCGAACTCAATATTGTCGCAGGCATTCCGGAGTCCGTTGCTCATTTCGTAGAATTCGTTGACAATCAATATAACGGGTTGCTCTGCATTCTTTACTACTTCAGTCATCGCTCCTGTTCCGCCACGGTCAACGTTTCCATGCAGGCTATCA
>LKMJ01004398.1_pt1 | contig 13255 bp, 10 predicted proteins | sample 643391 | NCBI WGS metagenome assembly LKMJ01 (sample SAMN04112250, study PRJNA286221) | soda lake metagenome | biome: soda lake; feature: Kulunda Steppe; material: water; isolation source: sample PL-Br10 brine of Picturesque Lake | place: Russia: Kulunda steppe | collected 2010-07
ACGATTTCGCCGTCGATGTTGTCTGGAACTTGGCCGGCGAGGTGGACTGTCTCGCCGTGAATGATGCCCTGGGAGTACGGTGCTGGATCGTCGAAAACCGCGTCGCTCTGTAGCTGGTCGACCATGGTGTATGTTGCCAGCTCACTACCTAATCGTTCCGGTTGAGACTGACTGAGTAGTGACGGTCATCGGCTACGTCGACTTCAGCCAGTTCGACGCGCCGCTCTCTGGCTTTCGCTGCAAGCAGTTATTACTCTTGGAATGACATTTACCGCAGGAATAAATACGTTTCTCGGTGTGACACTCACTGGTAGTTAGAATGTATTCACAGACAGCAGTCGGCCGTCCCCCGTCATACGCACCGAACGGGATGGTGTCGACACCCCACACACTGGCCACCAGTAGCGGACTGAACGCGCTTCGACAGGGCGGCAGTGCCGTTGATGCTGCTATCGCTGCCAATGCGACGACCTGTGTCGCCTATCCACACATGTCCGGGCTCGGCGGCGACGGCTTCTGGCTGCTCGCCGACCAGAACGGCAGCGCGATTGGACTCAACGCCAGCGGCCCAGCCGGACGCCAGGCAACCCGATCAGTGTATGATGATGTCGACACCATCCCCGAACGTGGGGCCCGCGCCGCGCTAACCGTGCCCGGAGCCGTCGACGGCTGGCGACTCGCCCATGCCGAGTACGGGCGTCTTCCGTGGGAAACACTGTTCGCCGACGCGATCGAACTCGCCACCGATGGCGTGCCGGTGACCGGGACTCTCGCCTACTGGACCGACCACAACGAATCGATGCTCGCGGCCGACAACCGGGCCCGTGAGACGTTCCTCAGCGATGGCACGCCACTGGCTCGGGGCGAGCGTCTCAGACAACCCGACCTCGCAGACTCGCTGTCGGCGATTGCGACGGCGGGACCGCGAGCAGGATTTTATGAGGGACCTGTTGCGGAGCGGTTCTGTGCTGGATTGGATGGCTCTCCGTTGCAGGCGGCCGATTTCTCGGCATACCACGCCAACTGGGTCGATCCGATCTCGGTTACGTACGGCGACTATACCGTGTTGGGTCTTCCGCCGAACAGCCAAGGACTCGCCACGTTGGAGATCCTTGGACTGCTCGATGGCTTCGATCTGACCGCCTGGGGCGACGGGACGGTCGACTACTATCACCACCTCACAGAGATCATCAAACTCGCGTTCGCCGACCGCGACGCATGGGTGACCGACCCCGAGACAGTGACCGTTCCGACCGACAAACTCCTTTCGGAGGCGTATCTAACGACACAACGGAACCGCATCCGTACTGAGACGGCACTGCCACCGACGCCCACGCCGGGACTCACGCCACCATCGGTGTCGACGGGCGAGAGACCCACGGGCCGGGATACGTGTGCGTTCAGTGTCGTCGACGGAGATGGACTCGCCGTCTCGATGATTCAGTCGATCTATTTCGACTTCGGAAGCGGCGTTGTTGCTGGCGAGACGGGAATTATCCCGCAAAACCGGGGGTCGAGTTTCTCGCTTGATCCCGACAACATAAACACACTCGAACCAGGAAAACGACCGTTTCACACGCTGACACCGATACTGCTGACAGACAAGGGAGTTCCACGACTCGTCTGTGGAGCCAAGGGCGGCGAGGGCCAACCCCAGACGCTGGCCGCACTCGTCTCTCGGATCGTCGACTTCGGGTACAGTGTCCAGGCGGCGATCGAGGCTCCGCGGTGGGTTTTCGGCCGGACGTGGGGCGCGGAGTCCGAATCGCTGTCGGTCGAGGGCCGGGTTCCTGACGGCGTCGTGGCCGGGCTCGAAAGCCGTGGACACACTGTCTCGGTCGGCCGCAACTACGACGAGACGATGGGCCATGCGCAAGCGATCTACATTCACCCCAACGGTACGCTCGAAGGCGGTGCGGACCCCCGGGGAGACGGGGCTGCAGTCGGCTACTGAGTCCGGATTTCACGGTGTCGGCTCATACTGGCACATACGAAAGCCAATGTCACAAAATGCTGAACAGAATTTCACAAGTACAAACTAAATAGTCAAATATTGCTGAGTAGGCAATCATAATAAGCGATAGCTGCACACACATCACATGGTTGATCTACTACTAGTCAACGGTGGAGTTGTGACGATGGACCACCAGCGTCGCGTGATACCCGAAGGTGGAGTTGCGATCCAGGACGGCACGATTCTCGATGTTGGCCCGACCGAAGAGATCGAATCGGCCTACGAGGCCGACCGCGTTATCGATGCGTCGGGGAAAGCGGTTATTCCGGGGCTCGTCGACACGCACACACACATTTCGAGTATTCTTCTCCGCGGTGGGAACACGGCCAACCGGACGCTGTACGACTGGCTGTTCAACGTCACAAAGCCCGCACGGGCACAGATGACGACCGAGGAACACGAGATTGCGTCCGAACTGTTCTGTCGCGAAGCAACAGAGGCAGGGATCACGACGATCGTTGAGTCGGCGGTCGGTGGCGGCTCGGGATACAACGACGACATCGTCGCTGCCAAGATGGACGTCTACGAGCGAGCCGGGATCCGTCACATGTTCGCTCAGTCGTTTATCGACCAGTCAATGGAGACCGAGCTGCGTGAGTACGTCGATCGGCTCATGGCCACCGAGCCGGCCGTCGACGCGCCGTCGGGAGCGCTTGTCGACACACAGGAGGCACTCGACACCGCAGAACGGCTGATGAACCGCTATCACGGCACTCGTGACGGACGCCAAGAGGTGTGGTCGGGGCCGCTGTCGCCTCGGTCGACGACCGTCGAGGGGCTGCGCGGGGCCTACGAACTCGCCGAACGGTACGACGGGATGACGACGACACACGTCTCGGAAACCACCCACGAGGAGTCCGCCGTCGGTGGTGACCACCAGTCGATGGTCGAATACCTCGATGATGTCGGCTATTTGGGTGATCGGTCGCTGCTGGCCCACTGTGTTCACGTGAGCGACCGAGATATCCGGCTGCTCGCAGACACCGGAACCACGGTCGCACACAACATCTGTTCGAACCTCGCACTCGGTGCCGGGATCGCGCCGATAGAACGCATGCGTGCCTACGGTGTCACTGTCGGTATCGGAACCGACAATGCCACGACGAGCGACGCGATTGATATGCTCGGCGACGCACGCCTCGCGCTGTTCGCCCAGCGTGGCCTCCATCAGGATCCGACGATCATGCAGCCGCTCGATGTCTTAGAGATGGTGACGATCGATGCTGCCAGAGCGGTCGGTCGGGCCGACACGATTGGCTCTCTCGAACCGGGCAAACAGGCGGATATCGGGATCGTGAACTTGGATCATCCGACCGGGACACCACGGTACGAACTCCACTCCTCACTGATCTTCCAAGCCCATCGAGAGCGGTTCGATACGGTGATCTGTGCTGGAGAGATAATTCTCGACGGAGCTGACCGGTCGGATCGCTACCGTGACGACCTGCTCGAAGCGGCCTCGGCGGCCTCCGAAGACATCATCCGCCGAACCGGCGTGATCGAGACGTTCGACGGAATCGAGTGAGTCGAGACCAGATGGCCACGAGGTACGCAGACAGAGTACTCACGACCGCCTTCGGTGAAGATGCCACCATTCTCAGGGATGCCGAACTCCAGATTGCCGTGCTTGCCAGTTCGATACTCGCGGTTGGAACGACGCTGTTGAGTCCACTGATTTCGGACCTGGCTGGTGTGTTCGGCGTCTCCGAGCGGGCATCCGGTCTGTTTATTATCGTCTACTTGATTACCGCAACAGTCTGTATTCCGATCGGTGGAATGCTGGCCGACCGGCTCGGCCGGACGAAGCTGTTGGTCTCCGGTCTCGTTCTGTTCGGGCTGGCGGGGGTCGGCATCGTCCTAACGACCTCGTTCGAGATCGCCCTCGGCCTGCGCGTTGCACAGGCAGTCGGCTTTTCGGCTGCGGTTCCGGTCACGATTACGCTCTTTTCGGAGCTATACGAAGGTGGGCAAGAAGCGACGGGACAGGGGATGCGGTCTGCAGGCATCAATATCGCGATCATGATCGTTCCGTTTGTAAGCGGGCTCCTGTTTACTATCGCCTGGTATCTGCCGTTTACCATCTATCTCGCTGCGATACCGGTCGCGCTGTGGGCGTGGGTGGTGCTCCCGGAATCACGGTCCCAAAGCGAGACACCAGTTGCCGCGTATGTGACGAAACTGTTCGAACTCTGTCGTGATATCGCTATCTTCGCACTGCTTGTTTCGTTTGTCGTCCGGTTTTTTATCCTCTATGGGTTTTATACCTACATCTCCGTTCTGCTGGTCCGAGAGATCGGAGCCGGAGTGGTTCTCGCGGGCGGTATCGTGTCGATCAAGGGCGTCTTTTCGACGATCAGTTCGACGCAGGCAGGTCGGCTGTCGTCGCGGTTCGACACCGCGGGCGTCGTGATCAGTGGGTTCGGGCTGACCGGCCTGGGTATCGGATTGCTCGGTGCCGTACCCGTGCTCGAGGCAGTCGTCATCGGCACGGTGCTGTTCGGCCTCGGCGATGGGATCATTGCACCGAGTCAAAAGAGCCTCGTGACGCAGTTGACACCGCCGGATCTCAGAGCCGGTGCGGTCTCGCTGGCTACCGCGCTGCAAAACGCTGGAAAGACAATGGGGCCGACCGCGCTTGCCCTTACGTTCGGGCTCGTCTCGGTGTCGACCTCGTTTTTGCTGTTCGGTCTCGCCAGCGGAATCACCGGAATCGCGCTGCTACTGCTCGTCTTTCGATCCACGCGCTACAAACAGTACCGTCTCCGGCAGTAATCCAGCTACAGCGTTTCGAGTAGCTCGGCGAAGGTGTGTGCCTCTCGAACGAACGCATCACGACCGCTGAGTCCCTGGCTCGGGTCGGCAAGCGAGAGATGCGGTTCCAACGACAGCCAGCCGTCGAATCCCCGCGCGTCGAGTGCTCGAAGAATCGCAGCGATCTCAATATCACCCTCTCCGAGCGGGACCATCTCGACAGCACCGTTTGGTCGCCGGAGAGCGTCTTTGATATGAACACACTCGACGTACTCCACGAGCTGTAAGAGTGCCTCCGGGTACGGTTTGCTACCGTATTTGTAGAAGTTCGCCGCATCGAAGATCACGCGAAAGTTCGGCGAATCGATGGCTGTAACTAACTCTCGTAGCAGCAGCGGGGAGTTGCCGTAGAGTCCTGGGACGTTTTCATGCAGGAGAGTGATCCCGGCGGCTTCGGCACGCTCGACTAGCTGTCGCATGCGTCGGATAATCTCGTCTCGGTGGGTTTCCGGATGGTCGCCGTCCGGTGGATAGTACGAAAACACGCGAACGTATGGCGCGTCAAACCTCGTTGCGATGGCTATCGACCGGTCGAGCCGGCTCACCTGATCCGCAAACGAGCCGACATCACGATCAGTTTTCTCCCGTGTCGCCGACCGCTCGCTTCCGCCTGTAACGTCGACCTTTCCTACAGGAGAGCCGATGACCGGAACAGTAACCCCCCGTTCGGTGACTGCTGTTTCGATCCGGTCGATCTTCTCGTTGTCCAGATCGATGATGTTGGTCCCGTCGACGCTTCGGAGATCGAGGCTGGTAATCCCGAGCTGTTCGAGAACGTCTAGCTGTACCTCAAGGTCGGGATGAATCTCGTCGCCGAATGCACTGATCGTTTGGTGGCTACCGGAGAACATGCGTTATGGCTCCAAACGAGCGACCAGTTCGACTTCGACACTGAAATCAGCGGCGAGATCCGAAACCTCAACCGCACTTCGTGCGGGGTATGGCTTGCTCAGATAGGATTTGTATATCTCGTTGAACGTACCTATTTCAGACATATTTTCCAAATAAACAGTAACCTGTATTGCATTGTCAATTGAGCTTCCTGCTGATTCGAGCATCGTCTCGATATCCGAGAGGATCTGTTCGGTCTCTGCAGCGATCCCGATGAGAGGCTCGCCTGTTTCGGGATCTCGGGCAGTCCGTCCCGATAAATAGACGCGGTTCTCATCGATGATTCCGAGTGGGAACGGTAGATCAAGCGAATACACACTCTCACAGTGTAACTCTTCCATACTGTCCCCATAACTTGTACCAAGTTATACGCTATTCTGCTGGCAAGTATTGCAAAATATGTCTAAAAGTCAGTTGTTTGTTTCGTAACCTCTGCCTTCATGTAGTGTGTTTCAAATTAAAGACCGCGTCGACTCTCAGCTGTCCCGTAGCGAGATGGTGCTGTCTACTCACCGTCTCGAACGTGGATCGGCCCGAGAAACAAGCGTGCGAGTCCGATTCTACCAGCGGCCCAAGCGTTCTAGTCTCACATACGCCCTGAATCGTAACCTTCTGTTCGGTGTGTCGACGGTTCTAATTGGAAATCACCGGCTAACCATTACGCGCATATTTTTGTAATGGTAGGGCCAGCTCGGCGTTATTTACATCAAATTGTCAGTAGTAAAAAATAGTTCTACAGAATAGAACTGACGTGAATACCTGCGGACGCACGGCTATGAGCTGCTGAGTCATACTGCAACTGACCGATCACTGTGACCGCCTTCGAGCTTTGACGATATCTGACCGTCTCACACCGTGTTTGCAGCTGTAGAACGCCGGGTTCGTCTGAGGGCGCCGAACTAACGGACAGCTCCGCCTGAAAACGCACTGCAGTGCTGGCTGTCGTACTGTCGGCCGGACCGATTCTCACCGTGGTTGTACCTGCGCGCGCAGAGGCACGAATTCAACAACTGTCCAAGAACGAAACGATACATCTTGTCTACGGTGTTGGACGATTGTTGTTCTAAACTGATTCACAAACCACAATTAATAGTCTATTTCGCAATTATTGCTTATTTCGTGTACTTAAACTACGTCAAAGTAGACAGTCCAGGTATGCGTAGAACACACGCAAAAGACAGCTACGAAACTCTCCGAGAGGCACTGCCCAACAGCGTCAGTAGACGTTCATTCATCGCTGCCACAGTCGGTGCGTCACTCGCCGGTCTGGCCGGCTGTACTGGTGATACAGAAGACACTGTCGGTGGAAGCGGTGGAGATAGCTCGGATCTCATGTCACGGGATACAACGTGGACAGCGGATTGGGCCATCGGATCGAACAATATCACGACAATCCTCGCTCACCACGAGGGGTTCCTCGAGGAATACGGTGTCTCGATCACCGATGCGGTGCGCGGACAGGGATCCGGCAACACGACGAGACTCGTCGGAACGGGCGACCAAGACACACGTTTGGGGAAGGCGAACGTCATCCCGGTGTTGAACGGAATCGATTCGGGCCAAGACGTGAAGATTTTTGCAACGGATCGCCCCCGTTCGGCGCTCGGCCTGATCTACCGCCCCGATCGGATCGACAACCCCGCATCGTACTCCGGCAAGCGAGTCGGTGTTGCTCCGTCGTTGGAGGACACATACGCGCTTTACGAGGTTGTGAATGGAATGGGGGCTGACGGCGATCTGGCGAACGATCTGGACACGATCGAAGAGAGTGCTCACCCAGCTGTGCTGTCTAATGGCGATGTCGACGCGGTCTGGCATACGACAGACACCTACGCCGAATTCATCCCACAGGTCAGCGCGGAGATCGTCTTTGAGCCACTGTTCAAATACGAGCCAGTCATCGAAGACGTGCTGATTACGAACGGAGAGTGGCTCGCAGCGGACGACAACCTCGAGTTTGTTGCGCGCTGTCTTACTGCACACTCTCACGCAGCAAAGTGGATCATGCTCAACCCTGAGGAAGCGGTCGACATCCTGCAACAGGAGCTAAACCCCGATTTGCAGACTGTCGACCGAGACACACTCGTCGTCGCACTAAAAACGGGCTTTATAGCTCTTTCACTGATGGACGAAGTCAAAACCGTTGGCCACAACTTCATGGATGAGTCGTTGATGACTGACACCGCCACAGTGGTCGAAGACACTTACGGAATCGACCTCCCACCGTACGAAGAGTACGTAGCCTTGGAGGTCCAACAGGAAGCCGACCTCGCTACCTACTCCGACGATGAGTGGAACGAGATTATCGACTACACCGGCGAGTGGGCAGATATCCTCGAGTGATTGGCCACACCCGACCGACCGCCTAACTGGTATGGAAGTCAGCGAGAGTCATCTATCCCACTGTTACTCACGGATAGTGCTGCAATAACTGGCTTTTATTCCGACCCCCGGCGTTTGTTTTTGTGGTTTACGAATATCCACTTATGTAAGTTAGTTGTAATTGAATGTACACTCTGTGCAAAATTTGCTTAAAGAGTAAGTATAAGTATCTCGTGAGAATACATACATTTCAAATACAATGGCAGCTACGGATGAATCCAAATTATCAGCAAAGAATAGACCGAACTCTGCAATCCTATTCAACTCTGTCTCGAAAATCTACGACAGTGGGGACTCAGCAGTTGTCGCCTGTGAGGATCTGAATTTCGACATTAAGCGGGGTGAGTTCGTTTCGGTTGTTGGTCCATCGGGCTGTGGCAAGTCGACCCTGTTGCACATGGCCAGCTCGCTGATCCCACAGACAAATGGTCGAATCTATATTAACGGCATGGAGGTCCAAGATACGGCGCACAATAAACACGAGGCGGGACTTGTGTTTCAGGAGCCGGTGTTGCTCGACTGGCGAACGGTCAGACAGAACGTTCTCCTGCCGATCAGAATACTGAAAGACAACGGCTATCTGGAGCACGAAGTCTCGTACTACGAAAACCGGTGCGAGGAACTGCTACAGAGTGTCGGTCTCAGTGAGTTTGCCGATGCATACCCTCCCGAACTGTCCGGTGGAATGCAACAGCGTGTTGCGATCTGTCGGGGGTTGATCTACGACCCCTCGGTGCTGTTGATGGACGAACCGTTCGGCGCGCTCGATGCGTTTACACGGAACAAACTGAACAGTGTGCTGCTCGATATCTGGCAGCGGACGAACAAAACGATCATGTTCATTACACACAACCTCGAAGAGGCAGTGTTTCTCTCGGATCGGATCATTATTCTAAGCCCGCGGCCGGGATCGATTGTCACTGAGATCGACGTCGACCTTCCCCGACCGAGAACCGAAGAAACCAGAGCAACTGATCGGTTCCAAGAGCTACACACACAGGCGTACTCCTACTTTCGGGACTTGTTCTTTGAGGACGAATAGTATGGCACCACAAACGATTCAACGTCGAAAAGCCGCGATTAAAAAACAGATCGAGGGAATCGGTGTCCCGGTTGTGGGGTCGACGCTCGTGTTGTTCACCTGGTACGCTGTGACGGATCTTTTAGAGATTCTCAACGAGTTCGTGTTTCCTGGCCCGACAGATGTGTATTCCAACTTCGTCCAGTTCAATTCGCTTATCATTCGCAGCGCGACACCGACGTTCGTGGCGATCATCTTCGGGTTTATTGCTGCGCTCGTGTTGGCGTCACTTCTTGCGGTGACCCTGGTCTGGAACGACGAACTCAACGATGGTTTGATGCCGCTTATTGTCGGTGCGAACTCCGTTCCGAGAGTGACGCTTGCCCCACTCATTATTTTTTATATTGGTGGGGTAGAGGCGAAATACATCATCGCCGCGTGGGTGGCGTTCTTTCCCATGTACATTAACATCTTTACAGGAATGAAAACTGTCGACGATAACCAACTGATGCTTATGCGCTCGCTTGGTGCGACCTACTGGCACGAGATGCGGTACGTCCGCATTCCAAACGCCCTCCCGTTCATCTTCGACGGCATGAAAGTTGGCATCGTCTTCGCTTCGGTCGGTGCAGTTGTCGGCGAGTTCGTCGGCGCAGGCAGCGGTGTCGGGCTCGGAAACCTCGCGTTGGCCGCGCTTCAATCGTACAATTTGGCACTCGCATTCAGCATTGTTGGAATCATGAGCCTGTTTTCTTCGGGGGCGTTCGTCCTGCTGTTGATCCTTCAGGACCGCATCGTCCACTGGGAGAATACGAGCATTTTCCCGGAGTAGTTCCATGAACACACAAGATATCAAATCACAGTCGGCCTGGGGTAACGCAAAGAGCATCTATCAATCAACGAGCGACTGGATGGTCGAACGCCGGATCACGGTAGGTGCGGTCGCGTTCGTGATGTTCAGTTGGCAGTTCTATTCGACGTTTCTGAATACGATTGGTGATCACTACTTCCCAAGCCCACTCGCTACCATCCAGCAATCCTACGTGCGACGAAGCGAGATTCTGGAGGGACTGTTGTTTACTGGCTCAAGTGCGATTCTCGGCTTGATACTAGCGACTGTTATTGGGGTGGGGCTGGGAATCGTCTTCGCCGAGTTCTACTACGTGCGCAACGGACTGTTCCCGGTCGTCGTCTTCCTCTACTCAACACCGGCGGCAATCTTGGCACCAATATTCATCATTTGGTTCGGAACCGGGGTTCCCGCGGTTATCGCGTTTGCAACGTGGACCGCGTTTTTCCCTATCTTCATCAACACGGTTACCGGGCTGACCTCGACGAAAGAGGAGTTCGAGCAGTTGGGGAGCCTGTTTGACGCCTCACGAATACAGATGATCCGTCATATCAAGATCTGGCATGCACTGCCGAACATCGTCAGCGGCATCAAAGTCGCCGTAACGCTCTCGATGGTTGGTGCCATCATCGCGGAATATATCGCAACCGGCTCCGGACTCGGCGGACAGATCATCAGCGGATTGTTCCGGTTCGAAGAAGGCTGGGTGTTTGGCGTCGTTATCACGATTGGTGTGTTCTCAATCGTATTGTACAAACTGACGTGTGGACTACTTGATCGAGCTACTCCACAAAATATCAACTAGCCAGCAGAGATTCGGATACTCGAATCCTTCTCTTTATTTTAGTTGTATGGGTACTGATCTGCCCATGGGGCTGTCGCTTCGAGTCGTGCCGCAGCGGCAAGCACTGTTTTGTCATCAAATCGTCGACCGATGAACTGAACGCCGACGGGCAGCCCGTCAACAACGCCTGCGGGAACCGAGACTGCAGGATGACCGGTGAGATTGATCGGCCATGTCAGGGCTAGATCGTGTGGTCGGGCCAGCGGCTTGCCGTTGATCTCGGTTTGTGGCCCATCCGCAGCGGTGAACGGTGGTACTGCGACCGTTGGCGTCACGAGCAGTTCGTACTCCTCGAAGAGCGACTGGAATGCGTCGAAAACGGCGGTTCGGGCGACGTTGGCCCGTTTGTACTCGACTGCAGTGACCGTCTGGCCAGCCCGTATACGATTGATAACGTGAGGATCTATCATATCATCCCGGGCGAGGAGATCGATACCGGCAGTCTGTTTCAGGTCCTCCGCAAAACTCGCAAAGACGACCTTGAGGCCGGTCATAAGCGAGGCATATGCAGCATCCCAGTCAGCCACCGCAGGTGATCGCTCCTCGATATCCGCCCCCGCGCCACCGAGTGCCTCCACAGCCTCAGCGACGACCGCTTGCACCTCGCTGTCGACTTCGAACCCACCGAGCGTGGGACTGTACGCAACAGCCAACCCATCGATCGACGATCTCGTCGCTTCAACGAAGTCGACGGTATCCGGCAAAGTGAACGGCTCTCTGTCGTGTGGCCCCGCCACGACATCGAGAAAGAGTGCTGCGTCTTCGACTGTTCGTGCGAGGGGACCACTGCTCGCGTACGGAAGGGTATATTTGTATGCATCGGGGCGGAACGCCTGCGGAACTCGCCCAGGAGTCGGGAAAAAGCCGACGAGTCCACACGCACTCGCCGGGGCTCGAATCGAACCTGCGTGATCCGACCCCTGTGCGAGTGGCACGAGCCCGGCTGCCACCGCCGCAGCACTCCCACCCGACGACCCGTTTGGAGAGTACGCAGGATCGAATGGGTTCTTGGTTCGGCCAATCAATCCGTTGTCAGTCACACCTTTCGAGGCGAACTCGGGCGTGTTCGTCTTGCCAACGATAATCGCACCCGCCTGTTCGAGACGCTCGACCAGTGGGGCAGATTCGGAGGGGACGAAATCCGGCATCCCGGGCGATCCGAACGTCGTCTTGGTCCCCGATTTGTATGCGTAGGCGTCTTTGATCGCGACCGGAACTCCGTGGAGAGCACCGACTGCCTTGCCGGTTTCGAGCGCACGCTCGGCCTCCAGCGCCTGCTCGCGGGCCTGCTCTTCGAACACTGTAATAAACGAGTTGAGCTCTGAATCGTGCTCCCGAATCCGTGCGAGACACTGATCGACGACGTCGACTGGCGATCGTTCGCCCTGCTGTATTGCGGCCACTATTTCGGTGGCAGATGATACCGTTGCCATGAGTTATATATTACTAATGTTTACTTATCTCTATCGAGGCTTATCAAAAGAAGTGTTTAAAACCTATTTGGTTGAAGAATAGAATCAGAACGCTCCGGCGGTCGACGGGGATCGGCCCGTGCCTCGTAGGCCGCCGCAAAGCCCACCAGTCGACGGTCCGAAAGCGGAGCACCAAGGAGTTCAAGCCCAACTGGAAGCCCATCCTCCGTGAAGCCGGCGGGCAACGAAATCGCCGGACAACCCGATTGGGAGGCAATGAAGGTGTTCGTTGGCACATCCGCACGCGTCAACTCGCCAGTGTGGTAGCCCTCGAACTCCGGCGGGACGACCTGCACGTCGGGAAACGCCAAGGCGTCGAGGTCGTTTTCGGCGAGCGTGTACTCGATTGCCGTTTTGAACGCCTGCTGGCGGGCGAGTCGCCACCAGTACTCGCGGTCGGTGGTCGGATCCTCGGGGGCCGCCGCAATCGTCTCGATATGTTCGAGGGCCTCGTGATAGGCTCCCTGCTCGTAGATCTCGTGGAAGGAGTCGACCGGCGACTCGGCGAGTCCGTCGAAAAACCGGTTCAGATCGCGTTTTGCGACTAGCCCGTACAGTGAGGTATCGTCGAGCAACGTCTCCATCCCGGCGATTTCGACGGGATCGACGAGCGTTGCGCCAGCAGCCTCCAGGCTGTCGAGACCCTCCTCAACGGTGCTGTTGACGGCTGTCACGCGTGGATCGTCGTTCTCTCCGAATACCGACCGAAGCACCCCGATGCGGGCGTTTTTAAGTGACGTTTCCTCGACCGCGTCGACGAACGAGTCGCCTGCCCACTCGGCGTGGATCGCGGTCCCCTCGTCGGCGGGATCGAAGCCGACGATCACATCCAACAGCCGGGCGAGGTCGTCGACGGTTCGACACATCGGGCCGGGGGTGTCCTGTTCGGCGACCAGCGGCGACATTCCCGCGCGGCTGATCAGCCCGGTCGTCACACGGAGCCCAAACAGGTTACAAAAGGAGGCAGGCA
>LKMJ01004399.1_pt1 | contig 13254 bp, 10 predicted proteins | sample 643391 | NCBI WGS metagenome assembly LKMJ01 (sample SAMN04112250, study PRJNA286221) | soda lake metagenome | biome: soda lake; feature: Kulunda Steppe; material: water; isolation source: sample PL-Br10 brine of Picturesque Lake | place: Russia: Kulunda steppe | collected 2010-07
CATCTCCAGCAATAAACTCGAACAGCTCCTCGCTCGTGACCGAAAGGCCCTGCCGGCTGAAAAACGATGCCACGTTCTCACAGTCGCGTTGTAAGAACTCACTGGCGTTTGGATGATGAACCGTCACCGCCTGTCCGAGATCGATAATCACGAGTTCGCCATCGTGGATGATCATATTGTACTCCGAGAGGTCACCATGGATCAGCCCCGCCGTATGGAGCCGACGCATGTATTCGCGGACGACCTCGTAAGCCGTCTCGGGATTTTCCACAGAGACTTCAGAAAGGCGGCGCGCCCGATCCTCGACGAGCCCGACGAGTTCCATGACGAGCACGTTGCGCTCGACGGCAATTGGTCGGGGGACGCGAACCCCCGCCTTCATCGCCCGTTCGAGATTTGCGTACTCTTTGCGTACCCACGCGAGGACGACCTGGCCTTTGTCGTTGCCGATCCCTTCGAATCGGGGGTCGCCTTCGAGATAATCACGCATCTGCCGGAAGGCCGAGGCGTTGATACGAAACACCTTGACGGCAACTTCGGTCTCATCCGCGCCAAGCGCTTCATACACGTTGGCCTCCTTGCCGGTCGAGATCGGGCCACCAAAGGCTTCGATATAGCCGTCGGCGACGAGTTTGTAGAGCGCTCCGAAGGTCGCATCGTCGAATACTGACTGCTCGACTTTGAACTGGTCGGCGTCTTTGATGCGTGTCTGAAACTCCTCGAACTCGCGGTCCCGGCGGCGGGCGATGCGGTCGGCATCGGTGTCGCTAACGTCGATTTCCTCCCACTCGTCGCCGACGGCTGCGGCCGCGTCGGTATCGATCAGGCCGAACTCGTCGGTCATTGGCTGTTCTACGGAGAGGACACGGAAAAATATCGTCGGTTACGTCGGCTTGCGTCCGACCGGTTTGCTCTCTCTACTGAGTGAGCTGCTGTCGACCCGGCGCAATGAGCTCGTTGAGTGCGTCTGCAAGCGCGCCCTTGGCGTCCATCGGATGCAACTCGCCGGATTCCAAGTCGGCTTCGAGGGTTTCGTAGGAATCGAACGTGAGGTCGCCGCCGTACTTCTCGGGTCGCTCGACGACGACGTTCGAAACCCGTGGGAAGACGTGGTATTTGAACAGCTGCAAGACGGGATTTTCTCGCTCGTTGCCCTCGCCGTCAGGGTCGGGGTCGGCTGTCGGTGGACAGAACGCACCGTTGACCTTCTCGGTGATTTCCTCGGCGCTGTCTTCCATCGAAATCGTTACCCCATCGCTTGAGGACATCTTGCCGACGCCGGTCGAGAGATCGGCGATAATCGGTGTATGCAGTGCGGGCCGCACCTCGTAGTCGAGATCCGGTAACGTCTCGCGGGCGAGCATGTGGACCTTCCGCTGATCCAGCCCGCCGACGGCGAGATCGACATCGAGATACTCGATATCAAGCGCCTGCATCAGTGGGTAGACCATCTGGGAGACCTTCGCGTGATCGCCGCGCTGAATTTCGGCCATCGCCCGTTTGGCTCGCGAGACGGTTGTCGCCAACTCGGCGGCATGGAGGTCAAGCGTGTAGTCCTCATCAAGCTGGTATTCCGAGCCCAGCACGAACTCGGTTTGCTCTTCGTCAAGGCCGTAGGCAATGAACTGCGCTTTCATCCGCTCGGCGGTTTCGCGGATTTCCTCGAAGGTGCCCTTGTCATTGAGATAGGCGTGAACATCGGCAAGGAGGACGGTGACCTCGAAACCCGCCTCTTGGAGATCGATGAGCTTCGTTGCGGTCAGCATATGCCCGATGTGGAGGACGCCAGAGGGTTCGTAGCCGACATAGGCTCGCTTGCCCTCGGGGGCGTTGGCTAGCGCGCGAACCTCGTCTTCGGTGACCACCTCATCGGCATTCCGGGTGATCAACTCGTAGGCATCCATGCACCTCACTGGGGACAGCGGTGTAAAATGACTTCTGAATGTCGACGCGCTTCGCGGTTCGCGCGTTTTCAACTGAGAGTCGGTGCTACGTCGGCCGACGCTGAGTGGACACTGGACTGCTTGTAGACAACTGCTATACGGTGTGAACTGGTAACTACTGCTATTGTCAGGCGACTGTAACTATTTAGTCGGATGGTAAACGACCCCAACACAGCCAATCAACAGCACAGTTCGGTAACTAACACGCGCCGACGCTTCCTCGGCGGCGCGGCAGGCGCCCTCGGTGTCGCCGGTGTCGGCACCGCGTTCACGATGCCGGTTGCCGCCGGTGACGACTACGAGGCAGAGGGCGGCGACGAACCCCCAGAAGGCGTCGACAGCGAGTTCGACGACGACGTCGACATTCTGAACTTCGCCCGCACGCTCGAGTTCCTCGAAGCCCGGTTCTACGAAGAGGCACTCGACAACATCGACACCGACGACCTCCACGACGTCGAGGGGGTCAAACACCTCGACGACGAGGTTGTCGAGTACGTGTACGACGAGATCGAAGTGATTCAGGAACACGAAGCGATCCACGCCGAAGTCCTCGGCGCGGTCGTCGAGGATCTCGGCGGCGACGCGGTCGAGGAACCCGAGTTCGACTTCGGCGACGCCGTCGAAGACCCGACAGCGTTCATCGAGACCGCTGCCGTGCTTGAAGATACAGGTGTGGCCGCCTACGCGGGGGCCGCCCCACAAATCGAAGACGCCGACCTCGTACCGCCCGCACTGAGTATCCACAGTGTTGAGGGTCGACACGCGTCGTTCGTTCGCGTGGTCGGCGGCGAGACCGGCTTCCCGAACGCCTTCGATGCGCCGCTGTCCCGAGCGGATGTCGAAGACGCCATCGAGCCGTTTATCGTTGACTGAGTCACGTTTTGGGACGGTGGCTGGACGGCGAAACAGCTGCGGTATTTTTATTTCTGAGCAGGCCTGTTAGCTCCCGCCACTTTTCGTGTCTGCGCGGTGTTCGCTGATTAGCTGGTCAACCATGCTCGCGTTCTGTTCGCGTTTTCGGTCGACAGCCCGATCCTCCCAGTCATCGATAACCGCCTTGATCTCGCTGTCGTCGACAACCGCGAGTTCATCGATTTCTTGAATCGTCACGTCGTCTGCGGGGCCGACCGGGATGTCGGCTTCGAACAACACCTCATCGGCCGCATCCGAGAGGCCGCCCGCGCGGAGCACGACCCGTGGTTCGATTGCCGCTAGCCGCTCGGCCGTGCTCCGGCCAGCACCCGAGGCGTCCCGAAAGTAGATGATATCCCCGCTCGTGAGTCCGATCGACTCTTCGGTGTCGTGGATAGCTCGCTTAGTGAACTGGTCGACGATTTTGACCGAACTGAGATTCCGGTCGCCTGCCACGTCGTTGACGTTCGAATGGTCGAGCTTCCAGAGCTCTTTGAGGCGATCCAGTTTGCCTTCGAGATCGTCGGCTCGCTCGCGGGCCTCGTCGCGCTCTCGTTCGAGCCGATTGATTTCACGGTTGCGCTGGGAGATTTCGCGGCGTTCTCGGGCCTGTTGCCGTTCTTTCCGCTTGGCATTCGAAAGCTCGGTTTTGTATGCCTCGATCGTCTCTTCACGCTCATCGAGTTGCGAACGAAGCTCCGCTGCATGTGATTCGAGTCGCTCAACGCGTGTTTCGAGTTCGCGGATTCGCTTTTCATCGCTCGACAGTTCGCGTTCTTCGTGTTCGGGTTCGGACTCCTCGGGGGCGTCGTCATCCGAAAGCGCCCGCAACGCCGCCTCAACGGAGGCTCCGCCGGAGACGACGTGGGCAATCACTTCTTCGCGGTCGAACTGTGGCGGGGTTTTCTGGGCGATTCGGTCGAACTGGTCTTCGCGGTCGTCGTAGGCGTAGAGCGCCGCGGCCATCGCGTCGCGCTCGTGGTCGTTTGCGAACTCGTGGTCCCGACACCGGTGGAGCTTTTCGTCGATCGGAATATCGCTCGGCGGCGTCCACGCGGTTGCATCGAAGCTCCGGCGGAACTTTTCGACCGTTTCGGGCATGGGTGTCACGTCGGCGGCAACGATCAGCGGTCGGCCCCGCTCGATCAGCCACTCGATAACGGTCGCCGTGTCGGCCGTGCGGCTCGAAAAAACGTCGAGAACGCGGCCATCGAGCGAAATAACTGCGGCCGCCGTCGTCGTCCCAGGGTCGATCCCAACGATGACTCGGTCGCGACGTTTAACCAGTGGCTCGTAGGTGATTCCGTCGCGGCGCTCGCGTTCAATTTCGATTCGTGTGTCACCGGCTCGGCGGCTCGACACCGGGAGTTCGGCAGGTGTCGCCTCGACAGTGAAAATTGCATTCGAAAAGCCGCCGTACTTTTCGGTGACACCCCTCTCGTACTCGAGGTTTTGTCGTTTGAGTTTGGATTCGACCTCGCGGGCGAGCCGCTTGACGTTACCGTGAATCCGCCGTGTGTAGCGGTCCTGGCTCCAGCCGCCCTTGCCTGTCGAGCGGCCCCGAGAGACTTTGACCGTTGTTGTATTCGTAAACGCCGAGACCTCACAGCCGACGTTGGCCGCAGCCAGCCGGGCGGCGGCTTCGGCCTCTCGCATCGGTTTTTTGCCGTACGGAACACCGTGACGGGCGGCAACCCGCGACAGTGGTTCGGGTCGTTCGTCGCCAGTTACCTGTACGAGTGTCGTCGCCGACGGAAGCGACCGGAGAAAGCCGACGAGTTCGTTTTTGTCGGCGGCCAGTTCGTAGGCGTTGTCGGTCGCCACCAGCGCTGGCTCGTCGCGTTTGATCAGTCGACAGAGCTTCCGGAAGGAAACCACATCGCGCTCGATTTCTCCGTCGTTGAGGACGACGAGCGCGTAGGCGGGTGCGTCACCACGGATGTCGCCGCTTTGGATGTCGACGCCGAAGACCGGCGCGTCGATCGCGTTCGTCCGGACGGTCACACCAACTGTAGTCGGGCAGGGAGTAAATACTCCACGGCGAGCGGAGTGTTTGCGTGCTCGGTTCGGAGGCTATGGCGTGACTGTGGACCGATCGTCAGTTTGGCGACGGGCTGTGACAATACGGAGCAGTTCCGGGAGACTCGCGCCCAGGAGCGGCCCACGCTTGCAGACGAAGGCATGGAACGAGAGCGATGGCCGCAGGGTTGCACGCGAGTTCGGCGAAGCGATGATGACCGAAACCATCGGCCAGCTGCACTGCAGGTCCGCGTGAAACGCCCCAACATCAAGCCCATCGGTTTCGACATCGACAATTACGCCGTCGACCGGATGGCCAGCGAGATGCGTGCGGGCTGCAGACGGGGTGTCAGCAACAGTCAGCGTGAGATCCGAGCAGTGGTTGATCGTGGCGGTCACCTCGATTCGAAACCGCTCGTCATTCGAGAGCACAAGCAGGCGAGTTGCTGGTGGCACACCCATGGTCGTATCTCCCATCGGCGGCGCAAAAACGCTGCTAGGAGGTCTATTGAGCAGTCCCGACAACTCCAGAGCGTTCACGAACAGCCGGCCAATTACCAGCGACTACGGGCGCAAATCGGTCCTATCGATATCACTCGTCGCCAGCAGGATATGGCAGTTCGATTTTACGGCCGTCGGTCGCAATGAACAGTTCACCGTCGAATGCGTCGGCAGCCTCGCGTTTGATTCGCGAGGCGTCGGCCCCGTACCGAGACGAAATGTGTGTGAGTGCGAGCCGTTTGGCGTTCGCGCGGGCGGCGATCTGTCCGGCTTCGCGACCGGTCGCATGGCCCGTCTGTGTTGCGCGGCTGCGGTGGTCGTCGCCAAAGGTTGCATCGTGAACCAGCAGGTCGGCGTCGGTGGCGATATCGACAGTCGAATCGACCGGTCGCGTATCGCCGGTGTAAACGAACCGTCGGCCGGGCCGTGGGTCGCCAACGACTTCGCTCGGGTCAATGACGCGGCCGTCATCGAGCTCGACCGACTCGCCTCGGTGGAGCTGTCCGTAGGCCGGCCCTGGTGGAATATCGAGTTCCGACTCCGCTTTCTGTCGGTCGAACCGGCCGGGGCGGTCGGCCTCGATGAGCGCGTACCCGACTGACGCGGTGTGGTGTTTCGTCTCGAAAGCTCTGACCTCGTACTCATCTGCGTCGAGGGCGACCTCGTCAGGGCCAACCTCGTTGATTTCGATCGGAAAGCCAGGCGTATGCCCGCCGACCTGTGGGAGCTGGTCGATCTCGTTGGCTGTCCCGCGGGGACAGTGAATAGTGAGTGGTTCGTCGCGACCGTTGAAATCCCAGCTTTGGATCAGCCCGGGAATCCCCAGAATGTGGTCGCCGTGGAGATGAGTCACAAAGAGATGAGAGACCGTGAAGCCGGTGCCATAGCGCATCATCTGCCGCTGGGTGCCCTCACCGCAGTCAAACAGGAGTCGGTCACCCTCGCGGTTGACCAAGAGTGCACTGGGGGCCCGTTGGGTCGTTGGCACGGCCCCGCTGGTGCCGAGAAACGTCACACGTAACGACATAGCTGTATTCTATGGGCGATAGCTAAACGCCCTTCGGAATGGCTGCTCACTGGCGGGCACCACTGTCGCATTCGCGTCCACCAGATAGTGCCATATTATTCGTGAAATTATCTCTACCAGACAGGATACTCATCTGACGGACACTCTTAGTCAGCAAATACAGTATCTTATGGGAAAATACCGCTCAGCTATGTGTAGTAAGCTTTCATGAATTTCAGCTTCGATTGACAACTGAGTGCAACAGTCGGCTCCGCTTATTCTCAGCGCGATGAATTACACAGTTACCGTGTTGTCGCCGTTCCGTGGCGACTCACGAGAAAATCTATGTATGAGACACACTCAGCCGGCGCGATTGTACTCTCGCTCCTGTTGATCCTTTCGACGGGACTGGCGGGCGTTGCAGTCGCAACTGATGGCCCCGAATCGATCACACCGCTGCAGTCGAGCGGTGGCGAAATAACGGTTGTAGACGACGCCGACAACTCGACTGACGGGGCCGAGGACCAACAGCCCGGTGACTCATTTGTGGTGACCAATTTCGAGGCACCCGAGAGGGTTGCCGTCGGGGAGGCGGTGTCCGTGACTGCCACAATCTCGAATCCAAATACATTCGAGACGAATCAGTCAGTCGAATTCCGACTTGACGGCGATGTGGTTGCCCGGCAGCCGTTTGAACTCGACGGTGAGGCCGAACAGACGGTCACCTTCGAACTCGATACCGATGAGCTCGGCGTTGGGACCTATATTCACGGCTTTCTGACGACCGACCGTGGCGGGCTTGCAGTCCTGGAGGTCATTCCGTTTGCGGAACTCGCTATTGAAGAACAAGAAAGCGACGGTGACAATGTTGTCGTCGACAGCGCAACGCTGTCAGAGGGTGGCTTTGTCGCCATCTACGATGAAGACGGCTCGTTCCTTGGCGTTTCGGCGTATCTCGATGCGGGTGAACACGAGGGCGTCGAAATCGAGCTATTCGAGGACGACCGGATCGAGTTCGACCGTGATGAATTGGACGAGGAAAACACGCTCACTGCAGTTGCGCATCTCAATACGACTGATAACGAGACCTTCGACTTCGTTGTCAACGAGAGTCTCGACCGACCGTACGTCGACGTTGGCGGGGAACCGATCACCGACAATGCAACCGTGACTGTGCCGGCCGAGGCTGAAGAATCTACGGAGGAAGAAGAAATCGAAGAAGCGGAGGCTGAAGAGGTAGAGGAAGCGGAAGATGCGGAGGCTGAAGAGGAAGACGAGGCGGAGGCCGAAGAGAGCGAGGAAACTGACGAAGCGGACGCTGAAGAGCCAGCGGAAGCTGACGAGCAAAGAGAAACAGACCCTGAAACCGACACGGACGAGATCACACCGATCGTCGATTTTAGCGATCAGGAGAGCGATGGTGAGTCAGTTATCGTTGATAACGCCACACTCCCCGTCGATGGCTATGTCGCCATCTCTGAGGACGAGGAAATCATCGGTGTCTCCGAGTATCTCGAAGCAGGTGAACACACAGACATTCCGATTGAGTTGTTCGACGTTCGGAGCGCGTCGTTTGACCGCGAGAAGCTAACGGAATTAACCACGCTGACGGCGACCCTCCATGAGGAAAACAGCGGAAATGAGAAGTTCGACCACGTCAGAAACGACATCCGCGACGGGCCCATCGTCGACGATGAAGGCACCCCGGTTTCTGAGATGGCTGAAATAACGGTTCCCGAATCGGTGGCTGAGGACCCAGTGGAGGCAGATGAGAATGGTGACGATGCAGACGAGTCCGCTGTCGACGAAGCGGAGGATGCTGACGAGTCCGCTGCCGACGCAAACGAATCAGATACCGAGGTCAACGAAACCGACGATGAGGGAGAATCGAATGGCGAGTCCGACGAGTCAGCAGATGACGAGACTGACTCGTCTGATGAAACCAGCGAAGAAGATGACTCGACTGAACCAGCTACCGACGAAAGCGATGAGGCTGGCGATAGCGACAACGAGGCTGACGACGACAACAGCGAGGAATCCGAACAAGAAGCAGACGAGTCCGAAAGCGGTGACAACGATGCCGAAGAGACCAACGAAGCATCCGACGAGTCGAATGATGAAGAAAACGACTCATCAGCTAACAGTGATAACAGCAACGGTGTAGACGACGCTACTGAATCGGCTGACGACGACGATGCTGGCGATGGTAACGGCGATGCTGAGAACGGTGACAGCGATGCTACCGACAGCGAGGAGTCGGAACAAGAAGCAAACGAGTCAGAAGATGGCGATGAGGACGTAGCGGAGTCGGATGACGAGTCAGACGGCGAATCCAGTGCTGAATCCAGTGACGAGTCCGACGAGTCAGCAGATGACGGCGCTGACGAAAGTGACGATGCCGACGACGTTGATGAAGAAAGTGACGCTGACGAAGACAGCGACGACGGTAGCGAAGACGAGGATGAAGAAGAAAGTGACGACGAAGACGACACTGACGATGAAGACAGCGAAGACGATGAGGAATCGGACGACAGCGAGTAAGCCGACGTAGCCGGCGGACAGTTTTTTGCAAACAGAACCAACACAACCGACCGATTCTTACCGTCAGAGTTGGAACGTCTGCCAATGGACGCGCCGCTGTGGACCGATACATATGCGCCACCGCTCGAGGAACTCCCACAGCCGGAGGTTCGGGATCGACTCGGACGGACGGTCGGCGAGCCGATGAACCTCGTGTTACAGGGCCCCCCAGGTGTTGGCAAGACTGCCGCTGCTCGGGCGCTCGCACGTGAAGTACACGACGACGTTGATGCCGACCTGATCGAACTCAATGTGGCCGACTTTTTCAATCGAACAAAAAAAGAAATCAGGGCCGACCCGCGGTTCGAACAGTTTCTGACGGGCCGGAGTCGGATGGCCAAATCCGACATGATCAACCGCGTGCTCAAAGAGTCAGCCAGCTACGCACCCGTCTCTGGGGAGTTCAAAACGATCCTGCTTGATAACGCCGAATCAATTCGCGAGGACTTCCAACAGGCGCTTCGTCGCGTCATGGAACAACACCACCAGACCACGCAATTCGTCTTTACCACCCGCCAGCCCTCGAAGCTCATCGCACCGATTCACTCGCGCTGTTTCCCGGTGCCGATTCGAGCGCCAACGACCGACGAGACGATCGCGGTTCTCGAATCAATCTGTGGGGCCGAGGATGTCGACTACGACGATGCCGGGCTCGAATTCGTCGCCAGTGCAGCCGGTGGCAACCTCCGGCAGGCGGTGCTCACTGCCCAGACAACAACCACGCAAACCGGCGAACTAACGATGCAGTCGGCCTACGAAACACTCGGTGATATCGGCGACGACAAGACGCTGTTGAGCGCGTTGACCGACGCCCGAGGAGGCGATCTCAAAGCCGCCCGAAAAACGCTCGATACGCTGCTTTCGGACGAGGGATATGACGGCCAGTCGCTATTGAACGAACTACTCCGGGTTGCCCGCTCGCGCTCGGAGTTCGCCAGCGACGACATCGCTCGGCTCCACGCACTGGCCGGGGAGGCCGATGTTGACCTCACTGAAGGGCTCGATGACCGACTGCATCTAACGCACCTGCTGGCCGCGTGGGCCGACGGCCGAACTGAACTGCGGTCGACCGCATGAGTCAGCGATGAGCACGTTACCCTATGCGGTCACACCGGGTGCGTGGCGCTACGCCGCCCCGTGTTTTGCCGTCGCGTTTCCGGCTGCCGTCATCGTTCCGCCGCTTGCGATTGTCGCGTTACTCCTCGGAATCGGCGCGCTCTGGTTTCACCGCGACCCCGACCGCCAGCCGCCGGAGTCGGGAATCCTCGCGCCTGCAGACGGTCACATTTCGGTCATCCGCACGGAGGGCGAGCGAATCCGGGTTGGCATTTTCATGAACGTCACTGACGTTCACGTCAACCGTGCGCCGGCAGACGGAACCGTCGCCAGCGTCGACCACCGTCCTGGTGCCTACAAGCCAGCGTTTTCAAAGGATTCAGACCGAAACGAGCGGGTCGTCATCGATTGTGGCGACTACGAGGTTGCGCTAATTGCTGGCTGGTTTGCTCGTCGCATCCATCCATACGTCGAGGTCGGTGACAAACTCGTTCGCGGCCAGCGAATCGGTCATGTCTCGTTCGGGAGCCGGGCAGATGTTCTCTTGCCGGCTCGCTACGACCGGGAAGACGTTCGTGTTGAAAAGAAAGAAGCCGTCAGTGCTGGCCGGACGATTCTCGTCGACGACACATAGCGTGTTGGCTGGCTACCACGGCTCGTTTTTGACGCCGATCTTGTAGGCGATGATGTTGGTCCCGACGTGAAGCACTGGCGTGATGAGGAGAATCACCGCAAGTATCGTGGGAGTAAACGTCGAGAGGAACCAGCCCGGCGCGGCAATAAATCCACAGACGAGCGCGCCAACAACGAAATCAAGCTGATCGAGACCGGGGAACGCTGCCCCGCGTTCGCGGCCGCTTCGACGTTTGAGAAACGAGGCGCCGATATCGCCAAGCATTGCACCGAGCGCAAGGCCAAACGCCGCCTGGAGCGGGAACGTTGGCAGCGACAGCCCGAGCCCCGCTGAAACCGGGTCGTTAATCACGTTGAGCCCGACAGCGAGCGCAACCCCGAAAAGCGTCCCAACCGCCGTTCCGCGCCATGTTTTGCCGTCGCCGAGCAAGCGGCTGTCACCCAACATTCGACCGCCATCGATGGGCCGGCCGCCACCGGCGAGAACGGCTGCATTATTCGGAACGTAGGCGGGCAACATCGCCCAAAAAGCCGTCGCAACAAGTGAACCAACCATGCCGGCTCAAAGACAGGATAACGTTAATTCCCACCGATTTAGCCTGCAGGAAGGAGTGAAGTTCAGTTTCGGCCCATGGGCATATTCCACCCAAACAACATAAGAACCCCCATACCGTAGCCTCGGATGAATGTCTACGTGGAAACGCGATATCGCCAGTGGGCTTGTTGTCCTCCTCCCGCTCGGGATTCTGCTCTTTGTCATCAACTGGCTGTACGTGCGGATTATTGGCCTTCCGCTGATCAACAATCTCGACTTTACCCAACTGGGAATCCCCAACGAGTTAGTGCCGCTTGCCAGGATTCTCGTCGCACTCGCACTAATTACGACGCTCATTCTCGCGGTCGGCTATCTCATGCGGACGACCGCGGGTCGGGTCTTCGAAGCAACGATTGATGATACGATCAACCGGGTTCCGGGCCTCCGGGTGGTCTACAATGCCTCAAAGCTCGCTGTCGAAACGGCGCTTTCTGGGACCGACGACCTCCAACAGCCGGTTCGACTCGAAGTCTGGCCCGGGATTCGGATGACCGCGTTCAAGACCGGCAAAAAGACGCGTGATGGAAAAATTGTCCTCTTCATGCCGACGGCTCCGAACATTACGACGGGATTCGTCATGGAGGTCGAACCCGAGCGTGTCGAAGACACCGGCGAGAAAGTCGAAGAGGCACTCACCCGGGTTCTGAGCGCGGGCTTTGCTGAATCGGCACACCAGATACCGGTCGAAGAAGAGGAAAACCCCGCACGAACGGGTGAGGACACCCGAACAACGGTCAAAACGCAATCGGGACCGAAATCACAACAGACGAATGACCAGCCGACTGACGACTGAGTAGCCGGGGCGTCCGGAGGGACAATGCGACAGCGGGGTGCCGAATTGCAACAATATATTTTCCATTTCGATAAATATAGTTTTCCCCTAACGAGTTTTAGGACATATAAGGTGAAGTACTGAGTGAATATGGTGAACTGGAAGTGACGGATGATAAATCGAGTTGTGTGAGTGAGCGACTACTGCTGACAGCGAGTGCAGAACATGATAACTACCGAAAAATGACAATCAAAAAATCTGTGTACTGACGTCGTGTACGCTCTTCAGACGTACGTAAACCAATCGTCGTGCGAATCAGTCCGTCGCTCAACGAGATTGAAGAAGGCAGTCTGCAGGTCCTCGGTAACTGGACCACGGCTCCCATCGGCGATCTGGACGTTATCGACCTTTCGAATTGGTGTCACTTCAGCAGCCGACCCTGTAAAGAAGAGTTCGTCAGCCGTGTGTAACTCGCCGCGACTGATCGTTGCCTGATCATGAACAGTGTAGCCAGCCTCGCGGGCAAGGGTGATGACAGTATCGCGGGTGATCCCATCAAGAATGGACTGTGAGAGCCCGGGGGTGAAGATTTCACCATCACGGACGAGGAAGATATTCTCGCCGGGGCCCTCTGCAACCTGTCCCTCCTTGTTAAGCACAATCGCCTCTGCATAGCCGTTTCGACGGGCTTCTTCGCCAGCCAGCAGGCTGTTGACATAGAGACCGGTTGTCTTTGCGTTGGTCGGAATCTGACTCGAAGCGTGTTTTCGCCACGACGAGACCATCACGTCGATCCCGTTTTCGAGGGCTTCCTCGCCGAGATACGCACCCCACGGCCAAGCAGCGATAGCGACATCTGTCGGACAGTTGCCCGGACTGACGCCGAGGCTGTCGTACCCGAAGTAGGCGATTGGGCGAATGTAGGCGCTGTTGAGCTCTTGTTCACGGAGGAGTGTCAGTGTCGCATCCGTGAGTTCCGCCTTGCTGTAGGGAATCTCCATCTCGTAGGGCTTCCCCGACGCAAAAAACCGATCGAGGTGTTCGTCCCACCGGAAAATAGCGGTTCCTTTCTCGGTATCGTAGGCACGAGCACCCTCAAACACACCGGTCCCGTAATGCAGCCCGTGGGTGAGCACGTGTGTCGTCGCTTGTTCCCAGTCGACGAACTCCCCGTTCTTCCAGATCGTCTGGATCGACCCCGCCTCGCGCATCTCGTCGAATGATGCCATTGCTACCG
>LKMJ01004400.1_pt1 | contig 13253 bp, 12 predicted proteins | sample 643391 | NCBI WGS metagenome assembly LKMJ01 (sample SAMN04112250, study PRJNA286221) | soda lake metagenome | biome: soda lake; feature: Kulunda Steppe; material: water; isolation source: sample PL-Br10 brine of Picturesque Lake | place: Russia: Kulunda steppe | collected 2010-07
ACCCGTTCAGGAGGTTGCGCTCTCGAAACGCTGGTGTCTCACTCAGTTCCCTGCGCCCGGGAACGCCCAACTCGCGGGGATGAGCTCGGACGCGTACGAGAACTTCGTGTGGGATGCCGTCAACAAAGACTGGGACGCCCAGCGCGAACTGCAGGCACAGATGGTCGATATCCTCGATCCTGCGAGCGAGGTCCGGATCAAAAGCGGTGACGTGACGGACGTGACGATGTCGATCGCTGGAATGAAAACGCTCAATGACTACGCCGAAAAGAACCTCCCGGGCGGGGAGGTGTTCACCGCCCCCGTTCCCGACAGCGTCGAGGGCGAGGTTCTCTTCGATATGCCGCTGTATCACCAGGGCAGAGAGATCACCGGCGCACATCTCGTGTTCGAAAACGGCGATGTCGTCGACCATACCGCCGAACAGAACGAGGGCCTCTTAACGGAGGTGTTGAACACGGACCCCGGTGCGAGCCGACTTGGCGAACTCGGTATCGGGATGAATCGGGATATCGATCGGTTTACGTACAACATGCTCTTCGATGAGAAGATGGGTGATACGGTGCATATGGCCGTTGGCCGTGCATACGAAGAGTGCGTCGGTGAGGGGCGGACGGCGAACGAATCTGCCGTCCACGTGGATATGATCGTCGATATGTCGGAGGATTCGCTCATCGAGGTCGACGGCGAGACCGTGCAGCAAAACGGCGTCTTTCGGTTCGAAGAGGGATTCGGAGCGTAATTTTAAACCGGCCTTCAAAGCGAACACTTTGCTCCGTCTCTGTCATAGCGCATAACATCAAGTATAAAAACGGGGTCTCCACACCGGACACCTGACGGGGAACGCATCACCCGTCGCAAGCAACGTGGCCGATCAGCGTGCCGAGCGAACGACCGTATCAGGAACATACCTGATCGATTCGAGACCGGCCACGAAATGGCAGTTGCCAGGACGTTTATCCGCACTTACCGCTGGTCTGATCAGCTCACCCCCTTATGTATGGTGGTGCACACTGTCGAGCGCCGCTGTATGCTTCGAATGACAAACAGCGAACGCACGTGTTTGGTTACGCCCATTACAGCTACAGATAGGGTTCACGCAGGGAATATAACTTTCCTATGCGGCATTTTATGCGAATATAGAAAACATACGTGTTTAATATGAACGATTTCGGACATGGATTTGCTTCTATCGTGTGTGATGACGTATTTATTTTAATTCATCGCGCTGTCGCCCGAAAATCGAAGGTTTTCGAGATCACGAGAGAGCGCTGCTCTCTCGAACGGTTCTTTGGAGAAAGGGACTTCGCCTCAAAGATTAGTTGAACATGGTTCCCGATGAGACACTGGGTTGTGTTGTCTTGGTATTCACCAGCACACCTATGTACCAGCGCTTCGAGTCGAGATATGATGGAGTGTACGAACTGCTGTTCTGCGAGTAGATGCACGCCACAACGTGCGATACTTGCAGGCGAAACAGAAGTGGCGCTTATCCTCTGTGAGGTCTGTCACGAGGCGTTATACGCCGAAGAGTGGATCTCTTTCGAGTCGCCGCTGGACGTGTCGTACTAGAATCGTCCGTTCCGCTTCAGGCCTCGACTACCGTGCGCGGTATTCGCCGTGTTTTACGCCGAGTGCGAAGGCGATCAATCCGAAAATAAGCATCGATGGTGCAACCATCATCAGCGTCGTCTCGAGAACCATCATTCCACTGCTGACGAGCCCGACGACTCCGACGATAACGATCGCGAGCAACGCACCGAGTGATACTGGAAGGCTGAACTCCATATCGGTACGTGATACCTGTGTGCCCATAATTCATCGCGTTCCGGAACCTGCTGATTGCCGTTTTCGAATCCGTGTTTCCCGAACTATCAACGGCCTAATGGTCCGATTAACTGATCGAATATCCGCCGTCGACGACGAGTCCGTGCCCGGTGATAAACGACGCCTCATCGGAGAGTAAAAACGCGATCGCGTCCGCGACCTCTTTCGGTTCGCCGAGTCGGCCGAGCGGATACTGCATAATCGCTTGTTGCTTCGCTCTTTCCGGATCCGACCGTGCTTCGAAATACTGGTCGCCGAGCGGCGTCTCGATGAACCCCGGACAGACCGCGTTTGCTCGGACTCCTTCCCTACCCGCTTCGGCGGCGATCGCTCGGGTGAAGTTCATTACGGCCCCTTTCGTCAACGAGTAGACTGACTGTTTGGGTAACCCGAGAAACGACGCCAACGAACCGACGTTGACGATCGTTCCGTCGCCGCGTCTCTTAAAATGCGGCAGTACCGCTCGACACCCGTTCCAGACGCCTCGAATATTCACCGAAACGACCTGCTCGAACGTCGAGTCGGCGACGTCTTCGGTATTTTCGAGCGGATGCACCACGCCCGCGTTGTTGACGATCCCATCGAGTCCGTACTCGGCGATCGCCGTTTCGACGACGGCTTCGAACGCCTCAGCGTCGGTCACGTCGAGCTCGTGAAATACTGCCTCACCGCCGTTCGCCACTATCGCGTCGACGGTTTCACGTCCGCCCGCTTCATCGATATCGGTCACGACGACGAAGCCCCCATCCTCGGCGATCTTGAGTGCCGTTTCCCGCCCGATCCCGGATCCACCACCGGTGATGACTATGGTCTCGCTTTCGAATCGCATGGTCGTACGTCGGGAGGTTTCGGTATAAGCGTGCTCCCGACGTACTGCCCGTCGGCGCTATCGACGCACCTCGACGGTGAGCGCGTCCGGAAGCGGTGGGCCTCGTCTGTACGGATCGACCTCGAACGCGCTGAGTGTGATGACGACTCGACCGCTCTCGATCGGTCCGCGAAGGACGATACCCTCCCCAGTGATCGCGAGGTACGGTATATCGGGAACCGGACGGGCAACGAGTGTCCCGCCCGCGGCACGCACCGCGTCCGAAAGCGCGTGAATCAACGGCTCGAATAACCCCGCTCGTTCGAGCGTCGTCCGGTAGGGTTCGACGACCATCGATCGATCGGTCGTTGACGCTCCGTCCCACCCAGCCGTGACGGCGTCGGCACACGCCAAGGCATCCTCAAAAAGGGGACGGTGGTGCCCGAGCAGTCGAGTACGGATGGGTTCGCGCATTTACTCGACCGATGCGGTTACGCCGAACGCCGGGACCGGTGCTGGCGGGTTGTCTGCCGGTTCGCGCGCCGACAACACGAGCGTCGAGAAATCCGTCTCGGAGATATCGCCGCGGTCGAGCGCCCGAAGCCATCCGCTTTTGAGCCGCCATTCGCCGCGGAACCCTCCCTCGGTATCGAACACCCAGAAATGGCAGTCCATCGGCTCCCATCCGTCCTCATACGCCGCTTTGAGTTCGGTGCAGACGTGACCGAGATCGGTGCTCGTTAAGCCAGCGTTCGCGGATTCGTATTCGATATGCAACGTTTCCGATTCGCGAGCGTGGCGCTCGATATACACGCCGAGGCTCATCAGATTCAACTCGAGCCGAGTGGCGATCTCGGACGCGTTCATACCGCTGTTCGGGGATCGATGGAAAAGAAACTGCCGACAGTGTCGTCTGCTCTTGGTGTGACGGCGCCGGTGTTATACGCCTTCCGGCGGAACGTCTTGATACTCGGTGATCGCCTGACGAAGCGCGTTTGGCACGGATGTCGGTGTTCCGGATTCATCGACGACGACGTGGACGACCGTTCCGTCGACGAGTAACTCGCCATCGGCGTTGTGACATTCGTATTCGAAGGTAAGGGTCGAGTTGCCGATCTCGCTGACGCGCATCGAGTTACGCAGCCGATCGCGGAACCGGGCGGGCTTTCGATAACTCAATTCGACGTTGACGACGTGGACGTCCCACTTTCGTGCACGCATCTCATCGTAGGGATACCCGATCGCATCCATATACTCAGTGAACGTCTCGTCCTGATAGGTGGCGTAGTTCCCATAAAAGACGATCCCCTGTGCGTCCGTCTCCTCGAACCGGACGGTGTTTTCATACACTTCGTGCATGTCTGAGTGCCGGAACGCGACGGGATAAACCCTTGTCGTTGCGATTTTTGCCGTCGGTCTGTGAGTGCACCGTCGGATGGGTTCTGTGAGTCGTCAGAGACGATCTCTCCGGATGCACCACCGTGTATTATAACACCGCACGCGACGTGTGTGACACAATGCCATCACGCGATGACGGGCTTGATCCACAGGCTAGCGCGCTCCTCGAGCGGTTCGAATCCGGTATCTCTCCGCCGTCTTCCACATTGTCGGTCGCGACCGGACGGGAGCTCCTCGAAGACCTCTTCGCCGTGCGAAACCCCGAACCGGTCAGCGAACGAATCGACATCGAGATACAGGGTCCGAACGGCCCCATCCCGCTTCGACTGTACGCCCCCGCGACTGACGGGCCGTCTCCCGTGTTGGTCTTTTTCCACGGCGGCGGTTGGGTCCGGGGTTCGATCGACGCCTATGACGGTCTTTGCCGACGGCTAACGAACGGCTCTGGCTGTCTCGTCGTGTCCGTCGAATACCGCCGTGCGCCCGAACATCCGTTTCCGACCGGCTTCGAAGACTGCTATGCGGCGACGAAGTGGGCACAGAACTACGCGAGCGATCTCGGTGGCGATCCCGATCGGGTGGCCGTCGGCGGCGATAGCGCGGGGGGGAACCTGTCGGCTGCCGTATCCCTCGCCGCTCGAGATAGAGGAGGGCCACCGCTCCAACACCAACTTCTCATTTATCCATCGGTCAATCACCCGGAGATCCGGTGGTTCGACTCCTACGATGTGAACGGAACCGGATACTTCCTCGAGATGGATAGCGTCGAGTGGTATCTCGAACAGTACTGTCAACCCGCTGATTTAGGGAACCAGTACGCGTTTCCGCTTCGGGCGCGCGATCTCTCCGGATTGCCCTCCGCGACCGTGCTGACAGCCGGTTTCGATCCGCTCGTCGATGAGGGAAACGCCTACGCTGATCGGTTAGAGTCTGCCGGTGTCGAGACGACACGGTTACAGTATGACTCACAGATCCACGCGTTTCTCAACCTGTATGAACACCTCGACGGTGCCGATCAGGCGATCGACGACGTCTCGGCCGATCTTCGCGACGCCCTTTCGGTCGACCGCTCGTAGGCTCATTTCGGTTCGTATGGCTCCTGTCGGTTCGCGTGGATCAACCGTACGTTTCGGCCATCGTCCGATCCAAGAGTCCGTCCGGTTCGAGCACGATGTAGATAACGACGAACGGCTCTTCCGGATCGAGTATCCACACCGAGAACGGCGGCTCGGCGCTTTCGGCCGCGCGAGAGATAAGTGGTTCGAGCGGCTTCTGTCCGTCTTCGAATTCCGAAAAGAGATCTCGACTACCGGGTTGATCCGCGAATGTATAGACGATCCCGTTCGGATTGCGGTCCGTGTTATACGTCACTCGCGAGTTCATCGCATCGCCGGACGCTCGGGCGGTTTCGAAACAATCTCTCGCCGCCTCGAAGATCGGTTCCGCGGTTCGTCGGAACCGAAACGTCGTCTCGTCTTCGATCGTCACCGCCGTGAGTCTCGGCTCCTCACCGCTCCAGGTTAGATCGCCGTCGATCCGATTCCCAACCGAGACGTCCGGCAGCGACGACCGTGGCACGTAGATCGGATCGACTGCCGTAACGTCGAGTAAGAGCCGTTCGTCCTCGTTTCGGCCCGGAAGGACGCGGAACGCGCCCGACACCTCCTTTGTCGCCGTTGTCGTTTTTTCTCCCTTCCCGCCGTCTTTCGTGTCGTCGTCGCTCATCTTCGTGAGAGTATCGCCCGGAGTTGTTCTACCGAGAAGAACGATGTCGGCCGATCCATATGCACACCGATCTCTCCGGAGAGTGCGCGCATTCCCAGCCGTTGAATCGGTCGCGGCAGCGAGTATCCGGCCCTGATCGCCGTCCCGATCGCCTGATCGCGACTCAATTCCGACCGCCACGCGTGCTCGTATCGCTGCACCGTCGCCGGGTGCTTCGGATCGATAACGTCCGCGGCGACATCGGCCGCCCGCATGCCATAGAGTATTCCACCGCCGGTGAACGGTTTCGTCTGGCCCGCGGCGTCACCGACCAGAAAGCTCCGGTTTCCAACGGTCCGATCGGGCGGTCCGATCGGAATCGCTCCCGAGCACCGGTTTTCGATGGTAACGTCGTAATCGGCGATGAGGTTCTCGAACTGTTCGACGGCGTCCGCCCCCGGTTCGACGGCCAGTCCGAACTCGACACCCGCGTTTCCACGCGGGATTCGCCACGCGAAAAACCGCGGTATCGTCAGATGAACGTCGACGAAATCGTCGTGATCCGGATCAGTCGAAAATCCCAACACGCCGTGGAGCAGTTCGGTCGGTTCGGGCAGCCCCAGTTGGCGGCGAACTTTGGAACGTGGGCCATCGGCGCCACAGACCAACCGCGATTCGAACCGCTCGATGCCGTCCGGTGTCGTCGCTTCGACTCGGACGTGATCCGCGTGCTCTTTGACGCTCGTGACGGTGTGTTCCGTCCGAATGACAGCTCCCGCCTCGCGAGCACACTCTGCGAGGGTTTTATCCAAACCGACTCGATCGATCGCGTTCGAGACGACCGTCTCTTTATAGAACGGGTACGCGCGGCTGTCGGCACCGCCGAGGTGAAATCGGGCGCCATAGATTTCGTTTTGCCGGAGCGACTCTCGAGCCGAATCGGGGACGAACTCCCAGATATCGAGACTCACGTGGCCCGAACACGCGAGCGGCCGGCCGATCTCGCCGGATTCGAGCACGAGCACGTCGTGGCCGCTCTCGGCGGCCGATCGAGCGAACCGAGAGCCGGAGGGGCCAGCACCCACGACGATGAAGTCATACATATCTTAGATGGCGTTATCTGTAGGGAAATATCCTCCGTACCGCCGCACTGCGTTGCTCATCTCATGTCTCGTCGCTGTTTCCCAGGACCCGTCCAATGCCGGGAAGCACCGTCGCGAACCGAGCGACCCAGCCGAGTTTGAAGAGCCCGATCTGTGAGAGCACGCCGAGAGCGAACAAGATTCCGAACAGCGGTAGTTCGACGCCGACGATGGGTGTCGTGCCGAGCGGATCGAACAGGATCGGATCCACCGAGAACGTGTCACGGACGGCCGTGATGTCCGCCGTCGTGACGGCTCGCGATGCGAACGCGGCACCGATGAAGGCGCTGATAAACATCAACGCGAACTTCGTGAGGGTGAATCCGATGAGCGCGCCGGCGAATCCCGCGACGATCATCACGAGATACCGGACGAGACCGCCTTCAGTGAATATCGGCGTGATGACGTATAGGCCGATGTATGCCCCGACGACGAACGCGGGAATCGCCGTCGCGAACGAGAGCGCGACGTAAGCGAGCGCAGCGCCGAGTCCGCCACCGACGACGATCGCAACCGCGAGTCCAACCGGACCTCCCGCCCCGATGGTGCCTAAAATCTGCGGGGCGATCACGTACCCCCCCGCCGCGCCGATGAGAAAACCCAAAAGCGCCGTCGCATACACTGACAGCGCCGCGCCGAAAAACACGAGTACCACCCCAGCGAGTACGAGTCCGATACTGACGAGTTCCATACCAGTTTCTCATCCTCCAACGGAATAAGTATACAGGCTGATACGGATCGCGTACCGAGACTTCGGTCATCGCCGGACCGTACGAGGCGACGATCGATGGAAGACGGCGACAGCCGCCTCACACGAGGACGAACGTTACCGTTCCAACGAGGAAGAGTCCGCCGACGGCGGCGATGGCTATGCGATCTTCGAGCGGTCGGCCGAGCTTCGCTTCGATACTTTGCCGTACCGGCGGGAGAACCGCGAGCCCCGCGAGGAGAAAGAAGAGTCCCGCTCCGGCGGTGAGCGTCGCCAATCCGGCGACGATCGCGACATACCCCACTGCGTACTGAACGCGACGACGAAGCTCTGTATTGCCCGAACGGTCGCTTTTTCGCGTTCCTTGCTGGCGAGATCGCGTATCTATATACTCGGTCAGTCGACGCCGCGCTTCGTCCGTCTGTGGCGTCGCACACGTCGGACAGAAATTATACGACGCTTCGACTCCCGTCCCACAGTTTCGACACGGCATGATCGTGCCGAACTACTCTGTCGGGATAAATCAAATTTCGTTCCGACTCAGCATCGGAAACTGAACCGGGCCGACGGTTCATAACCGATAGCCAAGAAGCCTCCGGTAGACGGCTGTATGTCGACGCTTTCACGCAGAATCTGGGGAAACGGGCGCGTCAGAAGTGTTCGAAGCACTTCCTTCGGTATAGCCATCCGCATATTTTTGATCTTTTGTTGTGTATTTGCAGGGGCGGTGTTCGTATCGACCGTTCCGACCGTGGCTGCTCCAACCATCGAGGACGTCACGATCGAGGATAACGAATCGTGGATCGGTACCGAAGACACCCACGAGATACGTCTCGGTGCGACAGATATCGATACGACTGATGGGCCGGGGACGATCACCGTCGAATTATCCGGATGGTCGGACGATTCGATCTCCGATGTCTCCGGCGTCGAGGTGTTAACCGATGGCGTCGAAATCGATGGCGGCGTCGAGGTCGACGGGACGACTATCACGTTCGATGTTGCCGATACGTCCGAGACGGCCATCGAACTCGATGCCGTACTCGAAGTCACGATAGAACATCCGCTCGATTCGTCGTTCGATGGTGCGGCGTACGGTGCGTCCGTCGACGTCACCGGATCGGATGGCTCGGCCAGTGAGTACGCCGAAGTAACGATCAAGCGACTTTCGTATTCGGTCGACGGAACCGAACGATTTCCGCCTTCAACCGAGTTCATTTACCAGAACCAGGAAGTGACTGTCAGCAATCTTGACTCCGGGGTGAACTATAACCTCTATACGTTCGATCCCGATGAAAACGCGATCGGTGATCCGATCACATCCATCTCATCGGGCACGGGAACCACCGCGACAATCAACACGTCCGACGAATCGATTGAAACGGGCTGGTATATCGTCTATGATGGAAACACCGTCTCTCCCGCTGTTGAGAACGCGTTTCAGATTCAACCGCATCAACTCGACGCGGTTCGAACGGATGCGACGGTCGACACCGCTGGTGTTGGAGCGAAAACGAGTGTGACGCTCGATTCGCCGCTTCGATCCACCCCATTCGACGTATACGTCACCTCCCACGAGTTAGATTCCGACGCGCTGTTCGATCTCTTCAAAGGGGCTGAAAAAAGCGACGTCGAACGGACTACGGATTCATCAACGATCGTGTTGCGTGACGTCGAAGCGGGTGATGAGCTACCGATGACGTTCGAATCGCTTCTCGAAGCCACGTATACATTCGAATTCGAGGCGGTCGATACGGAGGCGAGCGATACGACCACGGTCCGCGTTGAGGAACGCGAAACGAATGCACAGTTCGGGAGCGATCTCTTCGAGACGTCCGCCGGAGAACTCGTCGAGATCGATCTGTCGTTGGACGGTACTGACGAAGCGTACGTTATGATCGGTGGCGACGGCGGTAGCGGTGACCGTGGGTTGACGAACTACTTCGATATCCTTCACGTCGAGGGAGAGTCGACGGTCCGGATCAACACCCGCTTGCTCGGTACGAATGTCCCCTCCGAAGAAGTGTATATCCCTGAGAACGGACGGGTAACGAGCTACGTCCACGACCCTGACCACGAGGGATTCGACAGTGTCTCGTTTGAAGGCGATGCGGACGACATCTTCGAGTTCCGATCCGAAATCGGAATCGGAGGACTTCCACGGCCGATTCAACCTGAACGACTCCGACTCGTCGCCGGAGATTCCGGTCAGGTTATCGTTCGCGATGACGGCGTTCCCGACTTCGAACGACCGCTCGCTCGCTCGAACCTCCGTCTCACGGGGACCGACGGATTCGGTGATGTCAATACATATATCGCTCCGCGCGGCAGCGCAAACGAGTTCGACGGGGCGGATTCGCTCGGTGAACTCACTGATCAGTTAACCGAACGACAGACCGTTGCGAAAGGTGATCGTTTGATCTTCGAGGTTGAGGCACGCGGTATCACCGGCCTCGTTTCGTGGCTCGATGGACGGCTTGGATCGGCCGGTCTCGATATCAACCGCGAGACGCTTTCGACGTTGCTCGCCTTTCCGGACGGTGTAGTCTTCGAGGCCGAGCGGACCAACTCGGGGCGAAACGAACCGATATCCGCGCTCGATATCGATGGCGCGACTGACGGCGACCTCTCCGTTCTCCATGAACCGATGGCCGAAACCGGATCTCAACTGGCGATCGAGCGGTACTACTTCGTGATCGATACGCGCGAAACCGGGCCGTTCGATCGGGAGATCTCTCCGGGTGATGAGTTCCGGTTCCGGTTCGGATACAACTCCACCGGAGAGACGGATTGGTTTGATATCGTCGATCACGACGCAGTCGATCCGAACGGTGCTCCACCGCACTTTCCGTATTACGATGCTGACGCGGGTAACATCACTGAGTCACGCGCGATCACTGTCGAAGAACGATCCGTCACTTACGATCAGCTTGACAGCCGCGAACGTCCCGTGTTGAAAAACGCGACCGACGCCGAACTCTCCGGGACGACGAATCTCGCCCCGGGAACGGATCTCACAATCCAGCTGCTTCCAGATAACACGAACCGATCGGCTCAGATCACGCTCGACGATATCACCCTCGATCGTGACGGGACCTTTCGCGTGAATCGAGATCTCTCCGCGCTCGAATCGGGTGACTCGATGACGATCGAGTTCTACGTCGACCAACAGTTGGTAGATCGTCGATCCGCTCTCATTGCTGATGCGGATGAACCACTCACATCGTACGAGATAGTCGACCATCCCGAATCTGTAGCAGTCACTCGCGGCGAATCGATCTCGGATCTCTCTGTAACGATCGAAAACACCGGCTATCTCGCCGAGAGACTGCCAGTTCGGCTCACCGTTGACGGCGAACCCCTCGACCGTCAGATCGTCGACCTCGATGAAAACAGTGCGGAAGCGATCGAATTCGACGATACGATCGAACTCGACCCGGGCGAGTACACGTATGCGATTGCGATCGATAACAACACTGTAACTGGGCAGTTAGCCGTCGAACCGACGTTTTCGGAGACCGAACACGTCGATGATTCCTCGATACCTCATCAAGCGACCGATAGCTCGACCGATAACACCTCGGCGGCGGACGAATCGCCCGAATCCCCCGATGACGGCGGAATCGCTCCAATTGGTGGATTGCTCGGTGGGATCGGCGCACGACATGCGATCGGCGGCGCGGTCGTGGTTGGGGGTGCCCACGTACTCGGCTTCTGGAGCTGAGTTGGGCGCAATTCGCGTTTTCGTATGTGCTTTCATAGGGATTATCGTAGAAATTCATAATTTCTCTGTGGAGAACCGGAAAACGGTGCTGGAGGGCAGGCTTCGAAATCTATGATTGGCTACGATAATCCCTATCAGTCGTCGCCAGCAGCGCGTCGAACACCGCTTCGTGGACCGTCTAAATCCACAGCCGGAAGGTGGCTGCGAAGGTACTGACCGGTGTGTGAGTCGTCGGTTCGGGCGACCGATTCGGGCGTCCCCTCCACGACGAGTGTCCCGCCGCCTTCACCGCCTTCGGGTCCCAAATCGATGATATGGTCGGCGTTTTTCACCAGGTCGAGTTCGTGCTCGACGACGGCGACGGTGTTACCGTCATCGACGAGTCGGTGTAAGACGTCGATCAGTTTGCGCTCGTCCTCGCTGTGGAGGCCGGTCGTCGGTTCATCGAGGAGATACAGCGTGTCACCGGTGTCTCGCTTTCCGAGCTCTTCGGCGAGTTTGACCCGCTGGGCTTCACCACCGGACAGCGTGGTCGATGGCTGCCCGAGTCGCATGTATCCCAGTCCGACGTCCTGTAACAGTTCGAGCCGTCGACGGATACCGCTGTGGCTCTCGAAGAAGTCGTACGCTTCGTCGACTTCCATATCGAGTACGTCCGAGATCGTCGCGCCCTTATACGTCACTTCGAGCGTTTCGTCGTTATATCTCGCTCCGTCGCACTCTTCGCAGGGAACGTACACGTCCGAGAGGAAGTTCATGTCGATCTTGACGGTTCCCTGTCCGCCACAGGACTCACACCGGCCGCCCTTGACGTTGAACGAGAACCGACCTTTCTTATATCCGCGCTGTTTCGAGAGCTTCGTCTCGGCGAACAGTTCGCGAATGTGATCGAAGACGTCGGTGTACGTCGCCGGATTCGATCGAGGGGTTCGGCCGATCGGCGATTGATCGATGAGTCTGACGGTTTCGATGTTCTCGATACCCTCGATGTCGTCGTGCTCACCCGGAAAGACGTCGGTGTCGTTCATACGGCGCACGAGCCCTTTATAAAGAATCTCGTGCAGCAGCGTCGATTTCCCCGATCCAGACACGCCGGTGATCGCGGTGAAACAGCCGAGCGGGAACTCCACGTCGATATCGGCTAAATTGTGCTGTCGTGCGCCGCGGACCGTTAGATAGCCGTCCGGTTCGCGGCGCGTCTCGGGGACGGCGATATCTCGACGGCCGGCGAGGTAATCGCCGGTGATCGACCGCTCCGTCGCCATCACCGCTTCAACGTCGCCGTTCGCGACGACTTCACCACCGCGTTTGCCGGGGCCGGGCCCCATGTCGATGACGTTGTCCGCGCGCCACATCGTTTCCTCGTCGTGCTCGACGACGATGAGAGTGTTCCCGAGATCGCGAAGCCCCCCCAACGTGTCGAGGAGTTTGTCGTTATCTCGTTGGTGGAGCCCGATCGATGGCTCATCGAGGACGTATAGAACGCCGACGAGCCCAGAGCCGACCTGCGTCGCCAGCCGGATCCGTTGGCTTTCCCCGCCCGAAAGCGTTGATGCCTCTCGATCGAGTGTCAGGTATTCGAGCCCGACCTCTTCCATGAATCCGAGGCGGGCGCGGATCTCTTTTAAGATCTCTTCTGCGATTTTCCGCTCGCGGGCATCGAGGTCGGCGTTGAGGTTCTCGAAGTGTTCGAGCGCATCGCCGATCGAGAGGCGGTTGACCTCCGTGATCGACGTGCCGGCGACGAGGACGGCACGGGATTCGGGTTTCAGGCGCGTTCCCTCGCAGGCCGGGCAGGTCGTCGTCGCCATGTAATCTTCGATGTGTTCGCGGGTACTCTCGGAGTCGGTCTCGATGTACCGCCGATCGAGGTTCGGAATCACGCCCTCGAAGCGCTTTTCTTTCCTTCGGGTGCCGTTTTTCGTCCGGCGCTCGAAGACC
>LKMJ01004401.1_pt1 | contig 13253 bp, 14 predicted proteins | sample 643391 | NCBI WGS metagenome assembly LKMJ01 (sample SAMN04112250, study PRJNA286221) | soda lake metagenome | biome: soda lake; feature: Kulunda Steppe; material: water; isolation source: sample PL-Br10 brine of Picturesque Lake | place: Russia: Kulunda steppe | collected 2010-07
CAGCAACCATGCAGACCATTGTGGTGGAACGCACCATCAACGCCCCTATCGAACAGGTTTTTGAGCTGATCAGCGATCACGCCAACTACAAACGATTCAATGGGATCAAGGATTCGAAGCTGCTGAAGGAGGGCAAAGAGGAGCCCAATGGGGACGGGGCTGTGCGGCGCATCGAACTGGGTGCGGTCTGGTTTGAGGAGGAAATCAGCAACTTCGCACGGCCTGAGCGCATGGACTACCGCATTGTCCGTTCCCGACCGCCCATTGAGCATGAAAGCGGTCGGATCCGGCTGCGTGAGACGGCTGAGGGCACTACGGTGACCTGGACCTCCACCTTCCGCATCCGGATCCCCCTGGCCGGGCGGGTACTCTCGCCCATGGCGGCCAAAGCCGGCACCAAAGCCTTTGCCAGTATGCTCAAGGCCATTGACCGTCAGCTGACCGCCGCCGGCTGAACTCAGCCGCGTTTGAGCAGTTCGCCAATGCCGCCCAGCGCGCCGGTGATCTGGGTGGATTCGAGCGGCAGGAAGACCCTGTCCCCGTCCTTGGCAACGTCCGGCAGTGTTTTCAGGTACTCCAGCGCCAGCAGGTAGTTCACTGCCTGCTGAGTGGAGAAATCATCCTGATTGGCCGCCACGCTAACCACTTTGGTAATGGCTTCCTGCTCGCCTTCAGCGCGCAGCACGGCGGATTCCTTATCCCCCTGGGCGCGCAGAACGGCGGCCTGTTTCTCACCCTCGGCCACCTGGATTTCCGCCTCACGCTTACCATTGGCTTCTGTGACTGAAGCCCGGCGGTTACGTTCGGCCGTCATCTGCATGCGCATGGCGTTTTCCACTTCCGTGGGCATCTCCACGTCCTGGATTTCCACGCGTGTGGCCTTGATGCCCCACTTGTTGCCCGCCTCATCCATGGTCTGCTCCAGATGGGCGTTGATCTCATCCCGGTTGGAGAAGATCTCATCCAGATCCTTCTGACCGATCAGCGCGCGCAGTGTGGTCTTCGACAGCACCTCAATGGCCTGAATGAAGTTCTCCACCTGGTAGACGGCGTTTTTGGGGTCAATCACCTGGTAGTAGATGGCACCGTTGATGCTCACACTGACGTTGTCGCGTGTGATCATGGACTGGGCGGGGAAGTCCAGCACCGTCTCGCGCCGGTCAATGCGTGTCTCTTCCATGATCACCGGCGCGGTCACACCGTGCTTGTAACGCCGGACCTTGATCGCCCGCGGTTTGTCCACAAAGGGAATGATGATGTTGATGCCCGGTTCCAGAATTCTGTGAAAACTGCCCAGTCGCTCGATCACCATGGCCTCTGACTGCTGCACGATGCGAATGCCCTTGGCCAGGACAAAGATGACCAGGGCGGCAAGCAGCACAGAGACAATCAGGCCCGCTTCTATCATGTTGTTTCTCCTTCAGTGGGATGTTCCTTGCTCACGATGGCCGTAATGCCCTCAAAACGGACAATCCGGACCTGCTCTCCAGGGGCGGGATGGTCGCCTCCCTCAAACTGCACGGGAAACCAGTTGCCGTCCAGTTCGACACCAACGCGCTCGCCGCGCCCTGCAACCCGCGCTGTGCGATGGCCGTAACCGCTTTCACCTGCAACGCCGGTTGGATTTTTGCGGCCCTGGAAGTGGCGCCTGTACCAGAAGATGAACCCGGGTGTAATTGCCGCTGCCGCCAGCAGAAAGAGGATCAACTGCCCCGTCAGGTCCGGGCTGGCCACCAGAGTGACCAGCATCACCACCAGCGCACTGGCCGCCAGCGCCAGCATGATGAACTGCGCGCCCATCAGCTCCAGAGCAGCGAAAACAATCGCCAGCAGTAACCAGATCTGCCAGACCTGCATGGATAGCCCCCGAATTTGTTCTGTCCTGCGATCAATCAATGGCGACAGCGTTACAGCCTTATTGGTTGCTGGCAAGCACAAATTCTGACTGTCAGCCCCGGTGGCGGTTTGTCCGACTCAAAACCATACGCTGGTGCCGGACACTGGCGTTTGTGTTTTACGGGTTCGGTGCGCCAGGCCAATTTTTCCGAATGCCGATGTCTGTAACATCGCCCATCATCCCCAATCCGAGGAGGCATTATGAAACAACTGGCAGCATTACTCGCTTTGCTGATGCTGGCGACCGGCTGTGAACAGGAACCCGGAGAGCCTGAAAAAGAGCCTGTAACAGCGCAAGCGCTCCACGCTCATGGCGAGGAATTTGAGGAGCAAGTGATCCAGGTGACGGATGACATCCACGTTGCCATCGGCTTTGGGATTGCCAACTCCATCATGATTGAGGGTGACGATGGGGTGATCATTGTTGACACCATGGAAACCATGGAAGCCGGTCGACGGGTAGCCGAGCGTTTCCGGGAGATCACCGATAAGCCGGTCAGAGCGCTGGTCTACACCCACTCCCATCCGGATCACATTTTCGGTGCCCGTGCCTTTGTTGACGATGATGTCCCGGTGCAGGTCTTTGCTCATGACAGCCTGGAGGAGGAAGTCGACAGGATCTTCAGTGCACTGAGGCCGATCATTACCCAGCGCTCCATGCACATGTACGGCAATATGCTGCGTGATGAGCAGCGCACCAATGTCGGTATAGGGCCCTTTGTGGACACTCAACCGGATTCGACCATCGACATGCTGCGCCCCACGGACACCTTCAGCGACACCCTGGAAGTCGAGGTGGCGGGAGTGCGTCTGGTGCTCCGGCACGCACCCGGGGAGACCGACGATCAGGTTCTGGTCTGGCTGCCGGATGAAGAAGTGCTGATGCCCGGTGATAACTTCTATCGCGCCTATCCCAATCTGTATACCATTCGCGGCACCAGCTACCGTGACCCCAGAACCTGGGCGGACAGCCTCGAAATGATGCGGGATCTGGATGCGGAGATCCTGGTGCCCGGCCATTCGCGCCCGATTCACGGAGCTGACGAGATACGGCGCCATCTGACCGATTACCGTGACGGCATCCGCTACGTCTACGACCAGACCATCCGCATGATGAACGCCGGCCTCACACCGGACGAACTGGCGCCGCGCCTGGAGCTGCCACCCCATCTGGAGGAGTCGCCTTTCCTGCAGCCGTTCTACGGCAAACCGGAGTGGTCGGCGCGCATGATCTACCAGGGCCAGCTCGGATGGTTTGACGGCAATCCGAGCAACCTGCACCCAACACCGCCGAAGGAAAAAGCACACCGGAAAGTGGAGTTGATGGGTGGTGAGTCCGAAGTGGCGGATGCCGTCACTGAGGCGCTGGAAGCAGGAGAACATCAGTGGGTGCTGGAACTGACAGATATTCTGCTGCAGGTGGCGCCGGAGCACAGTGCCGGCCGTGAGGCCCGCATCCAGGCACTGCATGCGCTGGCGGAGGAAGAAATCAATCCCAATGCACGGCACTGGTACCTCAGCCATGCGGGCGAACTGGCAGGCGATTTTGAAGTGCCCAACCAGATCGTTGAACCGGACGACCGGATGCTGGAAAGCATCCCTCTGTCCACCTATTTCGATGGCATGGCGGTTTCTCTGGACGGTGAAGCCGCCTGGGATACCCATCAACGGGTTGCCTTTGAATTCACCGATCTGGATGAAGCCCGTACCCTGACGGTGCGCCATGGGGTGAGCGAGCTTGAGGACGGCGTATCGGATGAGGCTGACATTCACGTTCGGGTCGAGAGTCTGCGCTTTAAGCAGCTGCTGGCCGAGGAGCGCAATCCGGCCCTGGCTCTGGCCCGGGACTACGAGTTCGAAAAGGGCGGCCGGATCGCCTTTGCCCGCTTCCTGCAGCTGTTCGATCCGGACATCGAGCTGGAATAGGCGCCATGGGCTGCTCTTATTCGATCCGGCTCTGCCGAAGAGCGAGGTTGCCTGTATGACGTTCATGTAACGGCCAAATGCGATACAATTCGCGCGCATTCAGCAGACAGCCGTGAAACCAGTGACAGGGCCTGATCGATGACCTACACGCTTTTTGATTTCCTTCAGCTGATTGGCTCCCTTGGCATCTTCATCTTCGGCATGAAGGTTTTCAGTGAAGGGCTCCAGAACGTAGCAGGGCATCGACTGAAGGCCATTCTGGGCGGCATGACCCGTAACCGGCTCACCGGTGTCCTGACAGGCTTCGGGACCACCGCCATCACCCAGTCCTCCACCACCACCACCGTCATGACGGTGAGCTTTGTAAACGCCGGGCTGCTCACTTTCGTCCAGTCCACTGGTGTGATCATGGGGGCGAACATCGGCACCACCATCACCGCCTGGATGGTGTCGGTCTTCGGCTTCAAGGTTCAGATCACACCCATTGCACTGGCACTGATCGGCATCTTCTTCGCCTTCATGTTCTCCAGGGACAGCCGGTGGCGGAACGTAGCAGAGGCCATGGTCGGTTTCGGCATTCTTTTTATTGGCCTGGACTTCATCAAGGGCTCCGTGCCGGACATTGACGGCAACCCGGCCATGTTCGCCTTCTTGGACAGTTTTGCCGAGTTCGGCTACCTGTCCATGGTCCTCTTTGTGGCCGTGGGCGCTATCCTGACCCTGCTGACTCAATCGTCCTCAGCGGCGACCACGATTACGCTGGTCATGCTGTTCGAAGGGTGGATTTCCTTCCCCATTGCGGCGGCCATGATTCTGGGTGAGAACATCGGCACCACGGTCACTGCCAACATAGCTGCCCTTGTGGGGAATGTGTACGCAAAAAGGGCAGCGCGGTTCCATCTGATATTCAATAGCCTGGGTGTGATCTGGATGATGATCATCATCTATCCAGTACTGCACTTGATGGACTCAGCCATCCAGATGTTCATGGGCACGAACATTTCCGTCATGGGAGGTGAAATCGAATCACGCTCGAATGCCACCCTTGCCCTTTCACTTTTCCATACCACCTTCAACGTGGCCAACGTGGTACTGATGTTCGCCTTTGTGCCCTATCTGGTCCGATTCGTGGAATACATCCAGCCGGATCGTGAGGGAAAGGACGAAGGCTTTCACCTGCGTTACATCAGCGGCGGCATCATGCCCTCGCCAGGTATTGCCGTGGAGCAGGTCCAGAAAGAAACCCAGCGCTTTGCGGAGCTGGTGGAAACCATGCATGACTCTGTCTATGAGCTGCTGTTCTCACCGAAGGTTGACCGTCAGGCGCTGCTCAAGCGCATTCACGACTATGAACGCGCAACGGATCAGCTGGAGATCGAAATCTCGGATTTCCTGGTGCTGATGAGTGAGCGTGCGCACATGGAACACGTGACCACAGAGCGCATCCGTTTCATGCAGATGATGATCAACGACCTGGAGCGTATCGCCGATATCTACTACCAGATCTCCAAGCTCTCCGAGCGCATGTTGGAAACCGGCGCGCAATGGTCTGACCAGGCCAGCGGGGAAATGGCGGAGATGATGGAGGGGCTGCGTGAGGCGATCCGCTTCATGGCCCATAACGTCGCCCAGGAACCGGAAGACGTAGACCTGAAGCAGGCGATCAACCTGGAGAACCGGGTTGATGCACTGCGGGACCAGTATCGGGAAGCACACTTCGGCCGTCTGGAAACCGGGGACTACACCCCCAGTGCCGGCGTCATCTTCATCGACATCCTGAACCGTCTGGAGCGGATCGGTGATCACGTCCTGAACGTCAATGAATCCGCCTCCGGTCGCCGCCTGAAGGCCATGCGCATCATGGAGCTGGCCGGGCAGGGCAGATGATCCGCTGAAGCCACGGGCCGACGTTGGAGCTCGGCCTGTGGCTTCATCACCTGAAGTGGAAAGGCACCTGCGAGGATGTTGCGATCAGAAATTGACCAGCTTGGCACCGTCGCGTGAGGCGTGCGCGTGCAGGTCGTTCATGCCGCCGAAACGTACGCCCTCCGCCAGCATATCCTCAGTGATCCCCCGGATTTCAGCGCAGGGTTTGCAGACAATGATCTCGGCATTGGGATGGGCGAACACCTCCTCGAACCGGCAAGGCGTCCCGAAGGGCACCATCTTCTGGTGTGCACCATCGAGTGCGGTGGTCACCGCATCATGAAACAGCATGATCATCACCGTATCGTCAGCCTGCAGGGCGGATGCCGCAAACACAAACGGCAGAGCGGTCCGTGCCACGTCGGTCGGACCCCATGTTGTGGATATGGCGTAGTGCATGGATGTTCTCCTGTAGCAATTTGTATTGAATCCCTGACGCTGACCATAGCAGCTTCACGTACCAATCAGAACCAGCGCCTGAGATGCCCTCCAGTCGTTGAGGTAAGCTGGGCCGGACACCTGCACTGCTCACGGGAGGGAGTGGGATGACCTGGATCATCACCAAGTACGCGCTGACGGCAGCAATCATTGTGCTGATATCGGAGGTTGCCAAACGCACGGAAAAGATTGGTGCGCTGATCGGTGCCCTGCCCATGGTTGCCGTGCTGGCCATGATCTGGATGTACGTGGAGCATCAGCCAGCGGAGCGGATCGGTTCCTATGCGGCCTATACATTCTGGTATGTGCTGCCGACACTGCCCATGTTTCTGGCGTTTCCCCAGCTACTGCCACGCATCGGCTTCTGGGGCGCACTGTTGAGCAGTGCACTGATCACGATCACCTGCTTTGCACTGCTGGCTCTGGTGATGCGGCGCTTTGGACTCGAGCTGCTCTGATTCGCTGACCCGGGCGCTGGAGCGCGAACTGATGGCCTGAGCGCCTCAGGCCATCTGCTGGAGCAATCGCACGGTCGCTTCCCAGCCCAGGCAGGGATCAGTGATGGACTGGCCATAGGTCAGTTCACCTTCGTCCTTCTGTTTGCCATCGACGAGAAAGCTCTCCAGCATGATCCCGGCGATCCCTCGATTGCCCTCCCGGCGTTGGCGCAGCAGTTCCCGGGCAATATCAACCTGGCGTTCATGCTGCTTGCAGGCGTTGTCGTGGCTGCAATCGACCATCACCGCCGGATTGAGTCCGCTGTCGCGAAGCTGTTGCTGTGCGGCCGCGATGCTGTGCCCGTCGTAATTGGTCACGCCCCGACCTCCGCGCAGAACCAGGTGTGTGTCCGGGTTGCCCGAAGTCTGGATCATGGCCGGGCGTCCCCGGAGATCTGTGCCCAGCCGGTAGTGGGGCTGAGCGGCAGAGTGCATGGCGTTGAGCGCCATTTCGTGGGTGCCATCCGTGCCATTCTTGAATCCCACCGGCATGGGCTGCTGACTGGCCATTTCCCGATGGATCTGCGACTCGGTGGTGCGTGCCCCCACCGCCGTCCAGCTCACCAGATCGGACAGGTAATCCGCCGCCGCCGGGTTGAGCGCCTCGGTCGCCAGGGGCAGGCCCAGCTGCGCCAGGTTGAGCAACAGCCGTCGGCTGCGAACCAGCCCCTGGTCCAGGTCGCCTTCCCCGGTGCGGTCCGGATCATACAGCAGCCCTTTCCAGCCAACGGTGGTGCGGGGCTTTTCCAGGTAGGCCCGCATCACGATCAGGCAGCGGTCCTGAAGCGTTGCCGCCAGTTCCGCCAGCCGTTCGCCGTATTCCAGCGCCGCCACTTCATCATGCACGGAGCAGGGCCCCACAACCACCAGCAGGCGGTCATCCCTGCCATGCAGGATGTCCCGTACGGCCTGTCGATGCTGCGCAATCTGTGTACCCAATGCTTCCGGGCAGGGCAGCTGCTCCCTGAGCTGCGCCGGCGTGGGCAGGGTTTGAGTGGTGGCGCAATCAGCTTCTGGCTGTGGTGCCTGAGTCGCCTGTGAATCGATTGTTTCCGTGCTCATGTTTCATCTCCCATAAAAAAACCCCGACGGCTGGCTGCCAGTCGGGGTTTTCAGTCCGGTGGCAGCCTGGTCTTTGTACCGGGCCGCCTCCATGGGGTAAGAGTGCGTCAGACGTGGCCCGGTGCGCGGCTATAGAAAAAGCCGTAACCAAACCACCAGAAATACACAGCAGCAACCGCACCAACCGGATTGGTGGTGAGCATCGGCATCATTGACCTCGGCGTTGCGTTTGCTGTCTTCATGGCCTGAACTATAACGCATCCATTGGGGCTTGCAACAGCCCGTGCCGACGATTGGGCCTGGTTCCAGGCTCTGGTTGCTGATTCCGGTGCTTGCCCTCGTGCACAGCGCTTTGATCCGGTGGGCCATGGACGGGCGCCCCGGGGGTGACGGCGGGCTTTGTGGCCATCCTCTTTCTTCCCTGCCTTTTTATTGGTAAACAGAAGGCATCCGGAAGAACGACTACCGAACAATAACCGAAACGGAGAGACGAATGAGCGTAAAACAGCTGTTGGATCTCAGTGGCAAAGTGGCCTTTATCACCGGCGGTTCCCGTGGACTCGGGCTGCAGATGGCGGAGGCGCTGGGCGAGATGGGGGCGAAGGTCGCCATCAGTGCGCGCAAGGCGGGTGAGCTGGCCGAAGCCAAGGCCCATCTGGAGGATCAGGGGATCCGCACCCTGACCGTCACGGCCGACCTGTCCGATCTGGAAAGCATTCCCGACGTGGTGGAAGAGGTTGTGAGCCAGCTGGGCGACATCGACATTCTGGTCAACAACGCCGGTGCCACCTGGGGCGCACCCGCTGAAGACTACCCCGCGGAAGGCTGGATGAAGGTCATGAACCTCAACGTCAACGCGCTCTTCTTTCTGTCCCAGGCAGTGGGCAAGCGCTGCATGATTCCGCGCGGCTCGGGCAAGATCATCAACATCGCCTCCATTGCAGGGCTTTCCGGCAACCCGGAGCACATGCAGACCATCGCCTACAACACGAGCAAGGGCGCCGTGGTGAACCATACCCGGGCCCTGGCGGCGGAATGGGGTCGCTACAACATCAACGTGAATGCGCTCTGTCCGGGCTTTTTCCCGTCAAAGATGTCCCAGGGACTGCTGGAGGCGCACAGTAAGGAGATGCTCGAACGCATTCCGCTGAATCGCTTTGGTGGTGAAGAGGACCTCAAAGGCGCCGCCGTACTCCTGGCCTCGGAGGCCGGGCGCCACATCACCGGCCAGGCCCTGACCGTGGATGGCGGCACTCTGGTCTCCTGAGGTCCAGGGCTTCGGAGTCACCGGTTCGGCCTGAAGTTTCCGAGGTCCTCAAAGTCCAGATCGAACCGGCCCAGTGGGCTGTCGCCCGCTGGGCCGGTCATGTTCCCCTGAAGCTTGTAGTCCAGGGGCCGGCTTTCAGTGAGCATGCGGTAGAGGCCGGAGCCCAGAGAGGCGAAGTCCAGTTCAACCGGAAGTGTCAGCGTGGTGCTGGCGTTGGAGCCCACCCGGGTGCTTTCCTCAACCATGCCGCTCACCCAGCCCTGGCCCTCCACCGTGAAACTGTAACGCAGCGCATCCAGATCCACTTCATAATCAACCTCGTTCCACAATACGAACCACAGCCCATTGGAGCCGGAGGACTCACGCCCATGAGCATCGCTGAAAAAGTCTGTCTGACATTCGCCTTTGTGTTTTTCCTCACCGGCCTGCTGACCGGTGTCTGGAAGTACTGGCACATGGCGCGCAGTGACGACGCCAGCGCACCCACTTACGTGGACATCGCTCACCGCAGCTCGCTGCTGTACAGTTTTGCCGCCATACTTCTGGGCCAGCTCGCGGCCGTCAGCGCCTTCTCTGATCCGGTCAATACGCTGGCCGCACTGGCCGCACTGGTGTTCTTTGCCCTGGCGATTACGGCCTACATTGTTCACGGCATACTCCGGGACACGGATAACCAGCTCCGACGCCCGCATGTTCTGGGCGCTTTCACGCTGCCGGACTGGTCAATGACGCTGGCCATGGTCCTGTTGATTGCCGGGGAAGTGGGTGGTTTTGTTGTGCTTGGCTCCGGCGCGATGATCGGTTTGTGGGGGTGAACAACAAAGCGTCGTTATCCCCGGTAACAATTTGTTCGGTTTCGTCAGGGAGTGGCGCGCCCAGCGCCCGGTCGATTGACATTCCACAGACCCCCGATTAATGTGCAAATGCGACTCAGATGGGGCATGGATTGTGCCAGTGGCAGGAGGCCTCCGCTGTGAGTCCCCGACAGGCGATGCTTTGGGGGCGCGGTGGCGACCTGGTCGTTTTCCTGTACTGGAACCCTGCGGCACCTTTGAGGCACGTCGGAAAGGTTGATTCCAGTGCGTTCAGGTAACCCTGTTCGGAGACCGCTGTGCGAACAGCCACAAACATGCGCCTTTCCATGCGAACACTATTGATTGCCGCTCTTCTGCCACTGTCACTCCCTTTGGCCGCCCTTGAGGGGCATGACGACTATAAGCTGCTCAAACTTGATGGCTACAAGCTGAAATGGGGCGAGCCGGAGCTTGGCGTGGGTGCCCGCGTCAGCTATGCCTTTGCTGACGAGACGCTTCGCTTCGAGGATGCCCGCAACTGTCGTGATCTGACACCGATACAGGCGCTGTCCGAGCAGGGCATCCCGAATGAGATGCTGAAGCGCGAGACGACCGCCGCCTTTGCGCTCTGGGAGCGCGCTGCGGGCCTGTCATTCCACCGGGTCCGCGATGCCCGGGATGCGGACATCATCATTGGCGCTCAGGGCAGCCCGCGTGGCCGCGCATTCGCGAATGTGTCCTACCAGTCCGAACCGGAAGCAGGGGCAGGGCGGGTGAGAACCATTGAGCAGGCACAGGTGTGCCTGAACCCTGAACGTCAGTGGAAGGTCGGCTTCGACGGTGACACAGACGTCTACGACATCCGCTATACGCTGATCCATGAAATCGGACATGCCATTGGCCTGGATCATCCCGGCCCCACCGGACAGGTGATGGGATTCCGCTACACCGAGGAGTTTGCTGAGCTTCAGGCCGGCGATCTGGAAGGCGTGCGCCGACTGTACGGTGATGGTTCTGAAGATGTTTTACCGCCCGGAGGCTTCGACATGCAACTGGCCAGTACGGGCAGCAACGCCCATAACGCCAATGACCTCATCGGCAATTCCGTGATCAGCACAGGTGCGGGTAAGGAAATCGGATCGATCAATGATTTCATCATTGAAGAGGATGGCAGCATCTTTGCAGTGGTTGTCGGTGGTTCTCCGCTCTATGGCGAGGAGAGGGTTGCCCTGTCCTGGGACAGTGTGGAACTGGCACGGGATGCCGATAAAGGTGGAACCGTGATCCGCGTTGATGAGCCGTCCCTGCTGCCTGTTCCAGCAGAAGGTTAAGGGCGCCATTGCACACCGGGGACACGCAGTGCCCCCGGTGGCAGTTGGTTTCGTTACTCTGTCTGACGCTGATGCTCAGGCTGGTTGCGAAGCTGCTCTTCGTCCATGTCCACAAAGAACGACGACACGCCATCTTCCTCGCCGTGTTCCAGTTGGTCCCAGGCCAGGCCGACTTCCTGTCCGCCCAATCCAAGGAATGTGCCGGTTGAGAGCACAACGCCCACAACGCGGCCGTCTTCGCCAATGATCAGATCCTGGATCGAGCCGATTTCCTCACCGGTGTCACGGTGCTTTACGGACTGACCGATCACGTCATCAGAATACATCGCGCCTGCTGGCTTGCTGCTCATCTCACTCTGCTCGGATCCGTCCCACATATCGTAGTCGTCCGCCGCAAAGGCAGCCGAGCCCACGGTCATGGCCGGAACAATGGCGGCGGAAAGAATCAGCGCGCTTAGGGTTTTCATCACTTTCATGATTGTTTCTCCTGTATATGTCGGCAGTCTGCCGGACCCTCCTGGGTCTGCAATACGGTTCCCGGGTTGCAGGAACGCTTTTATATTGTCGGGTCAGTCACACTCGGCGTCGGTGCGGTAGCCCACACATGGGTTGTTGGCAATAATGGGCTCATGAAACGGGCCTGAACCCCGGGGCGCGGACAATCCAGGCAGCGGGGCTCAGTAAATTGCCGTTTTCCGGCAGCCTCCTTCGACGCTCCAGCCGCGATACATGCCCTCGCAGTTGAAGGGCGTCGTGATGGCACCGTTGCGGTCCAGCGCGATGATGCCGCCGGTTCCGCTCAGGGCCGTAAGTTCGGTCATGATCACGTCCCCGGCGGCGCGCTCCAGGGGTACGCCGGTGAGCCGTATGCGCGCCTCGATTTCATGGGCGACACACAGACGCAGGAAGGCTTCGCCGTCGCCGGTTGCCGATACCGCGCAGCTGGCGTCATCGGCATAGGTCCCGGCGCCGATGACCGGGCTGTCGCCCACGCGGCCGGATCGCTTCGCCGTCATGCCGCCGGTGGAGGTCGCCGCCGCAAGATGGCCGTTGCGGTCGCATGCCACAGCGCCGACGGTACCGTGACGGCGGGCGGGATCGTCGTCGAGCGTCCCTTGCGCCTCCATCTTCAGTGTCTCCTGCAACGAGTCCCAGCGTTGCTGCGTGAAAAAATAATCCTTCTCTTCGAAATCGACCCCGGCGGCGCGCGCCACGGCCAGTGCGCCCTCGCCAATCATGAGAACGTGATCGGTGGTTTCGAGAACACTGCGGGCCGCCAGTACGGGGTTCTTCGGTCCGAAAATACCGGCGACGGCACCCGCCTGGCGATTGCGGCCGTCCATGATGGCGGCATCCATTTCCTGCTGCTTATCGCGCGTGAAGACAGCGCCGCGACCCGCATTGAAAAGCGGTTCGTCTTCAAGGGCGCAGACCGCCTGCGTTACGGCGTCCAGCGCGGAACCACCAGTCTCGAGAACCGCTTCACCCGCGCTCAAGGCCCGGTCCAGCGCGGCGTGATACTCGGCCTCACGCTCCGGCGTCATGCCGTCACGATGCACAACCCCCGCGCCGCCGTGAACTGCCAGACTAAAACCGCGATTCATGTTCATTCTCCCGGAGAGTTCGTATATCTTTTATGTGGTTGGCGCCCAGATAGGGCCGGCCGCTGGCGGTTTTCGACGCATGCCGGATCTGTAAAGCCAATGTGTTGGCTATTACATGTATACTACATTGGAAAACTAATTTGTGGGGTTCGAGGTGCAGTCAATGAACATACCCGCCAGAATTACCCCCAGAGGGCCGCTCGTCGCAATCGGCGGTGCGGAAGACAAGACGTCCGAGTCGGAGATACTGCGCCGTGTCCTGTTGTTGTCGAAAAAGGAGGCGCCGATTGTCGGTGTCATCACGACGGCGAGCAGCTTTCCCGACGATGTATTCGGTGCGTATCGTGAAGTGTTCTCGAACCTGGGCGCGTCGGAAGTACTGGATATCCGGATCCGCGAGCGCAGCGACGCAGCCTCGGAACACTTCGTTGAAATGATCCGGAACTCGGACATTGTTTTCATCTCCGGCGGGGATCAGATGCGGCTGACGAATATTCTCGGCGGTTCTGTCG
>LKMJ01004402.1_pt1 | contig 13253 bp, 11 predicted proteins | sample 643391 | NCBI WGS metagenome assembly LKMJ01 (sample SAMN04112250, study PRJNA286221) | soda lake metagenome | biome: soda lake; feature: Kulunda Steppe; material: water; isolation source: sample PL-Br10 brine of Picturesque Lake | place: Russia: Kulunda steppe | collected 2010-07
CAATCACCATGCGGAGGGAACCGTCCTTCTTCTGGACGAATAGCACCGGAGAGCCATAGGGAGAGGTGCTGGGTTTGATGTACCCTCTGGACAGTAAGTCCTTCACCTGAGCCTGGACCTCCCTATGTAATGCTGGGCTTAGTCTATACATGGGCCTGCATTGTGGGGCTTGCCTTCCTCTGTGGGGATTGTGTGTGGGACATCCCTGTCTGGAGGTAGGCCTGGCGGGAGCTCAAGCACCAGCATGTCCTTAAATTCTTCAATAAGTGTGCGCAATTCCTCTGCCGGCATGAGGCCAGAGGTATCAACATCATCAGCATCATGAGCCTTGCCTACCTGAGAGCCTATTTCTTCATGTGCCGCTGCAGCTGAGCATGCGTGCATGTGCAATGCTGAATCTTGCTGACTTGTGCGCACCATGATAAGAAAGGACTGGCAGCCTTGTGCAAGAGGCTTATTACTAATAACAGTGTAGACCACAAACACCAAGGCAATGCAACCTCCTGCTTTTCCCCTTACAATCCACCTTAAACAGGCCAACCTGTACTACCACCTTTGCCACTACTTTTTAATGTAATTCCATTTTTTTGCAATAAAGTAGTCAATCATGCCTCAAGAAAGCTCTGAGGTTGCTCATTCAATGATGATATTATCTTAAGCGTGGGCAATACAGGGTAAGATTTCAATTTCAGCAGGCCGATACTTGTATGCCATTGTAAATAAATGTACTGTGTGAGCGCATAGGTGTATGACTAGGTCACCTGGTAAGGTCTCTTTTTCACAACCTCCTTGGGTCAAATGGCTGCACTTTTGAATACCTCAAGGCATTCCATAATTTTTTAGTTCAGAAGATGTGTCCTAGGTCAGAGGCAGTGCTGTATTTCTTGCCATACTAAAGAAATATTGTTCCTTTTGTATCTCAGATACAAGCCTCAGAAAACTTACTAAAATTTGTTTTTTAGTAACGGAGCCCCTCACTTAGTTGGCAGGTTTGAGTAATCTACAATGTTTATCTTCTTTGAATTTGCTCCAAGGTTTCATCCCCACGTTATGAGCATTTGGTGCCATGTCCTAGGATGCAAAGTACATGGATTTACAATACTTTGCAATGATGTGCTCAACATCCTGGACACATCACCAAACCTGCCCCAAAGTGTGGCTGAAGATTCACACACCAGTCTCTCCATCGTGCGAGCATGTCAAGGTTGTGCTAGGGCATGTAACCTTTAAGGCTTAAACTGCTTATTGGAGTCCATCAATCCATACCTAGGGATACATCCTGTAATGTTCTGTAAACAGGAGCCATAAAGTGACGCTATCCTGTAGTTCCCGCGCCTACGGATCAGGCGCCTACAGGCGCCTGTAGACGTCGACGCCGTAGGCGGTGACAGAGGCGCCTACGGCGCCTACAGCGCCTGCAGTGCCTACGGCGCCTACAGTACCTACCTCTGCACCCCCCGCGCCTATGGCGCCTACAGCGCCTAAGACGCCTACAGCACCCATCCCCGCACCCCCCGCGCCTAAGGCGCCTACGGCGCTTACAGCGCCTATGAAGCCTACAGCACCCACCTCCGCACCCCCCACAGCCTATGGCGCCTACAGCGCCTAAGATGCCTACAGGCCTTTCAACCTCGCTAGGGTCTCCGTACAATTTAATTTACAAAGCAATCTATTTTAAAATTGAATTGAAATAATATTTATACACATGCGCCCAACACCCATCGCGAAGCAGGGGGGTGCAGGGGGGGCGCAGCCCCCCTTGCTAAATATCATTAAAATGATTCTCGGTTTAATTGGTCTTGGTATTGGGTTAGGATTAGGGTTAGGGTTAGGTTTAAGGGGTTAGAGTTAGGGTTAGGGGCTTGGCGAAGCCTGCAGGCGCCGTAGGCATCATAGACGCCTTAGGCGCCATAGTTCCGGGGGTCCCCCAGAAATTCCTGTAGACGTCGTAGGCGCCTTAGACGCCTTAGGCGCCGTAGTTGCTTTAGTTCCGGGGGTCCCCCAGAAATTCCTGTAGACGCCGTAGGCTCCATAGACGCCTTAGGCGCCATAGTTCCGAGGGTCCCCCCGGAAATTCCTGTAGACGCCGTAGGCGCCATAGACGCCTTAGGCGCCATAGTTCAGGGGGTCACCCCGGAAATTCCTGTAGACGCTGTAGGCGCTATAGACGCCTTAGGCGCCATAGTTCCGGGGGTCCCCCCGGAAATTCCTGTAGACGCCGTAGGCGCCATAGATGCGTTAGGCGCCATAGTTCAGGGGTTCTCCCCGGAAATTCCTGTAGGCGCCGTAGTTCAGGGGGTACCCCCGGAAATTCCCAGGCTGTAGTGGCCAACTGGTAGGCGCTGTAGTTTCGCTTAGTTTATATTTTTTAACAGGTATAGACGACAACTACAGCTACAACTACGGCGCCTACAGACAAAACTATGGGATAGCGACACTTTCTCACAGGAGTAGGCAAGAAATAGACCAGGGTTACATCCTGTAATGTTCTGTAAACAGGAGTAGGCAAGAAATAGACCATAGTGCTTTTTGGCATTGTCATTGACTTGGTACGAGGCATTGTGCACTATGCTTTTCGTCCTGTTGCTCTTTCAGAGTGCTTGCAGTTCTTTAGGAGATGATAGATAGAACAAAATGTTAATCAATAGGAAATCCAAATGCCTCTTGCTTCCTTTTTGCAGCTTATTGAATGCTTGGACTTCAAGTGAGCGCGCAATCGTGACCGACATAGCAGGCACAACACGTGATGTTGTGGAGGCAGGCCTTGTTGTTGGAGGTGTTCCTCTTACACTACTCGACACGGCTGGTATCCGAGAGAGTGCAGACAAGGTGCCATATATGGGTTTAGGGTTTAGGTCTGACATGCATTTCTTTCATATCCCGCTACCCTCCTTGCCTGGGTTGTTTGAAAACAAATGCAAAAGTGTTTACAAGAGGCTTACCCCAACGGACAGCCATGTAGTAGCCCAGTCAGCATAGATCCATTGATTATGTTTTGGCATAAGGAGATGGAATTCGAAAACACCTTCCTACACACTCTTGGACTGTTTGAACTGCCAGTGCATGCTTGTTGTTGTTCCTCTGGCCAGCAAGGCCCAAGTTAAGTGTAAACACTGTTTAATGAACAATGCAGGTAGAGCGCTTGGGCGTAGAACGCTCGCGCGCTGCAGCTGCCAATGCGGATATTGTCGTCATGGTTGTAGATGCCCAGGTGTGTTCTCATGTATTGTGGTATCTTGTTATACATTTGCCAAGGTTCAATTTACACAGGGTTGGGCCATGCATATTTTGATGCTTGTAACGCTTTTGATTCATTGATGAAAATGCCTAAATCCCAGGCATTAAAAAAAGTCTGCATCCAATGCGAGACCCCCATCCCCCGGGCTTTTCTCGTGTTCTAGCTCAGCCTTGCTTGGCTGAGCACTTCTTGGCGGTGGCGAGGCATTGTGCGCAGTTGCTGCTGTAATGCTGTAGATGTAGCGCTGCGCTGCTCCTGCCTTGCTGAGCATAGACTGGCCCAGCCGGCAGGCTTCATCTCATACGGGACAGGTTCTAGGACTACTTCAGCCGCTGTGCACTTCACTCACCTACAAGATGGATTAGTTCAGGAAGTGCATTCTGCAGGAAGCTCTGCAGGAAGCACCGACTACAAAGACAAGCTTGCAGTATACTTGTGCTAGTGAGCACCATGCATGCATGCGACATGTCATTCAGCTCAATGATCTTGGCATGAACTCACTCCTTTCTCCTCTTCATGACACTTAGCTTGTATTTATAAATTGTTTTTACTTGTTAGAATGAATTGGGTAGGTAACAGGTAGCTAGGGGGCCAGTTGATGGCCTACAGGCTCCCCAAAACTCCCCAACCTCTACCCCCAAAAATGACCCTTAAATGCAGAGGAATTGACGTTAAATGCGCGCATAGTTTGTACCATATGCATGTAGGTCTGGGCAAATGGACGCTTGACCCAACCCTGATTTACAGAACTCTGTGGATAATTCACCCCATTTCCTGTTAATGCTCGGTGACTTTTAATGCTTAGTGAAGCCTAGTCATGGGGCGCAGCCACTTGAATAAGTTTTGCTTAGGTACACGCTGGCCCAGGCCCACCCAGGCTGTCCTTCGCCCTGAAATCCAGGTTCAAACCCAAATTATTTTTCATTGAAGTCCTGTGAGGAGAAAAGAGAAGGTGTGGTTGGCGCAGCAGACTTTGCTGCACGACCTAATAAGACAGTAGCGGGCAGCTCTAGGCTTGGGCAGTTAGTTCATATTTTATGCATTAATTCCTAGAAAACTTTCTCCCTGAGGATTCCATGCTTTCGTGGCTGCAGTTTCAGCTTGCAATCAGAACAAGAAGCATTTCCACACAATTTGAGCTTGAGCTTTGCTGGTCAGGCCAACCCAGGTCCCTGGACAGCTGCCTGATGGTGCAGGCTCACTCTGCATGGCTCCCTGTGCGTTTTACTTGGGGATGCGGGTGGGGCAGTGTTTTTAATAGTGACTTTGCCGCGCAGTTGCCAACATGTGCTGACATGCTCCAGCGGGACTGTTAAACCTAACCCTAACCCTAACCCTAAGCCCTAACCCTAAGCCCAAACCTTAAACCCTAAACTAATCTTTCAGTGTTGCCCGCAATGCCTTCTTGGAGTGTTCTTTTTTATCATCTTATGTATATTTTGATTTGCGTTCTTTGTATGAAATACACGAGGCCACTATTGTAACATGTAATTGCCCTCACAAAATTCAAACCAAACGTGCTTTTTCTCTGTAGGCTGGATGGACAGAAGAAGATGGAGAGATTTACAATGCTTTGTGGGGTCTAGGCCCTGGTACTGAATCATGCGTGGTCCAGGGTCTGTCCATTCTTGTGGCAAATAAGAGTGACTTGAGGGAAAGCAAGCAGCTGCAGGGACTTCAGGAGCATCAGCAAGCGCAATTGGACATCCAGTTGCCTTTGTTGTGTCGGAAGACATTCTCGCGGACAGTGGGCACTTCTGCTGTAAACAACCTTGGCTTGGATGACCTTGGTGCGGTAAGTTGCTGCAATGTCCAGCTCAAACTTCAATACACATCTGTATCTATGTGTTGCGATGCCGCCATGTGCTTCAGTGTTTTCCAGGCATGCATGAAGAGGCCTTGATTCTGCAGGTGCATTCACTACAATAGACTTTATTGGTGGTCCCTTTGTGTCGAACCTAACCCAAACCCCAATCCATGTAAAAAAAGTTTCTTTATGGATATTGCTTCAAACATACAAAAGAGTGTGCTTGCTTAAGCCTCAAATTGGTGGATTGTCTTTGGTTAACTGCGACTGGAAAAGCGGCTTTAGTTTAGGAAGCAGATAAGAAAAGAAACAAAAAAAAGCATGCATGGCTAGGAGGTGGCAGGAGGGCATGGGAGGCACATGTGTACAACAATTTTGCACTGACTGATATGCCGTTTGGTATGCTTCAATGGGTCTTTAAAGAGGCAGCTTAAGCTGCACGGGGGCAAGGATTATTGGCAATCTTTCTTAAAAAGCATTGCACATGTTTTCTTCTTCTCGAATAGGCCATTCTTGAACTGGCCGGGGCACCACAATTAGCTCAAGGAGGGGCATCTTGGGCTGTGAATGAGCGCCAAGCAGAAGCTCTTGTGCGGGCACATGAAGCTTTAATGAAGGTGCGTTGCGACTGATTTGTATGTGAATAGTCCTTAGTAGAAGAAATGTACATGCGTGGTCTGCTGTGGACGCCTCATTTTCGATGTTTTGATCATTACAATAACTCTCAAGTTTACCTTCAATCTTGTAACATGCTCTGCCCTCTGTCAATTTGAACTGATACTGTTGATGAACTCCAGATGTGTGATTGTATGAAGCTCTAAATCTTGTAAACAAGTTGAAACGATGAGAGGTGTAAGTGCACGCCTACCAGGCATTCTCAACCATGTGGAAGTGCATGTGAATTGATGAGACTAAAGTTCTAGATACAATGGCACACCCTGCGTTGCACTTTTCTCTGTTGTGCCAAAATTTGTGATAATGTGATTTTGCTTCTTTGCCTCTGTGCATCATCCATATGAAGGCAACCGAGAGTGTCAACCAAGGCTTGCCGATAGACTTTTGGACGATTGACCTCCGGTCTGCTTTGCTGGCCCTGGGAGAAGTGTCGGGGGATGAGGTGGGTGAACCTTTTATCATCACTTGTCTCGGGACATGCCTGTGTTTGTTTTGTGCAAAACGTCAGCCTAGCGAGCTGGTCGCCCCCGTGACCGATCCCCACCCCCAGCCATCTCACCAAATGTTCTAGTGCCCGCCTCTCGTATTCTGAGGATACAGGGTTGCCCTTGGGGCTGCCTCTAAGGTGACGGTCCCGGCCAGCTGCTTCTGGCTCGCCCTATGGAAATTCAGGCTTCCTTGGTTTAGGTTCCATATAGTGACGCTATCCTGTAGTTCCGCCTACAGGCGCCACAGGCGCCTGTAGACGTTGACGCCGTGGGCGTCGACAAAGGCGCCTACAGCGCCTACAGCACCCACCTCCGCACCCCCCGCGCCTATGGCGCCTACGGCGCCTTCTGCGCCTAAGACGCCTACAGCACCCATTTCTGCAACCCCCGTGCCTATGGCGCCTACGGCGCCAACAGCGCCTAAGACGCCTACGGCACCCATCCCCGCACCCCCCGCGCCTATGGCGCCTACGGCGCCAACAGTGCCTAAGACGCGTACAGCACCCACCTCCGCACCCCCCGCGCCTATGGCGCCTACGGCGCGTACAGCGCCTAAGACGCCTACGGGCCTTTCACCCTCGCTAGCGTACAATTTAATTTACAAAGCAATCTATTTGAACTGAAATAATATTTATACACATGCGCCCAACACCCATCACAAAGCAGGGGGGTGCAGGGGGGGCGCAGCCCCCCTTGCTAAATATTGTTAAAATGTTTATCAGTTGAATTGGTCTTGGTATTGGGTTAGGATTAGGGTTAGGGTTAGGTTTAAGGGGTTAGAGTTAGGGTTAGGGGCTTGGCCAAGCCTGCAGGCGCTGTGGGCGTCATAGACGCCTTAGGCGCCATAGTTCCGGGGGTTCCCCAGAAATTCCTGTAGACGCTGTAGGCGCTATAGACGCCTTAGGCGCCATAGTTCCGGGGGTCCCCCCGGAAATTCCTGTAGACGCCGTAGGCGCCATAGATGCCTTAGGCGCCAAAGTTCAGGGGGTCCCCCCGGAAATTCCTGTAGACGCCGTAGGCGCCATAGTTCAGGGGATCCCCCCGGAAATTCCTGTAGACGCTGTAGGCGCCATAGACGCCTTAACTTTAAAGTTCAGGGGGTCCCCCCGGAAATTCCTGTTGACGCCGTAGGCGCCATAGTTTAGGGGTCCCCCCGGAAATTCCCAGGCTGTAGGCGCCAACTGGTAGGCGCTGTAGTTTCGCTTAGTTTATATTTTTTAACAGGTATAGACGACAACTACAGCTACAACTACGGCGCCTACAGACAAAACTATGGGATAGCAACACTTTCTCTTAGGTTTAAGCAAAAAAACATTTGAGCATTTCTGATGATAGATCTTGATGGAATATGCATTTTGGGGGCCCAGCAGGCACAGCTGTCCTCAAAGGGTGATTCAAGTCAAATTACCTCCTGACAGATGCCCGCGCTCTGGCACATCTGCTGTCCCAAATACAGCTAATTTGTTCATTTGGAAGAGGCTGCTGCGCGGGAGGATGGTTGAATAGCCTGCTCACAATGTAGATGACCCTGCTGGCGGACATCAATGAGTCCTGAGTCAGTTAGCCCTAGCGTCCTATGTTGCCTGATGCTCTTGGGTTGCCTGCTTCCCTTGACCCAAAATATATTTTTCTATTTTGATGCTTGGGCATGGATGCTCTGTTATCAAAATAGGAGATAAAGCCTGGTTAAGAGGTGTGCGCAAGATTGTGATCAGCCGAACATCCGAGCCCTGCCTGCACCCTCCACCCTGGCCCACACGCAGCCCCTCTCCCCGCATGTTTGACTTTGCAAGATGCAGAGAAATTAATGCTGCACCTTTTATGGAAATATGGTGCAGGGGTGGAAAGCATGAGCTTCAAAAAGAGGAACGGGCTTAAGTGAGACATGTTGGCTTGACAAGGGGTGGGCTGGGGACAACCAGCTGGCTTGCACACAAATCTTGGTTGAGGCCAACGGTCTCCTCTTTATCTTGCTGCATCGTGCATGATCATGACAGGATGCATCTACTTTTGGTGTTGCAAACACCTTTTTCTTTCACATGGCACTAGCTGCCATGCACTTTCCCGCAACGCGTCGTTGCTTCAATTGCCGATCCTTATGGCTTGAATTATTTGGAATTATTTGGTTCTTGTTATACAATGCATACATGCTCACATGAGTTGTGTGAGGCGACTGATGATTTATCCAACCTGCCAATAGGCTGGGCCATACTTTTGCAATTTGTGTTGATTCAACGTTGAATATCCTCAAGATATTGAAGATTGTATAACTTGTGTTGATGGTGATTGCAAGGCTTCCTCACTATCCTTTCTTTTCTTGATCTGTATTTTAATTTTGAATATCACGAGCTTGCATGTTTTCCTCATTCTCCCCCTGGATTGTTTTCATAAGCGTGTTAAGTTGGGCAATCATGCAACTTCTGACGCAAAATGTGTTATGTACATGCAGTCAAGCAAAGCTGTGGTCATGCGACTCTTTACCTGCAGGTAACTGAGGAGGTTTTGGACAACATCTTCAGCCGCTTTTGCATAGGAAAGTAAGATGTGAAAATGGCATATTAGACTCTATCAAAAGCATTAGTGGCAGGAGCAAAGAAATTGAATTACTTGTCCATACAGCTGCAATTGGGTTTAGCAAATTAATGAAACCTTGCAATTGGCTCTTTTTGGCTGCTCCTTGTGTAAGGCAGTAGAACCCTCTTGGCTTTCACTCAAGGGCCTCTTTCTAGCTTGATGGCGGGAGTCTGCCTGGTGCTTGCACAGGCTATACCTCTCCCTAATATCTGCTCACAAAATTACCCTTGCTGGTGGCAGCTTTCTCTTTGTTTGTCTCGTGAGTGCAGGCGTGAGGATAGCCTATACTTTGTCGGAGAGTTGTGGTCCAGTGATTCCTGGCTGAATGAAATGAATCCTGTTTGGTGCATGCTTGAATCATTCATTTGAATATAAAAGACATCCATATGGGTTAAAGCATGATTCAAATGGAATTCAAGCAGCATTTCTTGATGGACCAGGCATTCTTTTTGCATTTGATCCAGATTTGATTCAGAGCCCCCTCCATCTCAATTGGGTGGAAATCGGCCCATGTGCAGGTTGTGGCAGATGCCAGGGTCTGGCGAATGCCACTTGATTCAGTAGAATTTCCAGCTGGATTTCAATTGAATCAACCTCCGTCCAGATGAATCATCATCTGTCAGTTTCAGAGTTGTGCAAATGCGGCGTCATTCATAAATGGCACCGTAATTTACGGCGTTATTTGGACGCCGCCATACCGCCGTTTACGGTGTTTTCTCACGATTTACGCTGTAATTTACGTTTTTTACCATCATATACGGACCGTAACGCAAAACGTCATGACGGCGTCAACGGTAACGTGCACATCACTGGTCAGTTTACATCCTGAGCATGGACCAGCAATTTCACCTCGAGTGCACTGATGGACATACATACATTGTCCAAGAGAAGAGAAGAAAGGGAAACTGCGTAGGCAGTGAGATCATAAGAATATTACAACATTTTTGAGTGACCTTACCTGATTCACTCCCAACTGATTGAAGGGTACTGCAAAGGCGCGTGTGTACAAAACATCTTCTTTCAGGGAAAGATTTAGCGCCATACACACATGCCATGCCGCAGTGCGTCTATGCAGTATTCTTCACAAGCTACTGACCTATTAATTCAGGGACTACATAGTACAGCCTAAGTTGAGCACTCTTCTTGGAAAATTTAACATTTTTTACACAGAACACTACCTGAGCAACACATGAAGTAGATGCTTTCAATTCAACCGAGGCTCGCTATCTTGCCGCAAAAGAGGCAGGCAGCCTTGTTGGTGAACACAGATTTTATCTGCTGCACTAATCTTGCAGTGCAATGCCTGTCATCATCTCATTGTCATCATGGCTCATGCTTCCCCAGGATCCATCTCTTTAAAGATGGTATCCCTTTCTGCCTGGCATCCAGCGACCCTTGGCATGGTCGTGTCCTGCCCTTGCAGCCAAACTGAATCTGCAGAAGGCATTTTGAAATGAGGAGTATCAGCCACCCTGCGGCATGCCAGCATCCAGATTCCATGGTGGCCATGTGATAATGGTATGGACAGAAAAGGTATTTGAGCAACTTAAGTCATAACACATCCTGTCTGCTATGGATGGTCTCACACAAACCTACTTATTCAAAGAAAGGCTGCTGAAGTGCGAGCCCTTCAATCTTGGTCGTTTTATTGTGGACCTTAGGGAGAGGCACTTCGATAATTGTTTGTTTGTTTGTCAATCCAAGACGTAAGCGGACAAAGCAATGTCCTTCAGGCAGGAGAAGCAGGAGAACTGAAAGCCGCTACTAGTAGGAAAAGGAGAACTGCCGGAAAAGCCAACAAGGTAGGAGTTTGACCCTAAGGCAAACTGAACAGCTAAGGTTACCAGATCAGCCTGTAGGCAGGCCGGCTCAGGAACAGCTACAACTCAGGCAAGACGACTGCACAAGAGGAGGCAAAGAGAAGGGGCATCCTATGACACAAAGACTAGCAATTACCTACTGAGACACCAACGCGCTAGAGCAAAACACACTACAGCCCCCTCCCAGCCTAGCTCGGATGAAAGGATGTCCTGACCCTAGACCATCCACAGAGCTTAGCGAGCCTTGGCAGGCAACGAAGTCCTTCAAGTCCACTAACATACAAGCGGGGGCTTGGCCCATTACTCTTGTAGCTTGGCTCAGATCAGAACACCGGCGCAGCTGCTTGCTGACCGACAGCATGACCGTCAGGGCGGCCAGACACATTGCCGCCTACACCTGGGGGTGCAGCTCTGCAGCAGGGGGGCTCCAGAAGCCACACATGTTTGGGAGGTAGCTCCACCCCCTGTGGTAGCTGCCTCTGCAGGTCCCTTCTGACCTCGCGCATTCCAGCGCACCCCTAGAAGACATGCTCCCTGAGCTGGAGAGGACGCACTGTGCTGGGGGCAGCCTGGGCCGCCAACCAGCTGCATGCGCAGCCCACTCCCTTTTTTGGCGCCCACCCATGGCCCCCAGCCCCCACTACCCCCGGGGCCATGGGTGGGCGCCCCGGGGCCATGGGCCATGCTGGATAAGGCGCCACCACACCTCCTTCCAGCTGTTCTCCCAGTGCAAGCGCTTCCACACGGTTTGGATGCGGGCTGGGAGGGCCAGATCCTTCACTTCTGGGCATTGGTCTGGAGCGGGGATGTCTGCAGCTGCTAGGGCCACAGCTGACTCTGCGCACTGCTGCCACGCCTTCTGCCTAGCTTCTGCTACATCCCACATTTGAATGGAGGTGGCTTGCCTGACCGTGATGCAGTTGGACTCCAACGGCGTCGGACGCCATGCAGAGGTTTCCCGCTTGTTCTTGGGGGAGGGCCTGGCGGGCTGGTCTTACTCCCTGAGTCTGCTGCTGGTTTGATTGTTGCTGTCCCTGTTGCTGGTGCGGATGCCTTTTGCTGCTGGCTGAGCTGGTGCTCCATGGGAGGGCCATGCCAGATCGGCCAGGATGAGGCTGATCGCTGCCAAAGTTGGGGTGGGTATGGCTTGACTCCCCTCCAGCTGCGCTGCCCAGCCCCATGGGAGGGCTGGTAGGACTGCATTGAGTGGCTGGAGGAGCTGAGGGGTGTCTGGCTGGGTGACGTGTAGCTGAGGGGTTGCTTGCGCATCCCCTTGGCCGGGTTGGGCTGGATGTTGAGGTCGGGGAGGGTTGGCATCTACCAAGGTGGTGGAGGGGGGTGCGCCCATCTGCAGCGGCAAAGGCTGCTCCTTTTGTAAGGCGGGCTCAGCCTTCCCTGGATGCTGCGCTGCAAGCGGGAAGGTGGGGTGTTTTGCATCTTCAGTGGGGGTGGAAGTGGGGTGCTGCTGCTGCTGCTGCTGCTGCAGTGGGGTTGTTTGCGCACCCTCTCGCCCAGGTTGGGATGGACACTGAGGATGGGCAGGGCTAGCTGTTGCAGAGTTGGTGGAGGGGGGAGCATGCAGCGCAAAGGCTGCAGCTGCACTGGGGGTGGAAATTGGGTGCGGCGGCTGCTGCTGCTGCAGTGGGGGTGCTCGCGCACCCTCTCGCCCAGGTTGGGCTGAACAATGAGGATGGGGAGATTATTGGACATCTTATTCTGATCTAACATTCAGCTATGTAACCTAACCTAACCTTATTCTGATATGCATCCAAGATAGCGCAACAGCAAACTCTACACTTATCAATGGTGCGCCCTGCCTACCAAGAGGGCCTTAGTCACACACTCGAGTTACACCCTTCCCAGATACTTGCTCCTCGACCTTCCCTGTGACGTTATTCGTTATTCGCAGCGTGGCACGCTTCAGACTTCGTGCCCACGCGCTTAAAATTGAAACAGTGACCTGGACTCACAGTAACACACTTACTTGTTCACTGCAAATGACCTAAAAGACGAGCAGCATGTCCTCTTTCACTGCACCCATCCACGCGTGGATCAATCCCGGTACATAAAATGGCGTGACCCCAGTCCAGCCCGAAGCCTGAGCCTGGTGGTTGGTTAGGTAGTTGGAGGTGATCTGGTGATCAAGGAAAGCCTGGTTTTGTTACATGCTGGGTTGTGTGTGCTTTGTGCCTGTCCCTGAGATGGCTGGGCTACTCTACTTAACCTACTTGAAACTTGAGCATCTGCGCAGTCAAGGTATCGCTGATTCTTTCATTGATTCTTGCCTACTTGTTTGCTTGAAGCATGGCCATGGGTCTGCATGCAATTGGTGCAGGCGTGGACTGCACCCAGCATGCAGTGTCCTCGTCAATGCGGCTTTACATACTTTGAGCCCTTGATACACCCAAAGCAGCCGAGGCCAGAGCATGCACTTGTTTATTTGCTAGTGATGACATCAAAGCCCCTGCATGCTGGCATGACTCATTGTCGACAAGCCGGAACATTGTCGACAAATGTTCGAATCGGCGTCGGAAATGTTTGGGCTGTTGAAACAACCATGGTTGATTCAACCAGGTCCAGTTGAAACCCTGGTTGATTCAACCATCAACCAGGAATCAACCAGAAAATGATTGAAACAACCATGAAACAAC
>LKMJ01004403.1_pt1 | contig 13251 bp, 6 predicted proteins | sample 643391 | NCBI WGS metagenome assembly LKMJ01 (sample SAMN04112250, study PRJNA286221) | soda lake metagenome | biome: soda lake; feature: Kulunda Steppe; material: water; isolation source: sample PL-Br10 brine of Picturesque Lake | place: Russia: Kulunda steppe | collected 2010-07
AGGCTGCAAACGACGAGGCCACCGTCCACGTTCAGTGGACCAACGACTGGTACGATCCGGCCACCGAGGGCGAGAACGCCGAGACGCTGATCAGCGACGAGGACGTCGACGTGATGGCCCAACACCAAGACTCGCCGTCGGCACTCCAGACCGCTGCTGACAACGACATCTGGGCGACCGGCTACGCCGAATCGGCCGCCGATTTCGCTGGCGACAACTACCTGATGACACCCGTGTTCAACTGGGAAGTCGTCTACATGGACATCATCGAGCGCGCCAGCGAGGGCACCTGGGAGGGCGGAATCACCCTGCTCGGTCTCGAAGACGAGGCGGTCGACATCAGCGAGCCCGGTCCTGAGGTCCCCGACGAGGTCGTCGACGAAGTCATGGCGATTCGTGAAGAGATGATCGCTGGCGAGGGCGACGAGATCGTTTGGGGCGGCACCGAGTACGAAGATTGGAGCGACGAACAGCTGATGTTCGAGTCGGATTCGTTTATTGTCGACAACATCGACGGCGACGAGATCTAACGCTCACAGAATCGTCACTTCGCCGTTTTCGACTTCGATCTCGACCAGACTCGTCACCTCGTGGTCGGTGTCGTCCATCGCCGAGGAACCGTTCTTTTTGATGACGACCGCGATGTCGGCGATTTCGGCCCCAATAGTATCAAGCGCATCACAGATCGCCGCCAGCGTGCCGCCCGTCGACAGCAGATCGTCGACGATCAACAGCCGGTCGCCGGCCTCGACATCGTTGATGTACATCTCGGATTCCGAGTAGCCGGTTGTTTTGTGGAGCGGCACCTCATCCGGTAGGCCGTAGGGTCGTTTGCGGATCACGACCAGTGGGATATCCGTCTGTAGTGAGAGTGCGGTGGCGAGATGAATCCCCATCGCTTCGGGCGCAACGATCTTGTCGACGTCCAGATCGACCGACTGCATGATTTTGACGACGACCTCTCTGAGCAGTGCGGGTTCGAGCATCGGCACTCCGTTGCTGATCGGATGGACGACGTACTCGTAGCCATCTTTGTCGATAATCGGAGCCTCGTGGAGCGATTTATGCAGTCGGTTCATACGACTCGTTGACCAAAACAGCTCAAAAGGGTTCGTTATTGGCTGTCGTGGCTACTCGACTGTCGACAGCGCCCCGACCGGGGCGTCGGTCTGTTCGCGGGCCCGTGACATCCCACGGTTGCCGACGGCGATCAGTGCGAAGACGCCGACAACGCTTGTGTCGGCCTGGCGGGCGATATCTAACAACAACTCTTGAGTTTCACCCGACCGGATCAAATCGTCGACGATCAACACCGAATCACCAGAATCAAGCGCACAAGCCGGCAGATAGTAGGTAAGCTCAATTCCCGACGCGAGCCGTTGGCGAGACTCGATGAACTCCTCGACGGCGGTCTCTTTGGACTTTTTTGCGTACGCCAGCCGGGCATCGAAGTATGAGGCCATCGCCGCGCCAATGGTAATGCCGTCGGTTGCGGCGGTCAACACCACGTCGGGCTGTTCGAACCCGAAACTGTTTGCAGCGACGGGAGCGACGAGATCGAGAAACGACTGGTCGAACACCACCTGGGAGTTGTCGACGTACCCTTCGTCGTCAAACCTGACGCGTCGGCGTAACTCGTCGGCCAGCACCTCACGGCCGATCTCTTCGACGACTTCCCGAGCGCGCTCTGCGCCCGGCAGCACGTGGCCGTTGACATACCGGTTGAGATCACCAGCTGGGAGCCCCGTTTCAGCAGATAACTCCTCGTAGGTTCGGCTGGTTTTGAGCATCCGGAGAACAGCCACTGCCTGCAGTTGGAGGGCGGCTTTTTGTGCTCTGTTCATGCCCCGATACTCACCGTCGTTCAATCATGAATATGTCGAAAGCTAAATGCGTCGTGTTCAGATATGCTGATTCTATGCGAAACTGAGCGATCTACTCTAGTTATCAGCAGCGTTTGCTGAGACGTTGCCGAAACAATTCGAGAAGCAGACCGTTTGAAATGTTACTTCCTAACGAGATGTTCAGCCGCTGTCGGTCCCACCGACTGCCGTAGAAGACAGCTCCACGCTGTTTCGATTTTTGTGTATCTTGCTGCTGCAATCGCAACCGTCCCCGTAACACACAAGTTGTACCCTGTGTGAATCGTCGACGCGAAATGCTGTCTCAAAAAACACCTTTCTCGTCAGTTCTGTGAGGAAGTTTGAGTCATACGTATGTTTTGTATTAGATAATATGTTAGTACATGAATAGAAACAATTGTAAATCTATCAAGATTTAATACACTGTATCTTTTTCATAAACCTATGTCAGATATGAGGGATCAGAATGGAACCGATACTAGCGGCCCGATTCGGTGTAAACTGCCTGATGCAGTGGTCGGTATCGGCAACGCAGGAAAACAGGTTGTGTACGACTTATTCAGTCACGACTGGATCGTTCGTGAGGCAACGGAGCCGAGGAAAGACACACAAACTCCGAAAATGAAAGGCTTCATCGTCGACACGGCCATCGAGGAGCAAGCCGACGATGAAAGAGATGTCGAAAGAATAAATGAACGGATCAGCAGTTTTGCAGAAAAAAACTTCGGAGTAAAATCATTTACGCTCGGTACGGAGGTCTCCTACATTAATCCGATTGACTCGATCTCTCGCGACCACTTGGATAGTAAAGGGCTTACTCGAAAAGGCGAAGTTGAGAAGATTTCGGACGGAAGCGGACTCAAAGCTTGGTGGTTGGAACAGTCAGAATATCTTCTCGATGAGGAAGAGCACTTTGAGTCCGGTGTTGAACGACGGCGTGCTGTAAGCAAGTCACTGTACCACGCTTCCAAACTCCGTAACGACCCATTCAACGAGATCATCAACGATCCGAATCTCAGAGACGTTAGCATCGTAGTTGGGCTCGGAGGCGGAACCGGTTCTGGCATGCACTTGGAACTTGCTAAAGAACTGAACGAGCAGAACGTTAATGTCACACTGTTCGGCGTCATTCCCTCGCGTGAGGAAAGTAATGATCACACCGGGAATGCGCATGCCGCACTTTGTGAACTCGAATATTTGAGTGTTGAAAAAGATTGTGTCAACCCGTTCGAGAGTATGATCCTCGTCCCCTTTGGCCCCACAAAAGACCTCACTGATACCAGCAAATTCGACGAGGCAATGGTTCAGACCATTGTTGCGTACCAAAATTTGGATACTGACGAGCAGCGATCTAAACTCTCGTTAGGTAGAGGGACGCCACGATATGCTCCCTTCACTATTGCTGCACCTCAGACGCTTCGGTTCGATGTTGGAAACGTTCGAAACGCCAAATCTGATATCAACGACTGGATAGAGAGTAAGCAAGCATTTCTGCAAGTTGAGGGTGAACTGTACGAGAGGATAGAGGAGTATATAAATACACAGTTTGCCGGACAACAGCCCGCAGAGGCACTTCGGACGGTTAAATCCGATCTTCAAATTCCGCCACAGGACAGGTTCGGACTCGACGTTGTGGAGGCCTCGGACCTTAGACATCGTCTCACAGACTTGATTCAGGTGCTTGAGATGGAGGAAGTAGAGCGAGTTGGGTACGATGTTGCGACTGACTGGGCCGAGACGCTTCGAACCCTGATCAAACAGGAGGAGGCGGAATTTGATGAGAATGCTAATTCCAGAGAAATTAACCAGACAGTCGTGTTCAACACAACAAGTATTGCATTTACAGAAGAACCTCCCGAGGACAAGTATCCGCACGACAAAGACAAAGAGCGTTTTGAGTCACTTATTCAACAAGAGTTACAGACGATATACCAGAGAGCAGCACTGCAAAGCACGGCGTCGGTGATCGAGGAATCAGCGCTGAAAGAAGGCGTAAAAAAAGCGCTAACGAAAGAGGATACACACGTACCTGGCCAGTCGGAATTGGCCAGTGGCCAAAGCGAACTTGTTAGCCAAATAGCTTCTCTCAAGACGAATATTGACTGTCTCACCGCGCTTCTCGGGAGAAGCGGGGATATCGACACTGACAACGATCTTCGCCAACAGATTGCACATAAGAAACAACGCTGGCAGAATGATACGAAGCCCGACATGCAACGGCTCGTCCAGCTCGATACAAACAAACAGCAAATAGACGAATTATTAACCGATCTTGATAATGAAATTAAAAATGCAACGAACAGGATCGACCAGTGGCGAGAACCGTCAGATTTCGACGAAAATGTATTGAAATTTGACGAATTTGATGAACTAAATCGCCTACTCGATGAGGCAGGACTTGAGGGCGTTCCAGAAAGCGATATCAAAAAGAGCGTCAAATACGCTGCTCTGGCCCATCGGTTGTGGCTCGAAGAACAACAAAAGAGCAGTGGTATCTTTTCTAGTATAACGGATTCACTTCCCGGGTTGTCCGACGGATCTTCTTCGACTGATAGACAGGGTAGGTACCAAACTAAAGCAAAGAGCCTTCGTGACGACTTGGAAATTATTACTATTACTCCGTTTGATCGAACGTTCGAGGCGACGTACAATGGTGGGTCCTTTCAGGATAAGACCACTGCATTAGCAAATCAACGGGATCACATCGTCGACGACATTGTCCGTAACCTTACCGCAGAACTGAACGATACTATCACTGTACCCAGCGATATTGCTGACAAGTGGGAAGGCCAGAGTCCAACATTCGACATTCCCAATAAGAAAGAAGAGTACGTCGACCGTCTTCTGAGTGAACTTGATGAGAATTTGGAGACCACATCAGCAGAAGATGTCCTTCAAACGTTGACATCTGCTGAGAACAACCCCACTGGACGTCTTGACAATGTTGTCCACACCATACTCAAGGAGGTTTTCTTAGAGCCAGTACAACAGTATAAGCAAGAACTCGAAGAAAAACAGAGTACGTGTGAATCCACAAAAAAACGGTACTCGAATATAATTGCGATTATTCAGGAGAGTAAACGGTTTGAGAGTGCTGAACTTTCCAGTGACAAGCCAAATATCAATTATGGTTCAATTAGCAACAGTGATTATACCTATTTCAAAACAATCGAAGTTGCCAACCAAACAGAGACGATCAACTGTGACGACCTCGTTGAAGCGGATTTATGGGACGGTGATGACTTTGGACCGATCTACAGCACGCTAACAAACGAGTTTGTTGCAAACGTCATGAGCCAACCACTCATGCCGCTGAACGAATTGAATATCAGTAACTCTTCGGTAAAATATCGATATCACCAAATCGTGACACAATTCATGTGCCGTGAGTTCGGGACTACTCTCGGTGGCCGTCACGAATCTGGAATTCTTCGGGAGGTTGAAGACGCTTGTAGACGGCGGGTTTCTATTCCTGAGGGGAATAACGGATACCGAGCAAGCCGTCTCGGGTTCGCTGGCGAGTGGGATGTCGGATTAGTAATGTTCTTTACAGGTGTTTTCTTGGATAATATTTCTGATGTAACTCGTGAAAACGGATACAAAAACTCATATCTTGACCAGCAAGAGAAACTCATAGAGGATATCCGTGTTCGTCATTCTCTCGGTCTTGATGGTCGTGAATCGTCGATTTCTCCATACGCAGGAACGGGAGGATTCGTTTCACGAACTGATCTGTTTGACCTACATTTAGACCAAGAGATTGAATTGATAGCTCAAGAAAACGAGAATGAGGCTGTCAAAGAGTTCCTCAACCGAATGAACATTCAGACGTTCGACAGCACTGTTGAAGTGCCTCGTGATGACCGGGATTCGAAAGAAACCGAAGTACAGTCAGAGTCAAAAGCTTGATCGAATGACTCGGGGAGAGAAAAAAAACGTCGGCTTCGTACGCGTGATACTCACGTTTGTGGCGTTTGTAACTGCACTCCCTCTTGTAACGCGAATGATGGGGGAAGCGTGGGAACAAGAGCAACTGGTGTATCAGGTGTCATTCGCAATCTCCGATTTGCCTGGTTTCCATATTGATCATGTTGTACTTGTATCAGCGGGAATTGTATTGGGTGTCCTGACAGTTTTCTCACTGGATGAATACAAGCAGGTCCAACGAGTTGTTTTAGCTGCTGGTGTTCCACTGTTTGCTGTCACGCTATACGTTCTCGAATTGTGGATTCATACAATATTCTGGGCAGATCACTGGATTGCCCTTCCTGTTGGTTTCCTCATCGGTGTAGCATTTAGTTTGATTGGTGGGACCAAATCCACTCGAACAGGTGGTCGGAGAACGTTTCCTAACGCAGCTCGCTTGCTGTATATTGTTGTAACGCTCCCACTTATTGTTGGAGTTCTTGAGCGACATTTACAGTATCAAAGTCCACTTTTGTCACGAGGTCCCGATATCGGTGAGTCAATAGTCATCCAGTGGCCAACGGTACCAGTTCCTCTCATTGATGTGTGGACACCAATATATTTTTTGGCTTCGCTTGCGCTGTTCGTTGTTGTCGGGTTATTCGTTAGTTACACTGACCGTCGCGATGTCGCCATTCTTGCTCCACCAACCGATACCAACCGCGTTACAACAGCGTTGCTGGCAGAACTCTACGGGGCAGCACTAAATGCAATTAATTACGAGGAGGTGGAACCGACCAGCAGCGGTGAGGTATTTACTGAATCACGTATCCTAGATACGATCGATGAACTCGTCGAAACAACTCACAGAGATAGTGATGTCGGGTTTCAGTTTGTCCGAAACAATCCGTTCTCAAAGCGTCGAATTGTTGAATACTCCGATGTTCCACTTCCTTTCGAAGCAGACCTTCGGGAACTAGAGCGTCGTCACGATGAGAGTAGTGATACGTTCAGGGCAATTGCTGGTCTGAAGGAAGTTGTTTCGGACGCACTTCCGTCGCGCATCAGAAACAGTCTTGGTGGGCGATCAAACCATCGGCTGGACCGACTGGAAGCCGCTCAAGCGATACTACTTGTCGTCCCGTCGACAGATGTCTTTGATAAAGATGAGAATACCAACACAACAGAACCAACATATCTTGACACGTTCCGGCGTATATATGATATATATGAACGTTCTGATTCACACGATGTCTTTTTTGTGCTAACAGAGGCGTCGGTCGCGATGGATGCGTACGAACAGCAGAATGGATTCTCAATTCTGTACTCTGACGACGAGTTTCGGACGTTCATTCGGGCAGAAGTACACGAAATGGCAGCAACCAATGATGCAATTATTCCAGTGAACAGTAGTTTTGAAGACAATAGAGAATCGAAAGGTTATACAGAAGTACTTGACAGATTATGATAGAAAAAGACCGGCCAACCCGACAGAATCAGTCACGATTGATCCCCAATGGAACCTATTCAAACAATAAACAGGTGGTTGTATGAATATTAATATCTCATATCGACGACGCAATGAGGTACTCACACTAATAAAATACCTCCTGTTGACAGCAATTGCAGCAGTACCGACGGTGTTTGTTATTGGTCAGGCGTGGAACCAGACACCGTGGGGACTTCCTCTGCAGGCGATAACCGCGGTTCATCACGAGCTCGGTGTTAATTTACTCGTTCCATACTTTTTCTTGCTTGGGATATTTCTCGCACCGATGGTGCTACTGTTATTAGATAGGTACCATCGAATGCACGGGCTGATTGCTTGGGTTGGTCTGATTCTTGTCTCCGTGCTGGTGCTGATTCCACAAGGATTGTTGATTAATCAGTTACTAGACAACATTACACTATGGGGGATTGCTGCGTTTGTTCTTGGATTTATACCCGGCCTTTATTTGTCTGGGTTCAGTCATAAGATGTTACAAAATCCGGAGATAGAATTCTCGTTTCCGCGAGCTCCAAAGACACTGTTTATATTAACCTCTGTTATTGTTGTTGCTGGTCTTGTTGAAACGTTTCTTGTATACCACAGCCCAATCTATATCTCTGGAGGACAAGCCGCTATTCGTCCGTTTGAATTAATCGGGTTCCAGTTTGACGTCTGGTTCATCGGTGGCATCATCTCGGGTGCAGTTCTTTTATATGGGCTCAAAGAATTCCTGGGGTACGAGTCATCCGCTCGGACAATTCAGATCGGTCCACAGCGGAGTGGAAAGACGGCATCGTTCGCCGGGCTTTATCAATGGATTGACCAAATCAATCCTGGGGCGCTACTCGAAGGTGGATCTGGTGCAAGAGCTTCTGAGCAAATCGCAAACCAAGTCGAGAACGGCGAATTTCCTAGCACAACTGAGATGGAGGAGATGTCCCCGCTGAACGTAAGCTACGAGACTGATGGATGGTTCAAAGAAGAGTTAGAACTCCAAGGTGTTGATTACCCGGGTGAATCTCTCGAGAGTGTACTACAACCCATTCTCAACACACGTGACCGAAAAATCACCACCGATGGCGGACAGATCGATGAGGATTCTTTGCAGTCGGAAGAATCTGATAACCTCCCGGATGCCCCTCCAGATGTACAACCTGAACCGGATGTCTCTCCAGATATTTCATCTGAAGAATCTGACGCACCACCCGAGGGAATAACCAGCCCGAGTACCGTCACCGATACCGATCACCTAGGGTATGGTGAAGCTACTGGATGGGACAGTGCGATACAAAATGTTAAAAGTGTCGTGGCAGAAAAAGATAATAAATCCCTTCCTGCTGCAGTATGGAACTGTGTGTTACACGCAGATCGCGTTATTCTGACAATTCCGTTTGACGATTTTATTGGACCGATCATCGAGCGAGGCAACCAGATGTCGTACAAACGGATCGAGAAAACGGACGACAGATCTGAAATTGACGAAGAACGGACGATTCTTTGTGAAGTAGACGGGACCATCTACTACGACCCAGATCGACCGGACCGACCCGAACCACGTGAATATCTCGGATGGTATGTAAATTTATGCCAAGAATACCCTGATAAAGAATATATTGTCGCGGTGACGAAGGCAGATCTTGCAATCAATGATTTCGAAGAGCAAAGCAACTACGGGTCTGATCCATATTACGACATTTCTGAGTTCAGAGAGCATATTATTGACATAATGTCGAGCGTTGAAACTCGGACTAGTCGTCTTATTGAAAAAACACACGAAAAGAAACCGTTTGCGCTGTGGTATAATATCAAGGATGAATCTCCCCCTGCGGAGAGTGAACAAAAAGAAACAGGTGAGAACCTGACCATTGATACGGATGTACAGAGTGGTCCTATTCTACGAGGTGTAGAACAACTCTTGGAGCGACTCGAGCGATGAGTTCCTTACGTATCTGTTTCGGCCGGAGTGGTCGCGTGAAGCGAAGTAGCGATGGCAACACTGGTGATGAGCTCGAGAGACTGTCTCGGCGGTATCTCGATGGTGTTCCCTTCGAATATGACCCGTCCGAGGGCGTTGTGCGGGGATATGTTAAGATCATTCGACATGATGATGAGCAGTTTTATGCAGAATATATTGCTGACGAGGATGACTCTGATCCCATTTTGCGTTTCAAACAGGCTATTGAGGAGGAAGTCGACGATGCTGGATGGCGTATCGACCGTGGAGGTGGAGAGAATCAGAAGGTGTTTGATGCTATCGGTGAGGTCGACCCACAGTGGCTGAACGACCTTGAGATCGAAACAGTCGACCAATTTCTCACGCAGGGGCGGCAGGTTGATTTCACCGTTCCAGATGGTCGGGCCGCAATGGCGCTACTGGAATATCTTCGAGCAGCCGACACTATTGGAAAACAGTATAAATACGTTATCGCCAACGGAGAGGTGCCGGATTGGCTCGATGGTGCCAACGTGACAATCAACATTGACTCCCGCGTCAGCACTATCAGAGTTGGCCCAACAACGAGTTGGTATCTGGAACACGATGCAATTGAGGCCGCAAAATCTGGCGTTCAGTCCGCATTGACATCATTAACGGAGACCGGTGAAAGCCGCGAGCGGATTGCACAAAGAGTCAATGCTGTCAACACCAAAGATAGAACGAATGCATATATTAAACCATCAGGAAGTAATGTTGGGGTAGAATCATTCGAACGATATGGTCTTTTAACGGGCTTGATCGCAATCGCAATCGCTCTTCCGCTACTTATTTATTTGACGAGAGAACCGCTGCTACTGGCACTCGTTGCTGATGTGGCAGTACCAAATCAAATCACTGGATACATTCCATGGATTAGCGAAACGTATTCCGCATGGCACATCCTCGGGCCAGCCACAGTAATCGTAACGATTGGTGCTGCGATCTCCCCAACGGTCAGAGATCTAGTTACAAACATTACTGCTACACTCGAAAGAACCGCAACGGAACTGTTTGAGGTGATTACCGGATCACAACGCGCCGACAAATCCGATGGTGCAGTGACACTACAACGGCGACTGGAAACGTTGCACAGTGAAATAGACCGGTCGCAGTATGTCAAGCCTGACGGCGACAGTGAGGCATTTTACGATGAAGCCGAAACAGTGGTTACGGAGTACGGGTACGATATCATTCCAACAACTAGCATCCAGAAGCAACGTCTTGGTGGCGGTGCCTTCGGGGCAGTATTCGCAACCGGGGTTGTTATTAGCCTGTCTGCGTTGACAGTCTTTGTGGTAGAGCCGTCGGTGGAACTGCTTGTGAGCGGACCTGGCCTTACACTTATTGTGGCCGGATTTGTCGGAGGTGCGATCATCGCAACAGTATATACCGCGGCCAGAGGCTTCTCTCATGTCGGTACGCTGCTTGTGACACGAATGTCGGGGCCGGAACCGACTCACACTCCATCAGTGGACTACACACGAACCAGCGATGACAAAGCTGAGCAGTTCATCACAACGATGAACGATCTCAAAAAGTGGGCCGACGATGGAGAGTGGCAAAAAATAAAAAACAACACCGGAAACTACGAAAAGTACCTAGAACACGCATCATGGGGGGCTGCTCAAGATAATGCTTTTAAAAACAAAAACGATGTTGAACGCCATATTGCCCGTTACCTTTATTGGGCCGAAGAGGCATCCGACAGTCGTCTGCTTGAAGAGACGTTGTATCTCCGTATACAATCAATACTATCAACCGAGGAGTCTGAACCGCCTTCACACTCGTCGGATCAGATTACAGAACTAGATTCTCAAGGGCACAACCGCACCACCGAACGTGTCGACAGTGGCGAAACAACGAACGAGAGAATCGAGCAGGACACTGTGATGTCACAGCAAAATAGTGAGTCACAAGTTGATTCTCCAGAAAACGACAGCCCAAGCATTTCGTGGGGTGAATCGTCTGCCCCTCAAAACGAACCGTCAGGGTCAACCGCTAACGACCAGTCTCGCCCTGAGAGAACCAACAACAACGCTACTAATAAACAAGCAGCAACCAATGACCGCTCCAAAGGAGTTGAGTGGGGCAACAGTGGTGATGCTTCGGGATCAACATCAAAAAATAACGAGACGCAAACACATACAAACAAAACTAGCTCACCGTCTGTCAACTCTCGAACTACTGATCGCACACAGCGTTCACAAACGGACGAGAATTCCTCAAAAAGAGTGACGGACAATAATATAACTACTGAGTCCAAACGAGCCAAAGACGGTACATCAGGAACTCGCGGACGAGTAAATCAGTCCAACACTCTCGAATTCCACACTCAGTTTCGAGTCGACGGGAGGAACTCAGGCCATCACCGATTTGACAGCAATATCTTAACGGGATCAAGATCAATTAGCGATGTCTCTGTTCCACCCCTACAACCCATAGTCACGTCTAACCGTTTCTATGTATCAGACGAACGTGGCACAGTCCATGCGTATTCTATTGGCGACCATGACAAAAAATGGACAACAAAGATTGAATCAACCACGAAGTACTCGCCCACTGCAACTACTGAACGGCTCTACTTTCCGTCGTCTGACGGCCGTATCAAAGTTATAAATGCGAATGACGGAACGATTATGAATGATGAAGAACTCCGACTGAACAGCGAGTGTATTGGGCCAGTCTCGGTGCACAACAGGAAGGTGTATGCGGGCTGTTCGGCCGGCTATACGTATTGTTTTGAGTCAGGGACGAAGCAGTGGGAGTACAGAGGTTCAAAAACGTTTGTTACCAAGGGGCCAGAAATCGTTGGAAAACCCGCAGTCGACAATAAAGTTGCAATTGCGCTCGCCAGCGGCGCTATCGAAGTGCTTTCGCTCGATGGCAAACATCTGTCAACATATGGGATTGATAGTCAACCAGCAGGCGGACCAGTAATCGATGGTGACTATATTTATGTTTGTGATACGAAAGGCACCGTGTACCGGATCGGTGATAGTTCGATGGCGCTCGGATCCATCCGCGGCGTTCAATTCCCACCAGCCGTCGACGAACAGAATGTGTATATTGCCGGTCAGAATCAATTAGCAGCATTAAACAAAACGAATGGTGACCGTGTATGGACTGAAAACTTGAGTTGTCAAAGCGCAAGTCCTCCAGTGGTAGACAAGAGTAATGTTCATGTGGTTGATGCGAGAGGAAATCTGAGGGTACTGGATGCGAGTACAGGCGAAAGGATTGAAACATGTACCATTGGGAAGGCGATCCGAGAACCAGTTCTTCACCCCGAGTTGTCACTCATCGCATTCGACGATGGGATTGCCCACATTTCCTGATAGTGTAAGCGGCTTGTAGTTCTAATTTACAAACTATATCGTACGACAACTGCTCTACGGTTTGTCGATATCAGTTATCTATCTGTCATCAACCAATAGCTGATTGATGAGTTCACACACCGACAGCTATCTCAGCTCGCGTCCTACTTTTGTCGAACAACGACAAACTCCGCGAGATCACGCAGATAGGCTTTGGCGTCGGTGTCGTCGACGCCAGTTCTGTCGAGGGCCTTGAGTGCGAGATCCGACTGCTCGCGGGCTCGTTGGTCGCCTTCTTCGGGCGAGAGGTCAGTTACCTGAACCAGCGAGGGTCGATCCATCATCTCGTCGTGACCCGCCGGCTTGCCCAACTCCTCGGCGTCGGCGGTTGCGTCGAGCACATCATCTCGAATCTGGAAGGCCACGCCGACGCGTTCGGCATACTCACCGAAGGCTTCGACAGTGGCGCCGTCGGCCCCGCCGGCGACCGCACCGAGTTCGGCGGCGGCCCGAAACAGTGCGCCGGTTTTTCGGCGGGCCAGCGTCATGTATTCGTCCTCGTTCGACGGACGGTCGACCAGCTCGGTCGCCTCGCCCTCGCCGAGTTCGACCATCGATTCGGCGACGATCTCCATGGCCCGTTCGTTGCCCAAAAACAGCCCGAAGGCCTCGCCCAACAGCCCGTCGCTGGCGATAATCGCCGGG
>LKMJ01004405.1_pt1 | contig 13248 bp, 19 predicted proteins | sample 643391 | NCBI WGS metagenome assembly LKMJ01 (sample SAMN04112250, study PRJNA286221) | soda lake metagenome | biome: soda lake; feature: Kulunda Steppe; material: water; isolation source: sample PL-Br10 brine of Picturesque Lake | place: Russia: Kulunda steppe | collected 2010-07
AGGGTGGCGCTGCAGCGTGTGTGGTGTGCGTGGCTGTGCCTGAGGGTGGCGCTGCAGCGTGTGTGGTGTGCGTGGCTGTGCCTGAGGGTGGCGCTGCAGCGTGTGTGGTGTGCGTGGCTGTGCCCGTGCGCGGCCAAGCATGCGCTCACATGTTCAACAAGCGCACACATGCACACATGCACACGCAGCCGCAGCGCCCAGGCGCCAGCTCTGGAGTGGGACGGCCCTCCATGGCACAGCAGCAGCCGCAGCAGCCGCAGCAGGTGCAGGCGCTGGGTCTGGACGACTTCCATCAAGGTCCCCCACACCATAGGGACAGGGAGGCCGCAGGCGGCGCGGACCCGCACACCGAGACCTGCGCGCCGCCCGCGAACCGCACATTTGTGAGTCACGGGCGGCCACCCGCACCCACCCGTGGCCATGTGTGAGTCACGCGGCCGTGCGTGGGCCGCGCGGACGCGTGCCTGCTTGCCGTGTTGTCAGCCCTGTGCGCAAGCAGCGCTGGGACAAAAGGGGTAGGTACCATATGGTATTGGGGCTGCCCCCTCCCTGCCCCCCTCTCCCACAGAGAACACACACAGACAGACGAGTGCCCTGCCTGCCAGCCCGGGCTGCGTTTGCTGGTGGGGTCTGCTGCAGGTGTGGCTCAGCCTTTGAAGCCTGAGCATCTGCGCCGCACATGTGTGTGTGCCCATGATGCCTGTTTGTTCATGGACCTGTGCTGCCTGTGTGTGAGCGTGTGCGCATGCGCCCATGCTTCCAAAGCCCAGCGCGTCCAGTGCACTGCCAGCATGCAAGTCATTGGCATGCCGGCCGGCCGCCGAGGAAGCCAGCCCAGGCTGCAGTTGGCTTGCCTGTGTGTGTGCCTGGGCAGGTGCGTGCCAAGGTGCTGGGGCAGAAGCAGCAGCAGCGCTTCTCGGAGCTGGAGGCCAATAAGCAGGCGGTCCTGATGGTGGGTGCCACAACTTTGTTGTGCTTGGTGGCCCTGCCTTGCCGAAGGCTGACAGGCGTGTGAGGTCCTTGCCACAGGATGGGCACGCGCACACACACACAGTAGTGTACACACACAGAAGTACACACACACACAGTAGTGCACACACGCACTTGGACGCACACATAGTAGTGCACACACACGTACTCGGACTCACACATGAACTCGTACTCACACGCGTGCTTGCACACACACACACACACACACACACACACACACAGAAGTGCACACGCACAGTAGTGCACACACATGTCCTCGTACACACACACACAAGCGTACTAGTACACACATATGCACACGCTCAATTACACACATAGAAGTGCGCACACACGTCCTCGTACACACACATGCATACTTGTACACGCATATGCACACGGTCACTAACACACACAAACACACACACACAAGCACACTAAGATAGATACAGCCACGCATGCACACACGCAAGCACACTCACACACACTCTTGCCCCCCCACCCTCATCCTGCTCACGCTTGCCGCCTCTCCTCTCCTCGTCACCTGCCCCTTCCCTGCCTCGTCTCATGCCTCTCCCTCTCCCTCTCCTTTGCCCTATCCTTGCCTTGACACCTGCCTATCCCTCTCCCTCTCCCTCTCCCTCTCCCTTTCCTCGCCTTGTCACCTGCCTCTCCCTCTCCCTCTCCCTTGCCCTTTCCTCAGCTTGTTTCCTGCCCCTTCCCTGCCTTGTCTCCTTGCCTTGGCACCTGCCCCTCACACTGTGCTGTGTGCACAGGAGCGTGAGCGCAAGCGCAACGCCGCCGCCAAACGGAGCCTGGAGGCTGCGCTGGCCATCCGCAACCGCACAGCAGAGAGGCAGAAGGAGGTTGAGCGCCAGCTGCTGGTGCGTGCCGCTGAGAGTGCGTGCATGCGCAGACGCGCGTGGGTGGTGCGTGCCGCTGAGAGTGCGTGCATGCGCAGACGCGCGTGGGTGGTGCGTGCCGCTGAGAGTGCGTGCATGCGCAGACGCGCGTGGGTGGTGCTGTGCTGAGAGTGCGTGCATGCGCAGACGCGCGTGGGTGGTGCTGTGGTGAGAGTGCGTGCATGCGCAGACGCGCGTGGGTGGTGCTGTGGTGAGCACGCACACGCGCCTTGCCGTCCCTGCCAAGATGCACGCAAGCGGTTCAGGGCACATGCACACGCGCTGGGCGCGTGCAAGCGCTGCTCACGTGCAATCGCTTACCTTGCATCTTGGCGCGCCCCATACCCAAATATGTTGCTTTGCAAGGGCCTTCAGTTGAGAAGTGTGACTGCTGCCAGCAGTGCTGGTCCCCGGACACATTGCCAAACAAGGTTGACAAGAGGCCTTCAGTCATGAAGTGCGACTGCTGGTCCCTGGACTATCTTGTTGGTGAATAGGATTTGCAAGAGGCCTTCAATCAAGAAGTGCAACGGCTAGTCCCCGGGAGCAATGAAACCTCAACCCCCTGATGCCTTTTGGCGGCCCCCCTGCATTTTGTCCACCCCGCCCCTTACACTCCCCTCGCCCTCCTTCCCCTACCTCTCCTCTCCTCTGCTCCCCTTCCCCACCCGCTCACCATGTTGCGTCACGGCCCCTCCTCACACTGTGCACCCACTGCGTCCCTGTCTACACTGGTCCTAGGTGAAAGTCCATGTCTACACTGGTCCTAGGTGAAAGTCCCTGTCTACACTGGTCCTTGGTGAAAGTCCCTGTCTGCACTGGTCCTAGGTGAAAGTCCATGTCTGTGCTGGTCCTAGGTGAAAGTCCATGTCTGTGCTGGTCTTAGGTGAAAGTCCCTGTCTGTGCGTCTCTGTCTGTGCTGGTCTTAGGTGAAAGGCCCTGTCTGTTCCTAGGTGAAAATGTTGTGTGCTCCTCCAGCCCCAGCACCGTGCCACACCACAACGCAAACTTGCGCTCGCCACAGCGCAAACACGCGCGCGTGTGTATGCTTTCCGCTCCCTCAGCGGACTCCATGACTGCGGCGAAGTTCACTGCAGCAAAGATCATTGGGGCATTTCCAGGGGGCGAGTGAACACATGGGCTGGCTTCACGGAGCTCTCTTGTCACTGGCTCGCAAGGGCAGGCCTGCCTGCGGGGCTTCTCCCGCCCAGCACACGCACAGCAGGCAGAGCAGCTGTGCAGGGGAAAAGGCTTGGCTGCATGCACGTGTGGGGTGTGTGCGCGCAGGAGCAGCGTGCGCGGGAGGAGGCCCGCGTCAAGCGCAACGAGCAGATGGCAGAGGAGCTGCGGAACAAAGAGGTTAGTTTGCGTATGTGTGTGAGGCATTTGAGTGCACGCGCCTTGTGCATGCATGTGTGTTGGAGCTGCAGGACTATGAGAATTGCATGTGTGCATGTGAGTGGGTGCACAAGTATGGTGACATTGGTTTGCGATGCGCGCATAAGCTCACGGATTTGGGGGTTGGGGGGGGCGCTGAGTTTTCCTCCCTTTCCACCCCTGCGTCAAAGGCGCCCCCTCTCTGCCTCTGCACCTGATCAAGCAACCCCCTTGTCTGCGCCCCCCTCAGATGCGACCTTGTTGGACCGACCGTGAATTCCTGGCATCTGAATTCACGCCCTCTCATCAAATGTGTCATATGCTCATTGCTCATCCCCGCCCCTGGCTACCCGTAGGAATCCAAGCGGCGGCTGCAAGAGGAGATCTGCGAGCACATGGCCGCGCACCAGGCACAGATCAAGGCGGCGCGCGCCAGAGTGAAGCGGGAGGAGCTGAACCGGCTGGGTGCCAAGTTTGCAGTGAACATGCAGCAGCACAAGGCCGACAGCTCGCAGGGCCAGGTGTGGCATGCTTGTGTAGATGCCGATTTATGTGTCAGTGTGTGTGCGCGCATGCATGCAGCAGCACAATATGCTGACAGCGCGCAGGGCCACAGGTGGGGCTGTCATGCAGTGGCTTGCATGTGGAAGCGGCGGCACCCATGCAGCAGCGGCGGCACCCTTGCCAGATCGGCCATGTTCATGCGGTGGTTTGCACATGCATCAGTGGCACCTACAATCATAAATACCCCAAGGTATACGCTTAACCCAAGGTAGCACTCAACAGGTGAGCAGCCCTGGTCAATCTCCCCCCTACCACAAACCGCACCACAGGCGCAATTCATGACATTCTCAGAGGAAGAAGCACTGAACCTAATACCCTTGCTGCCTACCGCAAAATAAAAAATGCGCTCATCAGTGGTCTTGTAGACACTTATCAGTGGTCTTGCAGACGCTCATCAGTGGTCCTGTAGACACTCATCAGTGGTCTTGCAGACACTCATCAGTGGTCTTGCAAACACTCATCAGTGGTCTTGCAGACACTCATCAGTGGTCTTGCAGACCCTCATCAGTGGTCTTGTAGACACTCATTTCAGCAGTCCACCGGCTTGGCAGCACCTCGGGTCCCCCTATCCCTCTGCATGCACGCGCGCGCGCCCCATGTTTGGCTACCCCACGCAGCACATGCCCCGCGCCCTGTACACTGGGGACGCGCCTCGGCCGCTCCCACCACTGCCCTCTGCTGCCACCAACGCAACCACCAAAGCCTCCCACTGCTGGCGCGCATGCCCCCTCTGCTGCGACCGCCCCCGCTACGCAGGTGCTGGTGGTGGACCTGAGTGCGCCCCCTCCCGGCCAGCAAGGCGGGGGCGATCCTCCGGCCAAAGGCGCCGCCGCTCGCCCGCCCCAGGCCAGGCACCGCCCCAGCGCAAGCGCGCCCTCTCAAGCCCCGGACAGCAAAGCAGGCGATGCGCCAGGTAGGAGGCGGGGCGCTGGCAGGCAAGGGGGGCGCGCGGGTGTGCGGGCTGTGAGGGCGGGGGGTTGGGGCTGGAAATTACTCTGGCAGCCAGGTCGGAGAGCACTGGCGCGCACAGCTGTCCATGGCAAGCAGCACTCACGCACAGAGTCATGTCCCTAGTGGGCGTGAGGAGCACATGGCCCACAGGCACGCAGCGCCGCCCGCGGGCTGTGCAGCTTGCCCCCCACCAGCACACCTGGCTGGCCCCCTCAGCACTGCTCCCACCACCGCACAGCCTCACATGCGGTGTCTCTTGACACATGCCGACCGCCATGTACAGGCCAACCAACACATGCATGTGTGTGTGCCCACATAATGCATGCGCCTGCAGCCGCGCCGCGCCAGGAGCCGCCGTGGCGCGTGGCGGCCGCTGCCCGTGCGGCTGCGGCGGGCGGCAGCAGCGGCGGCGGCAGCAGTGCACCGGGCGCCTCGCCCTCGCGGCCCCCCCCCAAGAGCTTCCCGGAGGTGAGGCCTGCGCCCAAGTGGGTGGCTGCGGCGCGAAGGATGCAAAGCTATAATTGGGCGCTCACTCACGCGCGCCTGCTTACATCAGGGCGTGTGCATGTACGTCGTGTGTGCGTGTGTGCACATATGTCGCGTGTGTGTGTAAGCGTGTGTGCATGTGTGCATGTATGAGCGCGTGCATGCATCAGAGGTGTCTGCGTGGTGGGCTGGCTCACGTGTGGCGGTGACCGCTCTGCGCTGGCGTGTGTGCTTGCTTGAGCCATTCCTTCTCGCGCTGGCCCTGGCCGTGCAGCGGTTGTCGGCCTGTGGTGATGCAGGTGCACACACATGCACCCCACTCGCTTTGGCCCGAGTCTTTTTCTTCTCGCGCTGGCTCTGGCCGTGCAGCGGTTGTTGGCCTGTGGTGATGCAGGTGCACGCACATGCACCCCACTCGCTTTGGCCCGAGTCTTTTCCCTCCTGGGCTGGCTCTGGCCGTGCAGCGGTTGTCGACCTGTGGTGATGCAGGTGCACACACATGCACCCCACTTGCTTTGGCCCGGGCCTTTTCCTTCCTGGGCTGGCTCTGGGCGTGCAGCGGTTATCAATGTGTGGTGATGATGCATAGGTGCACACAATGTCACCCAGTTGGGCTAGCCTGAGGCATGCAAGTACGGCCTGTGGCATGCAAGTACAGCCTGTGGCACGCACGTGCACATGTGAGGCAATTGCCTGTGGTCCCCATGTGCACTAACATCTACACCCCATTTGCTCTACCTCTGAGCTGCGCTGTGGGCGCCCTGTGGCGATGATGCAGGTGCACATCTACACCCCATTCGGCAGCGAGCTGGTGCACGCAGCCACAGAGCCGCCCATGCCTGCCCCGCCTGCGCAGCAACCTTTGCAGCAGCACGGTCGCCAGGTAGGCAGCTGCCACTGCTCACAGGCTGCATGACGGTGGTTTGTGTGTGATGGTGGAAGGTTGTGAGGCTGTGTTGCACGAAAGCTTTCTACGACAGCAAAGAAGGAACTCCCATCTGCACGCTTGTGAGGCCGGCGTGACGCACGCTTATTAAGAGCAGGGAACCTCCTGAGTGCCGCTGTGATCTATGGGTGCCCAAAGCTGTCTGCGAGCTCTTGGGGCAGGGGGGGGGCGCAGCTGGTGTCCTAAAGCATGGCCGGCAGGGCCCAGGTCCTGCGCCCCAAAAGCGCGCATGTGCCCTGCCCCCGCGTGAGAGAACCCCCGCCGTGCCCCCATGTGAGAAAAGCGTGACGAGCGGGACGTTCGGTCGGATACCGCCTACGTCCCACCCTCGGACGCACAGCAGCACCATGAAACATGTTTTGTAGTGCCCTCCGTCCTGCACCCTGAGCTCGCCGCACCTGCACCTCCGCAGTGCCAAAAGGGCGCGTCCGTGCTTTTTGCTGCGTGTCGTGTGCCATCCGGAGGTGCTGCGCCCGGGCAGGAGCAGGCTCGTGCGCTCGCGCACTGCATTGCATCCCCAGCCCATGGCACACGCGTGCACCGCATTGCATTTCGCAGTACACCTACAGTGTATTGCATCCCCATCCCATGGTGCGCCCGTGCACTGCATTGTGTCCAGCCCATGGCGTATGCAGGCCCTACTGGCCACGCACAGCAGCCAGACATGCGGACTGTGGCCGCGGCTGCCGGCAGCGGACACATCCGTCACGCACTGCTGCTACTTGACACAGCAGCTGCGCACTGCTACAGCCACAACAGCTCTCTTGAACCCTCTGACTGAGGCCCCGTCTGTCCCCCACACACAGCTTTTGCCACACGCACAGCTGCTGCCGCACATGGCAAGCACACGCACAACTGCCATGCGCCCTGACTGAGGCTGGGTTGCATGTGTGTGTGTGCGTGTTATACATATATATTGCCGCTTGGGATGCGCTGCCCTGGACACGTGATACCCTGGAATGCTGCCCGCACGTGTGACATGTGCCGCTGTCAATCGGCCCGCAGGACGGAGACGCCGAGGCTGTGCCCTCGACTAAGGCCATGGAGGTGTGGGCCAAGCGCGGCAAGGCCGAGCTCCTGGAGGTGCTGAGCCAGGTGCGAAGCTCCGCCGCCTGCCTGTGCAGCATGTCGGCTGCGTCAGGCGCTCCCTGGGCGGTCGCCTCCCGGCCTGTTCACACTTTTGCAGCGTGTGCCGGCACGTGTGTGTGCGTGCGTGCGAGCGCAAGTGCTGGCGTCTTGTTGTTCCTGACGAGCATCCTGCTGATAGCTCTGAGCGCCTGCGTGCTGCACCTGCGCCCGTCTGATTTAGCCCACAGAGGGTGCGCTGGCTCCTGGGAACTGCGGGGCTGCACAGATAAGGGCGCGGCTCCAACACATAGCAGCCCTGCATATTACGCGGATGCATCGGCGTGCTGGGAGTGGGTGCGCATGGCTGTGCTGCTGTTGGACCACGCCGACTGCATCCGCAGGGATGAGCGCAGCTGCAGGCGCGCCCACATGCGGGGAGCGGATGGACGCGCATGGAACACACCTGCAGGCTGTGTGTGTGTATGTGTGTGTGTGTGCTGTGACCCATCTGCAGTGTTTCACTCGTGCCTGGTCGTGCTCGCACATTCCTCAGCTGCTGCTCACCCTTAGCAAGACACCTCATGCAATTCCCAAGCTGCATTCCTCTGTGCCTGCTGCATTCCTCGGCTGCACTCCTCCTGCATTCTTCAGCTGCCGCTCACCCATGAGACACACGGGCACTGCGGCCGGCGCGCCCTGCCTGCCAGTGTGTGTCATAAGCAAAAGGTCCGTCATGTGTGCATGCACATGCTGGCGCCTTGCCCTCTGTGCCTTTTCTGCGTGCAATGCCCACAGCGCCCAACAGCAGAGAGTGCCATGCCTGCCTGTGCTGCTGCTCCACACGCTCCTGCGCAGATCCAGCAAGTGCTTGGGGCAGAGGAGGAAGATGACGGGCAGCACAGCGGCGCGGAAGGAGGCGGGGGCGCTAGCACCGACGACGGGGGCCGGGGCCTGGCAGACGGTCGAAGGCCGGGCCCGCAGCACCCGCTGACGCGGCAGCTGCAGCAGCACCGGCTGGGCGCCCTGCGCGGTGGGGGCGCGGGCGGGGAGGTGCCCGCACACCATGCGCGCAACCACTCCATGCCAACGGCGCTGTCCCGCCCCGCGCAGGGCCCACCACCCAACCAGCAGCAGCAGGCCGAGTCAGGCGTGCCGCTGCTGCACCGCCGGCAGCACTCGCTCCAGCAGCAGCAGCAGCAGCAGCAGCAGCACAGGGCCGCGCACGGCGCACCAGCCCCCCGCGCTCCGTCCTCGTCCCGCTCTACAGCAGCAGCAGGGGGTAGGCCGCCGCTGTCGCGCCCGCTCACGCCTAGCACGCTGCAGCTCCCTCCAGAACAGATGGACCCCACAGACCAGGGCGCCCATGAGTGAGCGGGGTTGCTGTTTTGAGGCATGTTGTTCCACTGTATGGCAGTGGGGCGTGCGCACGTGATGAGCGGGGGTGGCTGACGGGCGCGCGCATGTGATGAGCGGGGGTGGCTGACGGGCGCACGTATGTGATGAGTGGGGTTCATGGGTACGGTCATCAGGGAGTGGGGGTGGCTGTGAGGCATGCACACGTGATGAGAGTGGGTTTCGTTGGGGAGTGCGCAACAGCGTTCACGTGCGCTGGTGCGTTTGGTTGGGGCTCTCCTCTACTCCGCACATGGAGGCTGCGGCTTCTTGGGTTGGCGCGCTAGCCCTTGCTGCTGTTCATGGGCTGGCTTGCACGAGCTCGGCGGGCTTGGGCTCACACCAGCTGCAAGCGCATCCCCCCACCAACCCTGCTTCTTGCTAAGGTCTCCCATCACAACGAACCCCTCCTGCTGCGTCCTCCTCCCTTCTTGCTTGCATCCCCAAACACAGCTGCTCCCTCCCCTCCTGCTCACATTCTCAAACACAGCAGCTCCCTCCCCTCCTGCATTCCCCTCCCCTTGACCCTCCCTTGCCCAGGTCCCCCAACATCGCAGCCGCCCTGCGCGTGGAAGAGCTGCGCATGGGGCTGGAGGCGGAGCTGGGCGCCGCCAACTTCCTCGCAGCCTACAGGCAAGACCTCTGCCCTCTGCCAAGCACATGTTTTGTACTGTGTGTGTGTGGCCTGTCCAGGCCACCTGTCAGCACCATTCTGAACGCCAAGCGTTTGAGCGCACATGCGGGACATTTAATGTGCGTGTGTGTTTGCATGTGCGCGCGTGTACACTGCCTCCCCTTGACCATGCCCCCATCCGCCAGCGCTGCTGCCCCACCCCCTCCCCTGGACACCATTCTTGGTATTGATGCCGGTCGCACGCAATGCGGGGTGTGCGCTATGCTGGGAGGAGCGCTTTGCAGAAAGGGGGGGCTGACCGACTGGCGTCAACTAATTGCAAGCATGCGCGTCGAGGTCCAGCACAGCGCACCCCCCGCCCTTCCCGCGCGCGCCACTGTCACAAGAAATGCCAACCCAAACAGACCAGGCATAAAATTACACACGCGGGGTGCGGGAAGAGGCACAGCGCAGCACATGCAGGCCGGGGACGCCGTGTGCCTGAGTGCACCGTTCACCAAGCCGCGACCACCGGCCGGACGCACGGGAACTGCGCTGTCTAGCCATCAATACCTTATCTAGCCATCAATGCCTTATGCTCCTGACGAGTGGCTTAAACAGGCCACAGAGTACAAAACACATGCTTGTAGACCATTTGGGGGGCCCGACCGTCACAGTGAGCCCTGGGGCAGGACAGCAGCCGCGCCTCATGGCCTCACTTTTGTCTGAAGCCACCTGTGACCCCATGCACTCATCAAGCTGCTCCTTCCCCTGTGTGTGCCCTGCCGCACGTCTGCTGCGCTGTGGCCCCGTGCGCACATCAAGCTGCTCCTCCCCCTGTGTGTGCCCTGCTTCAAGTAGGGTCCTGGAAGACCTGCAAAAACTACGCTCCCCTCAGGGCAGAGCACAGGCATGCCCTGGGCGTGTGGCTCGCCGTGTGCATCTCACGTGCTTGCGCCTGCATTGCACGAGCATTGAGCACATGTCAAGCCCCCCGAGTGCAACCAGAGCACGCGTTTGGTCCACACACTCTCAAATGGTGCTTACAAAGGCAGTGAGAAAGCATGGATGCAGCAAGTTGAGAGCCGAACCAGTTTGGGCTGCGGAGGACGGCTCAGATCAGTCTGTAGCCAAGAAATGGAGAGGGGTTAAGTCAACGCAATGTTTGAACGGACACTTCATGTTTTGAGGGACATCCATACTGAGCCATGTCAAAGGGTTTCTGTGGCTGACAGGCAGGAGACTGTGAGCAGTGTGTCACGGTTTAAGAAAAGGCATATGACTGCGCACTGAGGGCTTTCGCTCACGGTGTTCAGGTATTTCTTGTGCTATGAGCTGCATGTACAGGCGTCACGTGGTCAGGTAATCGCTTGCTGTGGTGTACAAGTGTCGTGGACATGCTGGGAGCGCCACTGTCCTAGATCCCCAGTCACAGCTATGTGAGACCACGCTGCCCCACTGCTGAGCCCCTCTTTCTTGTCTTGTCCACTACGCCCCATCGTGCGCCTCATGCCCGACCCTTCCTGCAGGTACCTGCACGAGCTGCAGCGGTCGGCGGTGGAGGAGAGCGAGGATGGGTCTGCTGCATCGCAGCCAAGCCACTCCGCCGCAGACCAGCGCAGCACCCTGGAGCAGCTGCTGGGGCACCAAAAGCTGCACTTGGTGTGTGCCTGCCCATGGATGGGCGTGTCTCCCATGCAGACAGCATTTATGGACATGTCTTCCATGAAGGCAGCATACTTGGACATAGCTTCCAGTCATTATCATGCTACGGGTATTTGGTGTGCAACAGTCTCTTGAGCGTGGTACCGCTGACTCTGGGCGTCATGCATCAGAAGATGTGGATGGGCTGTGCTCGTTGTGCATCAGAACATGTGGATGGGCTGTGCTCGTCGTGCGTCAGAACATGTGGATGGGCTGTGCTCGTCGTGCATCAGAACATGTGGATGGGCTGTGCTCGTTGTGCATCAGAACATGTGGATGGGCTGTGCTCGTCGTGCGTCAGAACATGTGGATGGGCTGTGCTCGTTGTGCATCAGAATGTGTGGATGAGCTGTGCTCGTCGTGCGTCTGAACATGTGGATGGGCTGTGCTCGTCGTGCATCAGAACATGTGGATGGGCTGTGCTCGTCATGCACCAGAACATGTGGATGGGCTGTGCTCGTCATGCATCAGAATACGTGGATGGGCTGTGCTCGTCATGCATCGGGAAATGTGGATGGGCTGTGCTCGTCAAGCATCAGAATATGTGGATGGGCTGTGCTCGTCGTGCATCAGAACATGTGGATGAGCTGTGCTCGTCATGCATCAGAATATGTGGATGGGCTGTGCTCGTCAAGCATCAGAACATGTGGATGGGCTGTGCTCGTCATGCATCAGAACATGTGGATGGGCTGTGCTCGTCATGCATCAGAATATGTGGATGGGCTGTGCTCGTCATGCATCGGGAAATGTGGATGAGCTGTGCTCGTCAAGCATCAGGAAATGTGGATGAGCTGTGCTCGTCAAGCGGTTGCACGCACTGCTTTCACATCAATCCAAGTCAGACCCACAGCAAGATCAGCTCCTCTCATGCATTGTGAGCTTCAACCCTCTTCATCCCTCATCTTGCGTGCAGGTGCACAAAATCCACAAGCTCATCACCTTGGAGGCACAGGCGTTTGACTAGACAGCTTTGCAGCGCGCGACTTGATCCGTTGAGTGTTCCCATTTATTGAGAGTGATTCATGCTGACGATACATGGAAGGCGGTCTCGGGCCCGGGAGCACAGCCGGCCCTGGTGGCAGCTTTTCCTTGACAAGACCATAGCGACAACACCTTGCCCCTACCGCATGAGGGTACTGTGATGGCTTTTGCAACAATCGGACAACCTGGTGCTTGCGCAGTCTCTCTTTGTTTCTTGCACCAGCAGTAGGTCTTTCCCATCTCGTGCGCACCAGACATGCATGCTATGCGTAAATTCCCAGGCCTGTCCCTTACGGTGTAACCTTTCTTTTCTCCTGCCGGCCCTGTCAATTAGACATCTGGTAAAGATGGCACATAGCAGACCCAAAGAACAGGAACTTGTAATTGCCAGCGTGCTTAATCTGTGAGAAGGTGGCCCCCAAAAATGGCCTACTTAAGCACTGCCATTATGATGGAATGTCAATTTCATAAAAAGAAGGTAGTTTCTGGGTCACCGGGATCCCCTGGTGGCACATATTCAGGGACAGGCATGCTTTTTGTGGGAGCACCAATCCTCCATTGAGGGGAAAAACTTCGTAGGCAGTGGAACACTCCCTACGTCAATTAAGGAAAAGGAGTCACCTAGGTTAGGTTAGGTTTATAAGCTGTACCTGCCGAACAAGGGCAGCTGAGCTGCCGCCAAAACGGGCCTGTAACCAAAACCAACAAAAGGAGTCATCTAGGGCCAAAGCACTATATGACTCGCACCAGCAAAGAAAAAAGGAGGCAGTGGGGACCAGGGGGGTGATTAGCAGTACCCCACTCCTGGTCATGATGATGATTTGTTGCACAAGTTTTCTCAAGAGCTCGTTTTTTTCTAGTGTTAACAAGCTCAACTTTTTAATTCGATAAGCACAGTGAACCGCACGAGCATTAACTTATACAGCAACTTGCTTGAAAGCTTGTAGCTTCGACTTGAACTTTTGAACTGAAGCTTCAAGTTGGTGACTTTCTGTGGATCAATACTGAGATTTTCAAAGGCTCCACTCTATAAGGGCTGCAGATGTGCCTCCCACTTCCAGAAGGGTGGTGTGGAGGCTAGCATTGGCCGCAGCTCCAGGACTTATGCGTGCCTTATTCCTCCCGCAGGCTTCAACAAAGTGTATGGTTTTCTGTGAGCAGGCTAGCAGTCGCACTTTTTAATTGAAGGCCTGTTCTTGTAACCCTTGTAACTGACAAGTTAATTCCTAATGACAGCTAACGGTTTATCCCATCATACTACCTATGCGCATGTTTGCTGACGCCTGCGCTGGTGAAGG
>LKMJ01004406.1_pt1 | contig 13245 bp, 12 predicted proteins | sample 643391 | NCBI WGS metagenome assembly LKMJ01 (sample SAMN04112250, study PRJNA286221) | soda lake metagenome | biome: soda lake; feature: Kulunda Steppe; material: water; isolation source: sample PL-Br10 brine of Picturesque Lake | place: Russia: Kulunda steppe | collected 2010-07
CCCCATACTCGAGGGACGACCGCGAGGGTCCTAAATCTGTAGCCAACGGCGGTAGCGGTATCGAGACGACTCGCTGTCGGTGGGGCCGCCACAGCGGCGATTCGGCCGCGGGTGTGCCGGGCGATCCGGCCGACGGGCCGTGTTAGGCGTCGTGGACGGTGACCGACTCGAGCACGACGTCCTCTTTCGGCCGATCGGCGTCGTCCGTCTCGACGCTCCCGATCTCGCGGACGACGTCCATCCCGTCGGTGACCTTGCCGAAGACCGAGTGGCGGTCATCGAGGTGGGGCGTGGCCTCGAGCGTGATGAAAAACTGCGAGCCGTTCGTGTCCGCCCCCGAGTTCGCCATCGAGAGCACGCCCGCGTCGTCGTGTCGCAGGTCGGGATGGAACTCGTCGTCGAACTGGTAGCCAGGGCCGCCGTGACCGGTGCCGAGCGGGTCGCCGGTCTGGATCATGAAGCCGTCGATGACGCGGTGAAAGAGGACGTCGTCGTACAGCGGCTCTTCCTCGAGTTCGTCGCCGGTTTCGGGGTCAGTCCAGGCCCGATCGCCCGTGGCGAGCCCGACGAAGTTCTCGACGGTCCGGGGCGCTCGCTCGGCCTCGAGTGCGACGTCGACCTCGCCCTCGCTCGTGTGCAGGGTTGCGTGCAGGTGCTCCGGATCGTCCGTCGCGTCCGCCTCGGCGGACTGGTCGTCGTCGGCTGGCTGCTCGTCGTCCGCGTCGGATCGCTGGTCGTCGTCACCGCTCCCGAGACAGCCGGCGAGGCCGACGCCGAGACTCGAGGCGGTGGCGACGATGAGCGTTCGTCTGGATGGAATAATATCGGTCCGTGGGCGTGAGGACAGAATAACGGTGTCGATCGAACCGGCGTGTGGTCCGGCCGGTGGTTATTCGTCGTGGACGGTGACCGACTCGAGCAGGATATCCTGTTTCGGTCGGTCGTTGGCGTCGGTGTCGGCGCTGCCGATCTCGCGGACGACGTCCATCCCGTCGGTGACTTTCCCGAAGACCGAGTGGCGGTCGTCGAGGTGCGGGGTGGCGTCGAGCGTGATGAAGAACTGCGACCCGTTCGTGTTCGGGCCGGAGTTGGCCATGCTCAGGATCCCCGCGTCGTCGTGGCGGAGTTCGTCGTGGAACTCGTCGTCGAACTGGTAGCCGGGGCCGCCGCGACCGGTGCCGGTCGGGTCCCCGCCCTGGATCATGAAGTCGTCGATGACGCGGTGGAAGAGCACGTCGTCGTACAGCGGCTCGTCCGTGATGCGCTCGTCCGTCTCGGGGTCGGTCCACTCGCGCTCGCCGGTCGCGAGCCCGACGAAGTTGCCGACGGTCCGGGGGGCGCGTTCGTCGTAGAGTTCGACGTCGATGTCACCCTCGCTCGTGTGCAGGATTGCAGTGAGGTCTCCCATACCCGCAGCGACGGCGGGACGGGTGAAAACGGTAGTGGTCTCGTCCCGCCGGGCTGCCATCGGCTCCCATCGGTGGTGGACCAGCCGGTGGGCCGGCATTCGTTGCCCGCAGGTACATACGACCGGAGCGTGAATTACCGGCCATGAGCGACGGGACACATTCGGCCGAGGAGGTGACCCTCGAGGCGCTCCCCTCGGGCATCACGCTGTCGACGACGGTTCACACCTATCGTGGATCCGAGGACGGACCGACGCTCTACGTCCAGGCCGCCCAGCACGGCCGCGAGATCAACGGGACGGAAGCGTTGCGCCGGTTTCACGACCGACTGCCGCTCGAGTCGCTCGCCGGAACCATCGTCGCGGTCCCCGTGGCGAACCCGCTCACCTTCGACCGCGTCTCCTACACCACGCCCGAAGTCATCGACAGCGTCAACCCCAACATGAACCGGGTCTGGCCGGGCGACGGTGAGGGAACGCTCCACCAGCGCATGGCCGCCTGCCTCTGGGAGTACGTCGAGAGCGCCGACGCCGTCGTCGACCTCCATACCGGCAGCCCAAATATGCTCCCGCACGTCGTCTACCGCGAAACCGACGACCGCTCTCGAGCCCTCGCCGCGGCGTTCGGCACCGACCTGCTCCTCGCTGAGGGGGCGGACGAGAACGCGTCCGAGGAGTGGCACCAGCGGGGGTTCGCCGGCAAGCTCCGCGTCGCCGCCGCCGAGGAGGAGATCCCGTCGATCACCCCCGAACTGGCCCACAACAAACAGATCGTCGAGTCGGCCGTCGAAATCGGCGTCGAGGGACTGCTCGACGTCTGTCGCTACCTCGACATGCTGCCCGGCTCGCCCCCGGAGCGAGACCAGACGGTCGCCCGGAACCACCTCGGACAGGTCACCGCCACCGAATCGGGGCTGTTCCGCCCGGAGCCGACACTCGAGGTCGGCGACGTCGTCTCCGAGGGCACGTCGCTCGGCACGGTGTACGATCCACAGCGATACGATCCGCTTCAGGAGGCCGTCGTCGACCGGGCGGGCGTCCTCTATGCACTCACACGGGAGGCGACCGTGACTGCGGGCGACCAGCTGGCGAGCGTCGCGCTCGTCCTCGAGGAGTAGCCGCCTCCGGCGGCCACGGGGGTGTCAGCAGGTCGAGAAGCCGCCGTCGACGACCAGCCCGTGACCGCTGACGAACGAGGACTCCTCGCTCGCCAGAAAGACGATCGCGCTGGCGATCTCCTCGGGTTTCCCCAGGCGCTTGAGCGGATACTGCTCGGCCATCTCCTCGCGGGCGGCCTCCGGATCCTCCTGGGTCGCGAGGTACTGCTCTAACATCTGTGTCTCGGTGAATCCGGGACAGACGGCGTTCGCCCGGACGCCGTAGGGGCCGGCCTCGGCGGCGATCGTCCGGGTCAGGTTCAACACGGCCGCTTTCGTCGTCGAGTACGCCGCCTGCTTTGGCAGTCCGAGGATGCTCGCCAGCGAACCCACGTTGACGATCGCGCCGTGCCCCTGGTCTTTCATGTGCGGTAACGCGGCGTGACAGCCGTTCCAGACGCCGTTGACGTTGACGTCGACGACGAAGTCACGGATGCTGTCGTCGATCTCCTCGAGACTGCCGCCCGGGTGGCCGGTTCCGGCGTTGTTGACCAGCACGTCGAGGCCGCGGGTCGCCGCGACGTCGTCGACGACCTCGTGGACGCCATCGCTGTCGGTCACGTCGAGGCGTCGAAACTCCGCGTCGCCGCCGGCATCTTCGATCGCGTCGACGGTGGCCGCACCGCCGTCGTCGTCGACGTCCGTCACGACGACGTGGGCTCCTTCGCTCGCACACCGTTCGGCCGTCTCCCGTCCGATCCCGGACGCCGCACCCGTGATGAGCACTGTCTTGTCTTCGAGTCGCATACGTTCGTCATCACACGATACACACATAAAATCGTTCACCGTTTACGCCCTATGCTGACCGACGTTTCTGCCACTGCCGTCGCACTCGAACGCTGGTAACTGGGCGTCCGGTCGGCGGCAGGGACGTCCGCCGAGATATGCCCCTTCGAGCCGACCGAACCCAGTCGGTCGGTCACGACCGTCGTCGCGTTCTCACCGTTGCTGGCCGCTCGAGCGAACGGTATCGGGGCGTTCATCGACGTGCCGGTACGCCAGCAGTTCGCCGTCTTTGACCACCACGACCAGCAGGTCACCCTCGTCGATCTCGTCGAACTCCTCGACAGATACGACCACCTGATCGACCACTCGATCATCGTCCTCGAGCAGTACCACGACGTGCTCGCCGTCGACGATTCGATCGACTGCGGCGACGTATCGTTCTGCACCGTCTGGTACGTCGTCTACGACACCGATTCTTCGGCCCGTGTCGCTCTGTTCGACGGTCGTTCGGTCCCCGGTCGACTCCTCTCCGGACGACCCTGCACTGACGACTGCCGCAGCCGGTATCGCGGCGACGAGCGTTCCGATCATCGTACAGACGGTCCGACGTGACAGAGCGGTTCGGTCCGACATACCCCCGTTGGCCCCCTCTTCATATTTAAACTCTCGAGCAGCCGTATGCTGTGTGTCACCGGAGAGGTGCGTCTGCGCCTACTCCAATTGAAATGTTAGGAAGTAAATACATTCTATGGTTGTAAAGAGACAGTCATTACATGGATCCCATCGGTCGAATCTGCGGGATCAGCTCACCTAGTAGTATTGGGGGCTGTACGGCTTTCTACCCGTGTTTCTATCATCTCTGGCCAACGTTTGGGTACTCATACTGTCGAACCTTCCCTAAACTATCTATTCGTTATATTGTTTCTGTATCTGTACTGTCCATCACCAGACCGTCTCCTTTCGGTTCCAGTTCGGTCGGTGACGTGGCAGGAGTCGTCACTCGCTCCAAAGGTTTATCACTTCGCTGGGAAGTAGTTCGAATAATGGCTACGCAGCACTCAGTCGCCCGAGAGGCGCGATTGCAGGCGCAAAACATCGGCGGTATCGACGACACTTCGGTCGAACTCGAGTCCGGCATCACCGTTCTCGCGGGGCGAAACGCGACCAACCGGACATCCCTCTTGCAGGCGTTTATGGCCGCACTCGGCGGCGAATCCGTCTCGTTGAAAGCCGACGCCGAAGCGGGCAGCGTCGAACTCGAGCTCGGTGAGGAGACGTACCGACGCACGCTCGAGCGAAACGGCGGCACCGTCGTGATGGGCGGCGAGCCCTACCTCGAGGATCCGGAACTGGCGGAACTGTTCGCGTTCTTGCTCGAGTCGAACCCGGCCAGGCGAGCGGTGACGACGGGGGAGGACCTGCGGGAAATCATTCTCCGGCCGATCGACACCGACGAGATCGAGGCCGAAATCACGCTGCTTACGGCCGAGAAAGAGGACGTGGCGAACGAACTCGACCGCCTGGAGTCGCTGAAGGGTGAACTGCCGGCGCTCGAGCGCGAGCGTACGGACCTCGAGGGCAAAATCGAGGACAAACGGGCCGAACTCGAGGAGATCACTGCGGCGATCGAGGCGGCCGAGACGCCCGACGACGAACGCGACGAGCGCGACGAACTCGAGGAGAAACTCACCGCGTTACGGGACCGGCGCTCCGACCTCGACGACGTCCGGTTCGACCTCGAGACCGAACGCGAGAGCCTCGAGGCGCTCAGACAGGAGCGTGACGACCTCACTGACGACCTCGAGGCGCTCCCGGAGCCCGGCTCGCTCGATCGGTCCGAGATCGACGAGGAGATCGATCGACTCCAGCGACGATCCCAGTCGATCGACGGCGTCGTGAGCCAACTGCAGAGCATCGTCCAGTTCAACGAGGAGATGCTCGAGGGCGCACATCCCGAGATACGGGAGCTACTGGCCGACGACGCCGGCGACTCGAGTGACGGCCAGGTCACCGACCGGCTGCTCGAGGACGAGGAGGCCGTCCAGTGTTGGACCTGTGGGAGCGAGGTGAAACGATCGGAGATCGAGTCGACGATCGATCGGCTTCGGTCGCTCCAGGAGACGAAGCTTCGGGAGCGCGACGACCTCGAAGAGCGCATCCAGGAGCTTCGATCGGACCGTCGCGAGATCGACGAGGCCCGCGACCAGCGCGACCGCATCGAGCGGCGCCTCGCGGACGTCACCGACGAGATCGAGCGACGCGAGAGCCGCCTCGAGGAGCTCTCGGACCGCCGTGCGGAGTTAGAAGGGGACATCGAGCGACTCGAGGCGGAAGCGTCCGAACTCGAAGCGGAGGACGACCCCGACGACGAAGACGACGAGGAGAGTCTCCTCGACCTCAACCGACGGGCCAACGAACTCGAGTTCTCGCTGGGCCGTCTCGAGCGCGACCTCGAGACGACGGTCGACCGGATCGAGACGATCGAGTCGACAGTCGACGACGAGGACCGGTTGCGCGACCGACGGGACGAGATCCGCGAGGAACTCGAGGAGCTGCGAACGCGGATCGACCGCATCGAACGCGAGGCCGTCGACTCCTTCAACGAACACATGGACGCGGTCCTCGAGGTGCTCGAGTACGAGAACATCGAGCGGATCTGGATCGAACGGGTCGGCGAGACCGTCCGCGAGGGTCGCCGGACGGTCGAACGAACCACGTTCGACCTCCACATCGTTCGGAGCACCGAGGAGGGTCGGACCTACGAGGACACGATCGAGCACTTGAGCGAGAGCGAACGCGAGGTAACGGGTCTGATATTCGCGCTCGCGGGCTACCTCGTCCACGAGGTCTACGATGTCGTCCCGTTCATGTTGCTCGACTCGCTCGAGGCACTCGACTCGAACCGGATCGCCGCCCTCGTAGAGTACTTCGAATCGTACACGGACTTCCTCGTCGTCGCGTTGCTCCCGGAAGACGCGGCGGCGATCGACGACGCTCACGATCGGATTTCGGAAATCTGAGCGCCCGCGCAGGCACCGGATAACCCATAACAGCGGTACTGGCGTTATGGGTTCGTCGAACTGTCGACTCAGACCGGTTCGCCCGGCTCGAAACAATCGCAGGCTCCGGACTCGAGCAGCCCGGAGATCTCGTACTGTTTTCCACATCGCTCACAGAGAACCTGGACGTCGACCAGCACGCGGTGTGGGCCGAGGTGTAACTCGTCGGCCCCTCGGAGGCCGTCGAGTTTGGTCTCGGTAACCGACGCCGTTCGCTGGCGGAGCCGTTCGATGGTCTGGGCCGTCGACTCCCGGTCGATCCCGTCGGAATCAGACGGCGGCGAGACGCCCCGGTAGCCGACGAGGTACGACCTGATCGCGCCGTAGGAGACGAACTCGTCCGTGATCGCGTCCACGTCGAGGCCGTCGCGCTCGAGTCGGCGGGCGATCTGTGTCCGCTCACCACGACTGCCGGTCGCACCGGAGAGCAACGCGTACAGCCGTGAGACGTCCTCGGCGAGCGTGTCGACGTCGGCCTCGGCGAGGGCTGCCCGGAGGACCCGCTCGTTGAACCAGTCGGCGAGCTCTCGGAGACTCTCGCGGTCTTCCGGACGGCGCCATCGGGTTTCGAGCTCGTCGCCGACCCCCTTGAGGTCGTACTGGTCGATGAGCCGGACGACTTTCGGTCTCGGACCGGGCCTGGCGTTCCCCTCGTCCATCGAGTATCCGTTCCCGTGAGTCGCCGAAAACCGTTTCGGTGACGTCACGCCGCGTTCGTCGACCAGTGAGACGTTCCGTACTCGAACGCCCGTCTCGGTGGCAGGCGGGCGTCACTCGTAGGCTGCGATCCCCGTCAGGTCTTCGCCGAGAACGAGCGTGTGGATGTCGTGGGTCCCCTCGTAGGTGTAGACGGTCTCCATGTTCGCCATGTGGCGCATCGGCGAGTAGTCGGTCGTGATGCCGTTGCCGCCGATCATCTCGCGGGCGATGCGGGTCTGGTTGCGCGCCATGCGGACGTTGTTGCGCTTGGCCAGCGAGATGTGCTGTGGGCGCAACGCGCCGCGCTCTTTGAGGTCGGCGATCCGGTAGGCGAGCAACTGTGCGAGCGTGATCTGCGTGGCCATCTCCGCGAGTTTCCGTTGCTGGAGCTGGAACCGACCGATCGGGCCGCCGAACTGCTCGCGATCCTGGGCGTACTGGCGGGCCTCCTCGAAGGCGTCCCGGGCTGCGCCGACGGCACCCCAGGCGATGCCGTACCGGGCCTGCGTGAGACACGACAGCGGTCCCTTCATCCCCTCGACTCCGGGGAGCACGTTCTCCTCGGGGACGTAGACGTCGTTGAGACCGATCTCGCCGGTGATCGACGCGCGAAGCGAGAGTTTCTCGGTGATCTTGTTGGTCGTGACGCCGTCACGGTCGGTCTCGACGAGGAAGCCTCGAACCGGGGTGTCGTCGGCCGACCGGTCACGCGCCCAGACGACCGCGACGTCGGCGATCGGCGAGTTCGTGATCCAGGTCTTCGAGCCGTCGAGCACGTAGCCCGCTCCATCGCGTTCGGCCGACGTCTCCATCGCCGACGGGTTCGAGCCGTGCTCGGGTTCGGTGAGCCCGAAACAGCCCACAGCGTCGCCCTGCCCGAGTGTCGGCAGCCACTCGTCTTTCTGCGCGTCGCTGCCGTAGGCGTGGATCGGGTACATCACGAGCGCCCCCTGCACGGAGGCCATCGATCGAACCCCCGAGTCGCCGGCCTCGAGTTCCTGCATCAACAGCCCGTAGGCGGTCTCGGAGACGTTCGGCGAGCCATAGCCCTCGAGGTTGGGGGCGTAGAAGCCGAGCTCGCCCATCTTCGAGATCAGGTCGGTGGGGAACGTCCCGGCCTCGAAGTGATCGCCGATCTCCGGCTTGACGTGTTCCTCGACGAACTCCCGGGCCGTGTCCCTGATCATGCGCTCTTCCTGGTCGAGGTCGCTCTCGAGTTGGACGTAATCGAGCATACGTGCTAGTCTATCACTAGACACATTACGATTGCGGTCAGTGGTATCGAGTGTGCCGGGCCGTTCGGTCAGGCGGCGGTCGTGTCGTGGTGGTCGCTCGAGACTACGTGGCCGCCACCCCTTAGGGCAACGTTCGGATCCGATTCCGAAAGCACCGATCGGACGATTCTCATTGGTGGTAGCTCAAACCTGGTTCGAATCTTACGATGATTGTTGTAGCGACTTCCTATTTTACGATGGTTCGACTGTCCCGAAACTATTTTACGATTGCGACCTACGGTTGGGGCATGACGTTCACGCTGTCGGACGAACACCGGGCGATTCGCGAGGCGGTCCGCGAGTTCGGGGAAAACGAGATCGAGCCGGTCGCCGAGGAGTACGACCGGGAGAAAACGTACCCCGAAGCGATCCGCCGCAAAGCCGCCGAGTACGACTTCGTTGCGCCGAGCATCCCGCTCGAGTACGGCGGTGCCGGTATGGACAAGCTCTCGAGTACGATCGTCACCGAGGAGCTGTGGCGTGCAGACCCCGGCATCGGCTCGGCCGTCGGCAGCGCAGGCTTCGGGACGAACATGATCCTCGAGTTCGGCGACGAGTGGATGAAAGAGACGTGGCTCCCGAGAATCGCCGCCGGCGAGACGGCCTCCTGTTCGATGATCTCCGAGCCCGCCCACGGCTCCAACGTCGCCGGCATCGAGACGGTCGCCGACGCCGAGGGTGACGAGTACGTCGCCAATGGCAACAAGATGTGGATCACCAACGGGACCGTCGCCGACGTCGGCGTCCTGATGGCCAAGACCAGCCCTGACGACGGCCACCAGGGCATCACTGCGTTTCTCGTCGAGATGGACTGGGATGGGATCACGACCGAGAAGATCGACAACAAGCTAGGCATCCGTGCGTCCGATCTCGCGGAAGTAGTCATCGACGACGTCCGCATCCCCGAAGAGAACGTCATCGGTGAGGTCGATCAGGGGTTCTACCAGCTGATGGAGTTCTTCGCCGCCGGACGCACTAGCGTCGCCGCGCAGGCCGTCGGCGCGGCCCAAGGAGCCCTCGACGCCGCCGTCGAGTACGCGAACGAACGCGAACAGTTCGGCCAGAAAATAGGCGAGTTCCAGGCCATCGAACACAAGATCGCCGAGATGGCGACCAAGGTCGAGGCCGCCCGCTCGCTGACCTACCGCGCCGCAACGCAGGTCGAACGGGAGAACCAGGACGTCGCTGCGAAGTACTCGAGTATGGCGAAACTGTTCGCCTCCGAGATCTCGGTCGAAGTCGCCGACGAGGGCATCCAGGTCCACGGCGGGTCGGGCTACGTGACCGACTATCCCGCCGAACGCTACTACCGGGACGCCCGCATCACGAAGATCTACGAGGGGACGAGCGAGATCCAGAAGAATATCATCGCGGATCGCGTGCTGTAATTGGTCGCCGCTTGCCCGTCCCGTCCGCGCTCGAGCCGGATTCGGGCGTGCCCGGCCGCGTCGCTTCTCCCTCGCGTTCGTGGTCTGAATCGGTGGTGAGTCCCGGCCGTTCCCCACCGACCGAGAAGGAACGTTTTTGATAGGTTCCGTCGTGGGTGTGTGCATGCATGTCGCAGTGCTCGGCGCCGGGAGTATGGGCCACGGAATCGCACAGGTCTCCGCGATGGCGGGCCACGACGTCGTCCTCCGGGACGTCGTGGCGTCGGTCGTCGAGGACGCCCTCGAGGCCATCCGAGAGAACCTCCAGGGTGGCGTCGAGCGTGGAAAACTGACCGACACGGAGCTGGCGGCGACCCTCGAGCGCATCGAGGGAACGACCGACCTCGAGTCGGCCGTCGCGGACGCAGCGCTCGTCATCGAGGCCGTCCCGGAGGAGATGGCGCTGAAAAAGGGGGTGTTCGCCGAGGTCGAGGCGCTGACGACCGACGAGGCCGTCATCGCGTCGAACACGTCCTCGCTGTCGGTGACGGAGCTGGCCAGCGCGCTCGAGCGTCCGGCGCGGGCGATCGGACTCCACTTTTTCAACCCGCCGCACATCATGGATCTCGTCGAAGTCGTCGTCGCCGAACAGACCGACGAGCCAACCGAAGAGTTCGCCGCCGAATACGTCCGTGAACTCGAGAAAGAGGCTATCCTCGTCCGCGACACCGCGGGCTTTGCGACCTCGCGGCTCGGCGTCGCACTCGGCCTCGAGGCGAGCCGGATGGTCGAACAGGGCGTCGCCAGTCCGGCGGACATCGACGCGGGGATGCAAATCGGGTACGGCCATCCGATGGGGCCGCTCGAACTGACGGACCACGTCGGACTCGACGTTCGGCTGCACATCGCCGAACACTTGCGCGAGGAACTCGGCGAGCGGTTCGCGCCGCCCCAGATCCTGCGCCGGAAGGTTCGAGCGGGCAACCTGGGAAAAAAGACCGGCGAAGGGTTCTACGTCTGGGAGGATGGCGAACGGGTCGGTACGAGCAGCGACTGAGACGGGTTACTGGAAGCCATTTTCGGCCCAACTGCGACCCGGGTGGTGGTTTCGCCGGCAAATCGGTACGGGAATCCGTATGGGACGACCCCTGACCGGTCGGGTTCCCGCCCGCCACGGCGGATCGGGACAGCTCCTCCGGGGACGACCCCACTCGATTCGATTGTATCGATACTCTTAGAAATACGTCTTCGTATCGACTTTCTTAGCATCGATAGCTGGGGTATCACCGTCCACGACCTGAGCACGTGGTCGATCACGTCTCGAGTCGGCTTTTCACATCATGTCTTCCATTTTTGCTGGGCAGTTCTCGTTTGTGTCGACTATCTGGATCCGTTTTCCCCGGACGAACGCTGGTTCGGTCTCGTCAGCCACCGCCGATCCCACTCGAAAGATCTCTAACATCTTAGATAAACACTATGTAATTCACATTAGTATATCGTCCGGCCGGCTCCCCCCCGGACTGATACTCATCTCAACCGGCCCTACGTGAGTAGGGTTGACTTTTGTTGACTATCCGCTGGTAGGTCCGGTACCGTCCGCCCACCGTGGACGGTCGGAGTCCGGGGACGCACGTGGGCCATCGTGCACACGACCGGCTCGATCACCATCATCCCCCTGGACCCCGTCATCCCTCGAACGTGGCGAGTGTGGTTCGGATTCTCCTGTCGGGATTGGCGACTCGAGCGCGCCGTGGCGGTATCGACAACCGACCGCGAGCGAACTCGCCGCGATCGATCACAAAAGACTTGATAGACGCGCGTTGTCTTCCGATGACGGACGACCGCCCTATACACCATGTGCGCACCCGGACTCGGCGATGGGACGACCAGACGACGCCTGCTGAAACGAGCCTCGCTCGCGACCACCGTGGCCGGTCTCGGGGCGTTTTCGGGCTGTCTCGGCGTACGGGGCGACGATCGACCGACCGAGTGCAACGGCCACTCGATCGAACCCGGCGCCGACCTCGCCGGCGCCGACCTGTCGGGCTGTGAGCTCGCTCGAGCCGACCTCGTCGGAGCGACCCTCTCGGGGGCGGATCTCTCCAACGCCGACCTCTTTCTCGCCGACCTCGAGGATGCGGATCTCACCGACGCCGATCTCACCGACGCCGCCGTCCTCCCGAGCGTGCTCACCGTCGCGGACGTCCGCGGCGCCGACTTCACTGGTGTGTCGTTCACCGACGTCGACTTCTCGGGGACCGACCTCTCGGAAGTGAGGTTCGCTGGCGCGGATCTCTCCGAGACTGACTTTTCGGACGCTACCCTCTCGGCTGCTGACCTCTCTGCGGCCGACCTGTCGGCCGCGACCTTCGACGGCACGGACCTCACGGGAGCCGACCTCTCGGGGGCGACCCTCGAGGAAACGGACTTCGCGGACGCGACGATCACCGGCGCGACCGTCGGGAGCGTCGACCTCGCGGACGAGGACCTCTCGGGAAGCGACCTCTCCGGGACGGACCTCGCTGGCGCCGACCTCTCGAATGCGGATCTGTCGGACGCCGACCTCTCGGAGGCGGACCTCTCGAGTGCGGATCTCACGGCGGCCGACCTCACGGGAGCCGACCTCTCGGGTGTAGATCTCGAGGACGCAACCGTCCGGAGCACGATCTTCTCGGACGTCGATTTGACCGGTGCGACCTGGCACGACGGCGGCACACCGCCCGGCGAGGGCCGCTGAACCGGCCGACTCTCCTTGGTACTGACCCCGCTCGAGGCCGACGCCGGTGTTCGACTCGCCGCCTCCGCTGACGGCAACGTTCTTGGGTAGCCACGACCAAGGGACAACTCGGCCGATGACGAAGAACTGCGGTGCCGAGGGTGTAGGGGCCGGACGGGATATTCCCGTTCCTCGCATCCGGTGACGATCTACCCGAAGGCGCCGAGGCCACTACCTTTCGTCGCGTCAGGCTCTCTCCCTGGAGCGATCTCGTTCTTCTCGTGTTTCGATCCCCGTGCTGGTGTCGAACGGGACGGTCGGCCCTCCGAACCAGACGGACGAACGAAGTAGTTCGAGTCGTATCACCAGTATATGCCACACGTTCGCGTACTCAGCACCGGTGGAACGATCGCGTCGACGGCCGGACCGCGAGGGGCGACGCCCTCGAAAGGTGGTGCCGACCTCGTCGCTGCCGTCCCCGAACTCGAGGCCGTCGCGTCAGTCGACGTCGAAGCCGTCTGTGACGAACTCAGCTTTCACCTCTCGTTCTCGGACGTCGCGTCGCTCGCCGACGCCGTCGAGCGCGCGGCCGACGACGGTGTCGACGGTGTCGTCGTCACGCACGGGACCGACACGATGGAGGAGTCGGCGTACTACCTCGATCTGGCGGTCGACGCGTCGGTGCCGGTCGTCTTCACCGGCGCGCAGCGACCCGCCGACGCGCCGAGCGCCGACGGGCCCGCGAACCTCCTGCAGGCGGTTCGCGTTGCGGCCGACGACCGCTTCACCGACGGCGCCTACGTCGCCTTCAGCGACCTCGTCCACGCGGCTCGATGGGTGAC
>LKMJ01004407.1_pt1 | contig 13245 bp, 14 predicted proteins | sample 643391 | NCBI WGS metagenome assembly LKMJ01 (sample SAMN04112250, study PRJNA286221) | soda lake metagenome | biome: soda lake; feature: Kulunda Steppe; material: water; isolation source: sample PL-Br10 brine of Picturesque Lake | place: Russia: Kulunda steppe | collected 2010-07
CACTGGCCACCCTCATCCCACCCCACCCTGCCCTGCTCGCTGTGCACCTTGCAGCAGAGCTAGCCCAAGGTGCACCTCCCTCTCGGTCCACCACGGCCCTGCTGCACTTCCCCCAAATTGGTGCAAATCGCCCAAATGGTGCACAAGCCCTGAGACCTTCAATGCACACCTCGCCAGGCCTCCCAGCAGGCCGTGCCGTAGGCTTTAGGTGCGCACCCAGCCACGCACACACCCAGCCACGCACACACCCAGCCACACATACACACGTGCACACATACATGCGCGCGCACATGCAGACTCGTGACACCCTGCCTCTATGACGCTCCCGCAGGTGCAGGAGGACGTAAATCACCTGGCCGGTCAGGGACGGCAGCAGCCGCACCGCATGCGCCAGCGCCCCCTCCGTCCACGCGTTGGGGGGAGTTATGCCCAGCCTGCCCAGGCCCCACAGCATGCTGGGCAGCTCCTGGGGGCCAGCATAGGCCAGGCGCGGCTGCGAGGCCGACAGCCAGGCGTGGGTGAAGCCCGGGGGCGGCGGATGCCGCAGCCGCGCCAGTGCCCACATCACATTGGCTAGGTCCTGCGCGGAGGGGGAGGAGAGATATGGGCAGCAGAGCGGGGAAGGTCGCTTTGCATGAGGTCACAGCCCAAATGCAGACACACAACACAGTGCGTTTTTTGGACGCGCTCCAACATGCACGCACACACACCCACGCACATACGCACATGGACGGGCACATACGCACGCAACAAACAACAGCAGCGACAAAAACAATAACAGCAGCAGCAGCAGGAGCAGCAGCAGCAATAACATCAGCAGCTGTAACAACAACAAAATGCGTCTACCACAAGGATCAGGGCAATTTACGAGCAAGGCCTGGGCAGGGACAGATACCACAGCGGCACTCGCATTCCACTTAGCCCTCCTCGTGGGTGCGCCCTTGCCCCCCCCATGCGCGCTGCATGTGCGCGCGTGGCCTGCTGCGCAAGGGGCCAACTCTTACACACCTGGGTCCTGGCATCAGGTAAGAAGCTGTGCAAGCGCGCCAAGAGCTTGGCCATGAATGCTGGGGGAGGACTGTGCTTGAGGGAGGCCAGGCCATGCAGCAGGCGCACGGAGCTGCAGGAGAAGGGAGGGATCAAGCAGGGGCAACGCGCGTGTTAAATGGCACAGCCTTTGCCTCATGAGCGCATGCTGGGCAGCATTGCTGGACATCGGCAGAGGGCACCCGCCTCATTTGTGCATGCTGGGCGGCTTTGCTGGACATCAGCTGAGGGCACCTGCCTCATGAGCACATGCTGGGCGGCTTTACTGGACATCAGCTGAGGGCACCCGCCTCATGAGCACATGCTGGGCGGCTTTACTGGACATCAGCTGAGGGCACCCGCCTCATGATCGCACGCTGGGCAGCTTTGCTGGACATCGGCAGAGGGCACCCGCCTCATGAGCGCATGCTGGGCGGCTTTGCTGGACATCAGCTGAGGGCACCCGCCTCATGAGCGCACGCTGGACAGCTTTGCTGGACATCAGCTGAGGGCACCCGCCTCATGAGCGCACGCTGGGCAGCTTTGCAGGACATCGGCAGAGGGCACCCGCCTCATGAGCGCACGCTGGGCAGCTTTGCTGGACATTGGCAGAGGGCACCCGCCTGACGAGCATGCGTGCGTTTCAGGCACAACTGCCCGAGAGTGTCCAATGCTCAAGAGTGGGGCCCATGCTGATACTGCCTGTACGATATTCGCTGAGGTCCAGAAAATGCTGATACTGCTTGTACGATATTCGCTGAGGTCCAGGAACCCCCATGGGGGGATGGGCAGCCCAGGAAGCTTTGGTCCTGCCTTCAGCCTGCTGTTGCTAGCCGGGTTGAGGAGCAGGAGAAACAGCAAGCAGCAGCTGTTGCAGCCTGGCCCCCACCTCCCAGGCCTGTGCTGCCTGTTATTGTTAAGGCAGACAAAAGAGAATGCCTCTGAGCCAAGCATTGGAGGTAGGGGCAGGGACAGGGAGCAGATGGAGGGGGAGAGGGTCTAAGCCTATGGAGGTGTCCTCGGGTTCGGAGGAGGTCACGCCTGAATAAAACACATATCCGCATGAGTAAAGGCTGCTACGATGCTCCCAGAGAGTGCAAAAATTAGAGAGTTTGCATTGAAAATAATGTTTCGAGGGGCCTCACAGACACCAAATACTCGCAAGAAAATAAATCAATTATTCAAGGACCTCGCATCAAGTAGGACTCGCGGTACCATAGGAGCGATATTGTATTTAGGGTGGCCGAAAACAGTGTACATATTAAGTTCGTTGGCCAAATTGTGTGCTCATGTGCCCCCAAAAAAGGGTGAATACGCGGTATTGAGCAACCCTGATCATATCATATCCAGTGCGCGCATGCAAGATTAGGTTAAGCGGTCATCGCTGTGCTGTCCTATCTAGCGGGTGGAGCTTAGGTTAAGCTTAGGTTAAGCTTAGGTTAAGCTTAGGTTTAGGTTAGCTTAGGTTAAGCTTAGGTTAAGCTTAGGTTTAGGTTAAGCTTAGGTTAGCTTAGGTTAAGCTTAGGTTAGCTTAGGTTAGCTTAGGTTAAGCTTAGGTTTAGGTTAAGCTTAGGTTAAGCTTAGGTTAAGCTTAGGTTAAGCTTAGGTTAGCTTAGGTTAAGCTTAGGTTAGCTTAGGTTAGCTTAGGTTAAGCTTAGGTTTAGGTTAAGCTTAGGTTAAGCTTAGGTTAAGCTTAGGTTTAGGTTAAGCTTAGGTTAAGCTTAGGTTTAGGTTAAGCTTAGGTTAAGCTTAGGTTAAGCTTAGGTTTAGGTTAAGCAGTCATCGCTGTGCTGTCCTATCTAGCGGGTGGAGCTTGGTATGTGCACAGTGACAAGACAGCTTTATGAATGGTTGTCTATTATCTTACAGCGCAGCGCACCTGTGACCGCCCGCCTCACACACACCATATGCCCATTGCCTGGGCATGCCCCACCCCTTGCAGGCACAGGCGCAGCTTGCGCCCGGCCCCTGCAACAGGGGTCATGGCCACTGGCAGCAGCACACAGCTGCACACAGCGACCAGACCGGTTGCGGGAGGGCCACACCGGCGCATGGCACCATGTGCTTTTTTTAAAACCATGTAAGACTGCCGCATCATAGCGTAGCCCAGCACGGCCACGCCCAACCCAGCCCAGCACGGCTGGTACATACACCCACCTTTGTAGGTCAAAGTCCAGCCACACGTCCTCCACGGCCCACAGGAACTTGTACGCCCAATCAGGCCTGAGGCTGCGCATGCCACACCTGCACATGCATCATAGGGCGTGGCGTGTGGGTTACAGGCGTGGGTTGGGCACGCAGGCGGGCGCAGCGGGGCTTCTTGTCATCCCCACAAAAAAGCAGGTACCAAGCCGGGCGCCTCGGGCTTGTTCGTCATCCCCACAAACAAGCAGAAACACCTAGCCCCTGCTCGCCACGCAGGTGGCGCAGCCGCCGGCAGCCTGCACAACCTGCACCCCCGCATGAAATGGAGGCAACCCGCCTTTGCGCTGCGCCGAACAAAGTTCGGCCAGGTGGGGCGAGGCTTGCAAACGCCCGCGCCTCCCTGTGTGCCGGACACGTGAGCAGCAGCCATGACCAGCACCATGCGGCGTCCCCACCTGTCACACTGCACATGGACGCCCCTGTATGATGTCCCACGGACATGCATGCAGGCTCGCGCCAGCTCCCAGGGGACCAGCAGATGCGCTGCCTCACGGCTTGTGCACCCACTAGCAGCCACCAGGGCACAGTGACTGGTCCTCCCCGCGTCAACCTCAACCCTGGCCCAACCTCGCATGCCTAGCCCAGGCGCAGGCCAGCCCGACATGGCTGCATCATGCACGCATGGGACCAGCACGCCTCCCTTGAATTGCCTGTTCTGTGGCCCAGCAGATTGTTACAGCATTCCACAGGCCAAAGAGTCTCCAGTTTGCTTGTGCCTTGGCAAGGGGTCAGGAGGAGGGTATGCTTTGTGATTGCTGGACTTGTGGAACGCTGTCACAAGTCGCTGCCGATGATCCATCACGTGGACCACTGCACCCACCTTGCCACCGCCCACAGCAGCTGCGTCAGCGCCTGGGGTGTGGGGGGCCCGTACGTGCTGCGGCGCTTGAAGCACCGCGTTGCGGCCTCCATGAAGGTGATGTAGTATGACTTCTTAAGCGGCGCGCGCAGCTTGACCAAACAGGCCATGGTTGAGCTCAGCTCCCAAAAGCCCATGCAGGGTAGCTGCTCCCTGCGGCCAAGTGAAAGGGGGAAAAGGGTCGGGAGTGCGCATGGGAACCGGAGGAAACACGTGCTTGCGTGGCGCGTGCGTGGTGCACCAGGGTGGCATACAGGCGCGGGGGCCGCAGAGCGCATGCAAGAGACGCGTGGAGCAAATGCGAATGCAAGAACCTCGGGAGGGCGTGTGGGGGCTGCAGCCAGAGGATATGCGTGTTGCGTGGGTGAGTGGATTGGAGGCATGTGTTTTGCACTATGTGTGGCATGTGCAGTGCGCGTGGGGGCTGCAACGGCACAGAGCACGCACACGCCATGTGAGTCGCGCTTCACATGCCACCCCAGCATGGCATGCCTATGGCTGTATGCTTGCATGGCTTGAGGCGCACACGCCACGCCGGCGGACACAATCTGAAAAGCCCCGGTAGGAGTGAAAGTCGGTTGGTGAGTCGGTTAGGAGGCGAGGCCTGCTGGCGTGGTGCGCTGGCCAAGCCAGTGTCGTACAAGCGCTGCAGAAGCCACGTGAGGCGCCACAAGCCATAACATGCGCTGCAGACGCGTGCACTGTCAAACCAATGTGAGGCGCTGCGAGCCAGCGCACAGCAGAAACCATGAAATGCATTGCAAGTTGCCTTAGGGCCCACGGGGACCCCTGGCGCCCTGGTGCCCTCGTGTATTAGGTGCTTGTGGGTCAGGACCTGGCGAGGGCGTTGCAAAGGGGGTGCGGGTGGTGCAGCGCTTGCAGGCCCGTCTGCGGCGCAGGACCCACCTGGCTAGCCGTGCCAGCAGCAGCACCAGTTGCGCCTGGCTCGATGGACGGGGGATGGGAGGCAGCATAGGGGGAGGGGGGGCCAAGGGAGGCAGGCTGGGCGTCCAAGGCGGAGGCGGAGGCTGCGGCTGCGGCTCCAGGGGGGAGGGCAGGCGCGGCTGCAGCTGGCCCTGCTGCTGCTGCTGCTGCTGCTGCTGCATTGTTGGTGGCATGGACGGGGCATGGCCTGCTGGGTATGGTTGCTGTAGTACATCCTGCTGCTGCTGCTGTTGCTGCTGCTGACTGCTGTCGCCAGCTTGGTGGCTGTGCGCCGCGATGGCTTGCTGCTCTTGGTCAGGGTGACGGGAGGGCTGGTGCGCACGCAGGTGAACGTGGTGATGCTGCCGCAGGCGCAGCTGCGGTGTCGGAGCAGCCAGCAGCTGTGCGCAGTTGATGGAGGCCTCTTGCTGCCGTTGCTGTTGCTGCTGCTGCTGCTGCTGCTGCTGCTGTTGCAGAGGTTTTGGCAAGTCCGGTCCCAAGGGTGGGGGAGGATGACCCGGCATGAATGCTTGTGGCAGGACCTGTGGCTGGCCTGGCTGTGCAGGTGGGCTGCTTTGTAAGGACTGCAGCTGTGGGTTGGGCGGCAGGGTGGGGGAGTGTGGGGGCATGAGGGGTGTTGGTGGTACCAGGATGCGCAGGGGGGGTTGGGCCTGAGCCAGCTGGGTCAGGCGCGCAAGCATAGCGCACACGTGCACGTGGTTCATGCCATGGCCGTAGGCGCTGATCAAATCTTGCAGCTCCTGCGGGTGAGGCATAGGGTTGAGGGTCGGGCATGTGCAGGAAAAGGTGCAGTGTGCGGGAGGCTTGTGGCGTCCGTGCTCGCACCTGCACGCGTGTTGCCCCACACAGGCCACCCCACGAGCCGTGCCAAGGACTGGGGGACGGTGACAGTGATCGTGCCTACGAGTGGACCTGCTCTTTCTAGCACGCGCCGCACGATGTGGGAAAGGCCTTATTTGCCATTGCACCCACATGCCTCACAATCCTGAGCATCTTCATAATAGAGTCAAAGGTGCACTTATTTCCTGTGCACACCTGCACACCCAAGGCATGAAGTGGAGCAACATTAAAGGCTCATTGCAGACAGCCCCTCCCTCGGCACCCCCGTGGACCTCCGCATGGACACAGGCTATCACATCCACGCACCTGACATGACCGTGCGGCTTTGATGGAGTATGTGAGGTGCAAGTCTGTGAACGAGGCAGCAGCAGCTGTAGCTTGTCTGGCATGCTGCTGTTGCGGCTCCTGCTGCTGCTGCTGCTGCTGCCGCGGCTGCCGCTGCTGTGTCAACGTGTGTGTTTGGAGGATCGACTTGCTTTGGTTGCTTGATATGTCAGCGTCCTGTTCATGACTTCGCCTCCGCGCTGCTGACCTACCCCCTCTTCTCCTTTTCTTCTTGACAATCACACGCTCAGACTCCAAGTCCATGCCGAGCAGATCTGCGCTGGCATTGCCGCTGCAGGAGGCCTCCATGTCCAGGGAAGAGGTCCCTGCAGGCCTCTCCGGCTCTGGCTCCTCACCCAATACATTCGGAGGCCCTTGAGGGGATTGAGGGTCTGGGGGGGGTAGGGTTGGGGGTGGGCTGCCGGAGGTGCAGCTCCGGGTGCAGAAGCTGGGGCTGTGTGGCAGGCTATCGTGAGGCTCAAGGCTGAAGAACTCCACTACCTGCAAGGCCTCCGGCTGCTGTGCGCGCTCTAGGGGCTGACAGTTTGCCACGGGCGGTTGAGCCAGTGCGCCCTGCTGATAGTTTGGTTTGGGCCTTGCATCTGCAGACCACGGGCTACCGAGGCCCACATCCCGGCACGCAGGGCTTGCTGCATGTTGCTGGCTCGTACTGTAGCAGCTTAAACACAGGGCAGCCTGCAGGCAGAAAGGCAGGGCAGGGTGCACACTTTGAAGCACAGAAGTGTGGTCACATCTTTGTGCCTGGCTCTCATTCATGCACAGAGCCCCATTGCTGACTTGCCAGAGTAAACCTAGCATGCATTCCACGGTGCCATTGGCACACCCAAACCCAATACCCAACTCGCCAACCAACCAAGAGGTGTGGAATTGATGTGTGTGTCCATCACTCTATCGTTCCATGTCCCAATACGCACCTGCTCGCGAGCACGCCTAGGAATGCGATACACGGGCAGGCCTGGTTGAAACCCGTGGAGCTGCATACGCGCTTCGCTGCCATTCACCCCCAACAATTTTGAAGGAAATAAGACGACATTTTGATTTTATAGATAATAGTATGCAAAAGTAGGTTGATAAAATGAATTACCTTGAATTATCTCCCACCTTTGCATCGGGATTTACTTCAGTTCAGTTGTAGACCAGACATCTGAGCCTGGAATGAGCTCTTTGCTGCCCTACTCACTGCAGCTGGGCCCTCCAGGCCTCTGATGCCAGGTCAGTGCTTGGTTGCCCCTCGAAGCGTTGTCCCTTGGCTTGGCGAATGTGCCTCGATCACCCTGGGTGCTATGTGAGTTTTCTGCCCTTCTCTGTAGACAATCTTGAAATGCAAGTCTAGGTATCATCCACCTTTGTGCAGAGATTTGCGGAAACCACCGAAGAAACAGAAGCATGGGTCGCGCCCTGCTTTTGGCAATCTTGGCATGGCTGTCAGTTTCCGAGGCGCAGCTCTCTCAGACAGCCACGAGCATAGATCACACGTCCTATCTATCAGCTCAATCCAAAGGCCCGACGTACACAGTTGCTGATGTGTGGGCAAAGCACCAGGTAAATTTGGCACGCTCACCGCCCTCTCCCTTTCTTGTGTGAAATTCAGCAGCCCCCCATTCGTCTTCGTCAAACTGAAAGTAAGATTTTTATGCACTGCAACTGTGCAGCACCTGCCAAACTGGGAGGAGATCAAGAGGGTGACTGCAGACACATGGGGTACGAACATGGTCTTGCAGGCAGATGCTCCTGCTCGAGGCAAAGTGCTGCATCATGCAACCTGGATCATGTTTTTTTTGTTTTTGTAAAATTAAAAATTCGAAACTTTGGGTCTTAGGTGCTGTGCTCAAGGCGCGATATCCTTGCTGAGTTCCATGTATATTTAGTCATGCAAGGGCGCCTGGTTTTGGTGAGTGCATTAGGCGCGCAAAGCAATCCATATGCATGAAGGAGGGTGCAAGCTCTCCAGTGTGTTTATGCCCAAGGCACATGTTCTGTTTGTATATTGCATGAATCGTCAGTGCCGTGCATGGGTAGTGCTTGTCACGAGTCAGTTCCTATCCTCAAGCATACGTGCATCCCCTGTGCAGATGTGCTGCCCAAAGTCTATGATCCAGCGTTTAAAAATCCTTGTTGGAAAGTAGATCAGCCTGACGGGAGACAGGTCGTCAAATGCCTTCCTTACTTTCAGGTTAGTCACGAGCCGACAGCAGCATGTCCTCTGACCACACTGTCAAACTATGCTTGGTAAAAGGAGCACTTAATGAGCTTGCCTGGCTTATGAATCCATGCAAGCTGTGCACACTCTTCTTTTGCAGAACATGCTTTCTGTCCCCAAGGCCCATATGGGTCCTACATGATCTGGGTTGTCTCAAAGGCCAGCACATGTGCAAGCGAACAATGCCATGGGCACAATCGGTACATATTAGGAACTGCCTGACTTCCTGCTCGCGGCTTGCAGATCTTGGGTGTGTCAAAGTGCGGCACGACCGACCTTTACCACCGGCTGGCAAAGCACACTGATGTGGTGGAGTGCATGTGGAAGGGCCCCCATTTCTTTGTGAGTCCATGAGTATCTTGTCTTGGCGAGCTTGTCTTGGCCAGCCCAGGGCTAGGACAGATGTCCTCAACAGGCATGCCAAGGTCAAATGTACAAGGGTGCCGCTCCGGCTTGCTTTGGTGCAACGGGGTGTGACCTGGGCTTGGTTGCTTTCTCAGAGAAAGGTAGCATGGAAGGCACACTCCTGGGATCCCGCCTGTGATCCTATTTCAATCATCAAGCCATCCACTGAGCAAGACGTTGAGGCTTGCATTGGTCTCCTCTGGGGGGGCGTTTTATTGAGCATGGGTGATGGTGGTAGTGGTGATGGTGGTACCTGTGTCCTTGCGCTCTCCTCAGTGGCGAACGGCCTAACATCCAAGGCCAGCGTTGCTAGCGCATGCCGCGAGTCTACCACATTCAGGCACACGTGGCAGAACTGACAGGACCTGCCGCTTCCAACTTGACAGGATGAGGCGCGCGTGCCGCTGGTGTCCAGACCAAACAGGATAGGATACGATGGCTCATTCCAAGCATACGTCAACCTGTACGACCGAATGGCCATCACCATAGCACAAGACCCCTCTGTACGAATCACTGGGGAAGCCTCATCCAACACATACACAGGTGGGGGAGCAGCATGCTCACCAGGGGAGCAGAAGCACAGCCAGCAGGCTTACCTTCTATGCAGAGCATCAGGATGCCAGGGTTTTGGGCTGCTTGACTGTCCAGGCAGAGCAATGGCAGGCAGCCCAGCGTGCAGGCCACTAGGTGTAAAGCCTGTGTTTAACGGGCCTGAGCACCCGCGCCCTGGGCAGGAAAGTGCACGCAGGTATTGCTGTGGCACGCGAGGACACGCAACACAAGAACGATGCTGGCGGAGCTGCTTCCATGAGTGCGCACTGGGCTCAGCTCCTTTCTGACGCGTGCATTCTAGCTGAGTAGGCGGCGCAGCAGCTTGTCAGCTGGAGCCTTCTGGCTGCCACCCAAGCATGCTGTCACCCTAATCCCAGACTCAGGCAGCGCACGCTATCTGCGCACACTGCCCTCCAAGCCCTGAGCCTGCACGCAATCTCTTGGTTGCCATGCAGGCGTCCTGGCGTACGTCAGGGGACCCACCATCCAGAAGCGTACTACTGCAACGCTTGCTCAGTACCTGCGGGAAGCCACGCCCTTCGCACGCTTCATCGTGCTCTGCAGGGACCCTGTGGACAGGCAAGTGCACAGCAATGCGCCGGACGGCGCGCAAGCTGGTGCGCTCCAGGATGCAGTGAGCTGTTAGTGCAAATCACAAAAAATTGTAAGGCACACCCCCCTCGCTGTCTATAAAAGTGCCTGTACTACCCTGGAGTGTACATAGGCAGATGCAGGCTCAAGCACGCTAACCCTGGCATGCCGCTCACCAATGTACTTGCAGGTATCACAGCGCCTACCACTATTACAGGCACAATTGGACGTCAACGCCAGCTGCATTGGAAGAGTTCCACAGGAAGACTGAAGAGGATATCAACCAGTGGAGAAATTGCTTGGCCAGGTTTGTTATTATGTATCTGCATGTGTGTGTGTTTTGTGTGTGTACATGCTTGCGCCTGGATGAGTGCCTCGAGTCTTAGTTATACATAGCTTAACAAAAGTGTCAGTGATTGCCTAGTCATATACATCCCATCCCTGTTTGTCTAAACAGCACTGTAATATGCGTGCAGGCTCGGTGGGGGCTCAGGCCATTTCATGCTTTTGTCTGGCTGCAGAATGGACGAGACGCGATGCTTGGCCCACTACAACCCTCAGCAGCTTGTCAAAGGCATGTATGCTGCATTCCTTCCCCATTGGCTGGCCGAATTCCCCAGGTGGGCAGGACATGTTGACATGGTGCGCCCTCAGCTTGCTGCAGCTTCCCTTAGTATTACACCGGAAGGATGTACAGATATGCGCAAATTTACATACTTCTTCTTCTTTCTCCACTTCTCCTTCTTCTGCTAGTTCTTTACCTTCTTGCTCCTGTTCTTGTTCTTGTTTTTGTCCTTCTTCTTCTTCAGAAGAAGAAGAAGAATTTTCTTCTTTTTGCATTGTGACATGATGATCTTCATTAATGCCAAACTGGCATTCTGCTCTTGTGGTGTGGTGCACAGAAGGCCTCAGTTCCGAACTAACAGGCGCTTTGCAGCAACCCCTTCACTGAGCGCTCATTATTGTGTTTGGCTGTGTAGGGACCAGCTGCTACTGCTACGCACTGAGGATTACAAGGCTGCCCCTCAACAGCATGTGCAGGTGTGCATCTGCTACCGTGCAAGAGGTGCATGATTGTCAGCATGCCGGTTCATGAATGTGCACGGAGCCATTAGGATGCCGCCTGCCTTGTAACTTGCAAATTTGTAGGGATTGCCAGATGGAACGCTGTTGAGCAGTGCAGACTGTGCTATGAGATGGGGTGCTGTTCAATTATGTGGACTGTTGGTCAGCTGCCAAAGAGCTGTGTCGCACTGCGATTTGGCTCCAGAGACGCTCATAAAAACAAATGCCATGCAGGCAACATCCACGCCCCCCATGATTGTGAATTTCATGGCAGGGAGCTGCACTATCCTACTTGTCCCGTCTTAGAGTGCCTTTGAGTAGGCACGCTAATTCAAGCAACATGCTGGTGCAATGAGCAGGCTGCCCTAGACTTCTTGGGTGTCCGGAGCCAGGAGGGGATTGGCACAAGCAGGCCGCCAGGAACAGGACCTTCCAAGTGAGTGAGAGAGGGCTGTGCATTGATCCTTGCAAGCGCGAGGGAGCGGGCATGCTCGCGTGTATGCTCTTGTATGTGCATGCTGGCCCAAGAATCAGCAAGGCTCTGATTGACCAAAGCAAACCCTTGTCTGGGGATGATGCTGAAGGTGTGTGTCTACACCTTCTATCCCATCTGCAATGGATGGGCGATGCTTGAGCACACGCAATTTTTGGAAATGACAGATGTAAAGTGCTTGTTCAACAAGGCAATGCGGTCGTCCTGCAGTGGCCTGCAACATGCTTATTCACATTAGCACAATAGATGCCATTGCCGACACCGCGGATTTCCTGGGTGTACACATCAGGTTGTCAGATGTCCGGAACCAGAAGAGCTACAACCCTATGCTCCCGAAGACGCGTCAACTGCTGGAGGACTTCTATCGGCCTTACAACCAACGGATGGTCGAGATGAATGGCAATGACCCGAGATGGCTCTGGGGATACTAGCTTAGCAATTGAAAGGGAGTGTTCCGGTTGCTCGCTCAGATAGGAAGCATGCACCTGTGAAACAAGTGCTGTAGTATTGTGACTTGATTCCATCAAGTTGGTCCTTCTTGGTAAAGCAATTGATGAATGTCGAAAGGCAATTTGAGAAGTTCTCGCAAATTCAGGACTGGCAAGAAAACTGCCATTCTCCGCCAAGTGTCTAGTTGAGATGGGATGGCACAAAAACTTTCTCAATGGGCAGGGATGCATGAGTATTGACCTTGCACACCAGAAGACTATTTACTGGTATGAATTGTAAATTGTGGGATTGGGTCATTCAAGTACTAGGAATTGTGTCACTATCGTTTTTTTGAATAATTCATGCTTACTAAAAGTGGCGTTCGCGAATTTCATGGGCCTCACGCCCATTTTGACCAATTTCTCCTCTTCTGTCTCATCGACCCCTGATTTTCCTGGAAAGTTGAAATATTACTTAAGTTCTATACTTGAAAATTTTGTTCGACATCTTTACTCATTTCCATGCAATCCCAGCTGGCTTCAAATCGCTGGAATGCTTCATATGATCATGCATATTTAGCAAAAGAACTCCAACTGCCATTCTCCTTCTTGCTGCAACATTTTCTGCAGTCAGATTGAGAAGAATGTGCGTGTAGATTGTGCATGAACAGAGGGATCCCTCTCCGGAGAGGAACTTAAACTCGGTGAATCTGACAAGGAGAGGGCCAACCCAAGAAAAAGCGACCAAAGCATTCTCGAGTTTCACTTTTGGTCGAACAATTCCACTTTTGATGGAACAATTCGCGCTTTTTAAAGGTGGAATGACTGAACGACCCAACCCTAACTAATAGACTGCGATGCTTAGGCCCCGGTCACACCTGACAACATCCCTGCATTTTTGGGCACATTTGGGGCGCTGTCAAGCCAGATTTGTGCAGTGCCAGATGTATGCTGCATTGTGACCTGGAGGTTGGTTGAGTCAGTTGGAGGAGTATTTGATCCCATCATCAGTTCAGCTATAGCCGTACTTGAGCACGTCAAAGACGAATTTGCAGTAATACCTTGTTTGCTCCTAGTGACCTTGTAACATGTATGCCAGGGAGTAGACCCCTCTCGCCCTTGGGGGGCAAGAGGCGTGGCAGCGCCCAGCCCAGTCCAGTCCAGTCCAGTCTGTCCAGTGTGAGTGCAACCAACAGCGCTGCAGCTGCATGCTAGCAGCTGCATGCAGTGCTGACTTTGCCTATTTGTAAGCCGCAAAGAGAGAGAGAGAGAGAGAGAGAGAGAGAGAGAG
>LKMJ01004408.1_pt1 | contig 13244 bp, 13 predicted proteins | sample 643391 | NCBI WGS metagenome assembly LKMJ01 (sample SAMN04112250, study PRJNA286221) | soda lake metagenome | biome: soda lake; feature: Kulunda Steppe; material: water; isolation source: sample PL-Br10 brine of Picturesque Lake | place: Russia: Kulunda steppe | collected 2010-07
GAGGGGTGTCGGCGCGGGGGCTGCAGTGCCCGTGGGACCGGCCAGCTGGCGGTGGAGGGTGGCCAGGTGCTGGATGAGCTGCACGCCCCCGCCCTGCGACCACGCATGTGCATGTGTGTGTTTGTGCGTGTGTGTGCGTGTGTGTGTGTGTGTGCGCGTGTGTGTGTGCGCGCTTGCTTGCACATGCGCAAATATTTGTGCTGTGTGTTGCGCAGAAAAACAGATAGGGGGGGGTGGAGAGAGACACACACGCATACACATGCACGCGCTTGTTGATACAATGCGATACATTCACCCCAAGATTTGGGGCTGGGCACATGCACCCTCCAAATGCGAGCTTAGCCCTTGACCACCTGCCTGCCTGTCTGCCTGCCTGCTGGCGCAGTCCCTGTGTATCCATTTTAAGCGTTGTCTATGCAAAGAAATTTTGTTTCCTCTCTGCAGTCCATCAAGTTGATCAATATCACATTGATGGTCTCTTCCATCATTCAAATCATGCAAATATAAACCATTACCCTGCCTGCGCGATCAGCCCTCTCTCACCTGGCCCTGCACGTCCGTCCGCTTGGGCTTGCCCAGCGGCCGCGCCAGCATGAACGTAAGCGGCTCGCCTCCCCAGGCCGCTGCCGCCGCGCGTTGGCTCTGCAGGAGCGCGCTGTTCTCCGCCACCGAGGGTGCGCGGCGGCGGGACAGGCGCGCAGAGCTGGGCTCACTGAGCAGCGTGTCGGTGGCCTCTGGGCTGCCCTCAACACCGCCGCTGCGCCCTGTCTGCGCAGCCACGCTTGCATGGCCGCCAGGAGACTCTGTGTACGACGGTGCGCCCAGGCTGACCTGCAGCGCGGCGGCGGCGGCTGCAGCTGCCGCTGCCGCCAGCCTTGCAGGGGATCTGGCACGCGAGGTGGGGACAGGGTCTGGTGTGGATACTGCATTTACTGCTGCGGCTGCTGCTGCTGCTGTTGGGGCGGCAGCCGAGGACGCGCGCACGGGCGTGGGGGGAGATCCATTGGACGTATGGGCAGACCTGGACGCAGGGGGAGTATGGTCCTTCCTGCGCACTCGTGCAGGTGCGTGCATGCGTGTGCTTTCTGTGTGTGTGCTTGTTCTGTGTGTGTGTGTGTGTGTGTGTGTGTGTGAGGGTGATCAGGTAGTCACTGCTGCTGGCCTCCTTGCTCCATTGCTGTGTAAGGCATGCTGCAGCACTGGAGACGCATGATACTGTTGAGCAAGTTGACATCCTTGGGCACCACATCATGCGCTTAGGTGCACTGGCACAAGCACACACACATCAATTCACACTTACACGCAAATCAGGCACGGGTGGCACAATGCAGGCATTACTCGTGGCGCAATGCCAGCGATGCGGCCTCATCTCAGGAGGCTGCGGCAAGGCCTCCCAAGCCCACACAAAGACCACATGCTGCGGGTCATGCCTGAGCTTGCACACACATGCACACACGCACCCCCCCACTCCTCCCTGCCTGTACACAGAGTGCAGCGCACTCATCCACGCACAGGTGCGCGACAGCTCATCCACGCACAGGTGCGCAACAGCTCATTCACGCACAGGTGCGCAACAGCTCATCCAAGCACAGGTGCGTAACAGCTCAGCAGACCCACCTGCTGCCACCCTTGATGCTGGCGCTGGCCACCCTGTCTCCAGCGCACGCTGCAGGCACAGCCACCAGCCCATGTCCAGGCCGCCTGCCGCTGCGTGGACTGGGCTGGCTGCCGGGCCTCTTTGCATGGCCTGCAGGCACATGTTTTACACGGATGCCTTGCTGAAGGTGCCTTGCCTGAGGCAAATGCAGGCACAAGCAGGGGCAGCCACCAAAGCCTGACTAGGGCACCACCAAAGCCTGACAAGGGCAGCCACTGTTAAGCTGACACAAGTCTGCTCTATCCAATGGCTGGCATTGTGTGGGCGTGTTTGCTAGTATGTGTTTGTGAGCTACCATCTACGGCGTGTGTTTGTACATTACATGTGTATGATTGTAAGTATTTGCGCATGTGTGCGTTTGTGAAAGCTTGCTGATTGTGGTGTGGGCGCACATCAGTGAGATCAAAGTCCCCACCTGCCCCTGCCGAGGAGGAAGCACCCGCCAGTGCGTCTGGGGGCGAGGCCTCTCTGCCGCGCCCCTTTCGTCCCTTGCTCTTAGGCCGCCCGCCCCGCCCATCCTCCCCATCTTCACAGCTGCTGTCGCCTCTGCTGCTGCCGCTACTGCTGCCACTGTTTCCACAGGCATGGGCACGGGCACGGGCGGCGGCGGCGGCCTGGGGCAGCAGCCGCGTGGGCCGCGTGCGCCCAAGGACCTTGTCCAGGCCCTTAGGCTCCTCCCACGGCTCTCGCTCAAGCCGGATGAACTCGCCAAACGCCTGCATCTCCCCCCTGGATGTGCGCAGCATGCAAGGCACCAGAAGCGCGCATGAGAGGCAGAGCTGTGGGTGAGCAGCAGGTGCTGGGCTGGGCACTAGCTTTGGCAGCTTAAGGCAGGCAGCAGGTGCTGGGCTGGGCACTAGCTGTAGCAGCTCAAGGCCAGCAGCGGTTGTTGAGGTGGGAAGCTGTAGCAACTTGGGGTGAGGAGCTGTTGCTGGGGCGACCCAAAAGTCCCTACTCCAAACATGCTCCCCTGCTACCTTGAAGGCAAAGGGGGAACAGGGGGGTGCTGGTGCTGCGTGAAAAAGGGGTGGGGTGCGTGGAGCAGCCCTGCTGCTGCGCGTGCATGAGCCATCTGCTGCTCGCGAGGGGAAGTCACACACAGAGACCCTCGTGCATGCATGCATGGCTTGCGAGGCTTGCAAATGGCACAGGCACTCCTCGACGGTCCAGTCCCAGAGTGCAGCTGCCCCTTGCGCGTCGCGTCATACAACAGGTACTGGCAGCTGCATGCTGTGGTGCATGATCTGGGGCCTGATGGCGGCGCCGCACTTTTCCGGCGCAGGAAGCTCAAGTGCAGCTGCCGGTGCTGCACAGCAAAGTCGGTGCAGGGCGCACGCGGGTTGCACGCGCCTCTCAAGACCATGTTGCAAGCTTGGCGCAAGGCAGTGCGCACGCGCTTGCGCGCGCCCACTCACACGTACTCACGCGTACCCACTCACACACTCCTCACCGTGGGCCCTTCCATGGCTCGTCCCCAGCCACAGGGTCCAGCTGCTCCTGCGGCTCAGCATTCCTCCCCCGCCGCCGCGGCTCCGGCGCCCTGGCCTCAAAAGCAGCACCCCCTGCTTCAGGGTACGCACTTTGTGGGGGCTTGGGCAGGCCTGCACCCCTCCTCCACGCCTCCCTGTGCTGCTTGCTGCCGCCCGCGCCCTCGCCTTCACCCCCCTCCCCATCTTCAGTGTCGGTGGAGGACAGACTGTGGGCTGCCCTGTGCGCGTCGCTCCTCTTCCGCCGCCCCTGCTGCTGCTGCTGCTGCTGCTGCTGCCGCTGCTGCTGCGGGCCCTCCGCATCACCCCCCTGTGCCTCAGGGCCCGGCCTGGCTGCCGCCTTACGCCCCGAGCCCCTCTTGCCTCGTGCCCGCTGCCGCCGGGCGCCCCCCTCGACTGCCTCCCCCATCCATTCCCCGTCCTCTGTACCTTCTCCCTGTTGCTGCGGGGCACCCACGTCTGCAGGCTCCGCTTTCCCCTGCACCCTTCTCGCCTGAAGGGCCCCCAAGGGCCCCCCCCGGTCTGACACAAGACCCCCAGCGCCAGCACCTTCCTTGCCGCCCTGCCCGCTGCCCGCCCTACCGCCGCTGCTGCCGTGCTCGCCCTGGGCCTCAAGCCCGAGCACGTCCGGCTGGCCATGCTTGCTGGCGGCATCCGCATCTGCTGGGCCCACACACGCAGCGCTTTTTGTCCCATTTCCCGCGCCCCCGCCCCCCCCACTCATGCCTGCTGCGGCAGCGGCTGACCCTACTTCATCCCCCCACACACCCTCCTCCACCTCCGCAGCCGGCCCAGGGCCCATAACAGCCGTTTGGGGATCACACACATTGGGATCCATTGAGATCCTTGTGCCACCCAGCAGCAGCACTGATGCACCCTCGCCACGCCCAGAGACGGCCTCGACGCCTGCCACAGCCCCCTCTGCGCCCTCCTGTCCCGCGCCCCACTCCCCCTCGCTGCCTGCGGTGCGCGGCTGCACCCTGGCGCAAACGCCCCCTGCTGCATCCTCCTCCCCGACTCTATGAAGCTGCACTGCTTGCTGCGGCCCAGAAGCGCCTTTGCCCTCCCCCCAACCGGCGTCGCCCCCTTCTGCTGCAAGGCTGCCGCCACCGCCGCTTCCCTGCTGGTCTACCTGGCGGCTGCTTGGCCCTGGCGGCTGCCCCTGGTCCACCTGCGGAGCAGCAAGCCCGCCCTGCTGGGGCGCGGCACTGCCTGGCGCACCCTCCTCTCCCTGGAGCTCCCTGTACCCACTGCTGCGCCGATGCCTGTCCTTGAAGGTGCTACGACTGCTCCTGTACCAGCACACAGCAGCATGTAGTGCACGTTTGTTTGCGCATGTGAGTGTGTGCTTGCCTGTGTGTTTGTGTGTATGTCTGGCTAACAAGGCTCAAGGGGGTGGCCAATGAGGCGAGCCCTTAAGCAGGCTGACAGACAGGCAGGCAGGCACACAGACATCATGCACAGGCTGCCCAGGCGCGTGAGCATGCGGGTCCAAGAGGCACCCACGGCTGTACAGGGTCCCACGAGTACTAGCGGCCAGGCCAGCTTAGCATATAAGGGACGATAGATAATGCGAGGAGGCCAGCTAGGCACGCAAAGGATGAGAGAAAAGGCCATAGAGGAGGCCAGCTGGACACGCAAGGGACTGTAGAAAAAGGTCAGTGAGGAGGGTAGCTAGGGCTCAGGATCAGGCCACCGAGGGTGGGCGTGTAGACTGAGGAGAGACAGCGTGCAAAAGTCAGAAAGAGGCATGCAAGGGTAGCCAACCCAGAAGGGCGCAGCAATGTGGGGGGGAGCGCTCATGCTGGCTGAGGGTGTGCTTCATAGACACACGCACGTACGTCATGTCTGTATGATACATGCGCGCAATGCAGGGCGCTCCTATTGCCTTGAGGATGTACTGCAGGTAAAAACACATGCACACGCGTGCGCACACACACACACACACACCAACACACATGTAGGCACATACGCGTGCGCACACACACACGCACACGCACATGATGGCACGCCCTCACCTGCTGAAGGTACGCTCTGCTCGAGGTGCAGACGTGCCTGACAGCCCGGAGGGCATGATGCGCTCCTCAAAGCGCACAGTCTCTGGGGTGTTGGGCCACTGGGGCTTTGGCTGGGAGCCTGCAAGGTGGGGGTTTGGTGTGTGCGCCTGTGTTGTGGAGGTTCCAAGAGGGTGTGTGGGGCAGTTGGATTCCTGCTAGTTGCAATGCAAAGCAAGGTGGGGCTGGGGGTGGGGGGCTTGGGGTGCACTGTTAAGCATGGGGCAAGAGGGGAGGGGGGGTGCTGCAAGGCAGGGCAGGGGTGAGGGGGTTGAGTAAGGCAGCCCTCAGAATGGGCAACACTTCTGACTGGGCACCTTTTCCCTTGTCCGACTGATCAGCCAGTGTGTAAAATGGAGGGAGGGAAGCAGAGCCAAGCCACAGGCTGCTCTGCGCGCACAGCACAACTCAAGCCTTTTGCCCCTGCCCTGCCCAGTGCTGCTCCGGGCATAGCAAACAAGCCTGCCGCCCCTGCCCTGCCATAGGCATGCAGCGCAATGGGAGGCAAGCTGTAGGTCCAGCTTTTTCAAGTGAAAAAAGTTAGAGCCAGGTGTGCAAGGCGACGCAATGGAACTCGGACCCTCCCATCACCTCTGACTGCAGTCTGTGCGATAAGCGCCAGAGCGGGCTGCATTCCTTCTCACATCTCCCAGCATCTATTTCATGCCGGCTGGCAGGGCAAGGAAAGCTCAGGGGCATCCGTTCCATGCCACCCCACAGCAAAGGCCACATAACTTCAATGAGGGATGCCATCTCAAGCTCTCCCCTGTGGACCACCCATTCCGTCCTAACTCAAACCCACTCCGGCCCATCACAGCCTGTTTGAGCCTAAGCCTGACCCAAGCCTGACCCAAGCCCGCCCTAACCAAGCCCAGCCTAACCAAAGCCCAACCAGACTCAAGCCCGATCAAAGACCGATCTGACTCAAGCCCGACCACAGCTGAACCCAAGCCCTTGCCCAACCTAACCCTAGCCTGACCCAAGCCCGACCCAAGTCCAACCTAACCAAGGCCAATCCAACCCAAGCTCCCCTGCAGACCACCCATTCCATGCACCAGCCTGCCTTGGCCACCAACCAACGCGTACATCACCCGCAAATTTACAACACGTCAGCGCCCGCCATGGCTGGGTGTGCTGCACACGCAGCTGCAAGCTGCCCTACCCATCCAGCAACGTCCATCCCACACACCCTTCCCACACGCACATCCCCCGCGCTCCTCCTGCATACTTTGCTCCACATGCGTGCATCCCGTACAAACCTCCTGCACGCTCAGCCCCTACATGCCCTTCCTGCCTGCCACCCCACACGCGCGTCCCGCGCAGGCTGCAACTTTTTCTTGCACTTAATGTCACCGCCACTGCTCACCCGCCGCGTCAGGGCCGCTGACGCCCTGCGTGCCTGACATTCTCCTGCCCTCAATTGCATGTGCATCCAGCGGCGGGCCGCCCTTCCCATCCGCCGAGCCGCCACGACCAGGCGCAGCGGCGGCGGCTGCGGCCTCGCTGGGCATGCCGCCATTGCCTGGGATAGAGGCGGAGGAGGGGGGCGCATCGCCTGGGTCTGTGGGCCCCTCCTCCTCTTCCCCCTGCTGCTCTAGGGATGGCTGCCCCCTCCTGGAGGGGCTGATGTTCAGTGCCGCGTCCAGCTGCCTGGCGGCGCGCTCCCGCTCCTCCTGCTCCTTTTCCTCTTCCTGCTCCTGCAGCTGCCGCTGCTGCTGCCCCAGGGCCTCCTGCTGCGTGATCCTGCACAAGTATCAGACGTATGAGCAGCGCTGACGCAAGCTGCAGGGGCTGTTGCGATGACACTACACTGCGGCAAAGGCACTGAGAAGGGTGGGGGCGCTGAGGCGGGTCGCGGTGCCACGGGCTGTGCAGCCTCTCAGCAGCTTTGCAGATGGTATGGGCAGCTTTGCAAATGGTATGGACAGTTTCCCAGTGCCATGGGCTGTGCAGCCTCTCAGCAACTTTGCAGATGGTATGGGCAGCTTTGCAAATGGTATGGACAGTTTCCCGGTGCCATGGGCTGTGCAGCCTCTCAGCAGCTTTGCAGATGGTATGGGCAGCTTTGCAAATGGTATGGACAGCTTTCCCAGTGCCATGGGCTGTGCAGCCTCTCAGCAGCTTTGCAGATGGTATGGGCAGCTTTGCAAATGGTATGGACAGTTTCCCGGTGCCATGGGCTGTGCAGCCTCTCAGCAGCTTTGCAGATGGTATGGGCAGCTTTGCAAATGGTATGGACAGTTTCCCAGTGCCATGGGCGGAGCAGCCTCTCAGCAGTATTGCAAATGGTATGGACAGCTTAGTAAATGGTATGAACAGTTTCCCGGCACCATGGGCTGTGCAGTCTCTCAGCAGCTTCGTAAATGGTATGGACAGCTTTCCCATTGCCATGGGCTGTGCAGCCCCTCAGCAGCCTTATGATTGGCATCGACAGATTTAAAGGGGGGGGCACCTAGTGTTACCATGACAGGTCACGACCCCTCGGTAGCGGCACCACTCAATGTGGCAGCTTGAGCCAGGAATGGTCATTGTCCCCCATCCCTCATCCCTTACCCCACACACCTGTCATCCCTCATCCCTCACACCTGTCATCCCACATCCCTCACACCTGTCAACCAACACACCTGCCATCCTTCAACCCTCACACCTGTCAACCCTCATCCCACACGCCCTCACGGCCCACCAACAAGCCTCCCTTAGCCTGGGCAGGTCGTGCCACAAGCCCGACGCAGCTGAGACCGTGCTGCTCACCATCCCTCACACCTGTCATCCCACACACCTGCCATCCCTCATCCCTCACACCTTCATCTCACACACCTGCCATCCCTCATCCCACACACCTGCCATCCTTCATCCCACACACCTGTCAACCCTATCCCACCCCACACCCACTAACCCTTCCCTCCCAAAGCACCTGCCGCCCCCTCACCATCAACGCGTCCCAGCCTAGCTGAATGCTCAGCTGCACATATCATGCAGTAACTCGCCTAGATCTGGGAGGCACACACACGCACGCTAGCGCTAAACACCAGCAGCCTGCGCACACAGACGCACACGCATGCATACGGACGGACGCAGTGTCCTGCAGGCGTTGCCTACCTCTGCCGGTCCGCCTCCAGCCTCTCCTGCAGCAGCCGCTCCTGCTGCTCGCGCCCCTGCCGCTCCAGGTGCGCCGCCTGCTGCTCCGGGTCCAGCGGCGCCCCCAGCACAAAGGAGGATCCAAGCCGGGTCCCGTCTTGGCTGGGGCTCTGTGGACGCAGGGCAAGGGCCAGGGGCGCGCGTGCCCGTGTTACAGCCATGCTGTGCCTTGCAGGGGTGTAATGACAGCGGGGAGGGGCCAGAGCACCTTGGAGGCGCCGCAGCAGGTGCCAGGAGGTGCGAGAATATGGATGCAGATGCAAGGATCTGGAGCGTGGTGCGGCTTGTTAGCGGTGCCGCGCATGAGCATGGAGCAGGAGCACTCGGCGCAGCCATGCCATGCCAGGTGTGAGGACCAGAAGCAAGTCAGGTGATGCGTCAGGTACGATGCGCGGGCGCACGACAGAGGTACTGTAGCAATTAAGACTCAGGCAGAGTGCCTGTCAAAGGGACATGCAGCCACGTACGTGTGCACATGTACACGCAGAAGCAAGCAGGCAGTGAGCTAGGCACTGAGGGTGCCTACACTGACGTGCGTGTGCGCCATCCTTCCAAGCTGTAATGTAACCGCCGCAAATGCACGGACAGATGTGCACGTGCATAGGCACCTGACGGGCGTCTTGCAGTTGCGTGGGCCGCGGCACGTTGGACCTGGCCTTGGTCCGCGTGAACAGGTGTTGGAAGCCTCTGTTGGAGTGCAGTGCAGACGGGGAGTTTGAGGCTGCCCCTGCTGCGTGCCTGCGCGTCGGAAGTGGCTCCCAATTCAAGGGGGCGGGCTCTTCAGCATAGCTTAGTTCGGGTGTCCACTCAGTGCTCCATGGTACAGGCTGCAGGTCGTTCTGCGGCAGTGAGTGCATTGGCTTGCAGCTAAGGCAAAGGGGCAGGAGGCCACACTGGTGTGGAGAGAGCTGGACACATGGATGACCAGGAACAGCAGCGGCGCAAGCGGTACCCACACACAAACGCTCACAAGTGCACATACATGCACACACAAACACACCAGCAGCAGCAGCAGCAGCAGCAGCAGTTAGAGCTAGACTCACAGCAGCAACACTGGACTCTTCGTCGATGGAGTCAATGGTTTGCAGGATGTCCCCTTTATCTGACAGCTCAGCCTGCTGCTGCTGCTCCGCAAAAGCCAGCGCCCTGTTCTTTTTGCGGACAGCTTTCTGCCATGTGGGCGCCCTCCTGTGCCTGTGGGCTCTATGAGGGGTCTGCAGGCAGAGACAGTGCAGGGCATTCATGCGCGCCTCAGCATCTAGGCTCGGCACATGCACCCGCTCCCATTTACCCCAAACCTCTCAAAGTGTGGCACAAAGAGAAGAGAGCAATGTGCACATGACATGAGATCCAAAGTCTCAGCCTGCGTTGCCCACAGCCCTTTTGATGGATGCATGGTTCTGGACTTGGAGGTCGGGCAGCCCCGCCAGCACATTTCTCTACCCTAGTGAGGGCTGTGGTATTTATTGTGGAGGTTGCTGCTGCAACCAACCAGCCTAATGGACACATTGTACTATCTCTCTAGGGGCCATGGTTTCTCCATAAGAGGGCCAGTGCACAGCTCCACAAAGCCACGGCACGTCATTGTTATCCCGGGCTTGCACTGTTGCTTGGACTACTTGGGACAGTGACACTGACAAGAGCCTGTGCTGTGGCTTTGAAGGCCTTTGAGGTGGCTGCGTGTCTGAATAGCACCCGCACCTTACTTCCACCAAAATATCTAAGCACCAGGTGTTTCAGTCATCACCTTGTAAAATCAAGAGCAACTACGACGCAAAAACACAAAACCGCTAATTGACACCACACAAGCAAGGCTTGGTAGCCATTTGCAGGGGTAGGGGGAAAGGGACAAGGGACAACACCACCTTTGATTGCAAAATCGTGTGTGGCAGGATCGTGGCACAAATTCTTGCTGGCTCTGTGTCAACATCCAAAAAGCACTTTTGGCAGACAGACAACCCATTCACAACCATTCAAGCATGAGGCAGCACAGTCGTGCGGCCATGCAACCATACATCAGCAGGCATGCCCAGGTAGGGGCAGGGGAGGAGTTTTCATGGCCATTTCACATGTCAAGCACGCCCACTGCGTTGTGCCCTACAAGCACCCCATGCACTGCTATGTGCACATGTGCTCTGGGCGCACATGCTTGGGCATATTGAAGGGCTGCACTATCCATGCCGTAAGGGCATGCAGGCGAGTGCGCGCAGGCATGCCCGCGCACCTGCTGGCCTGACGTAGGACTCATGGGCCTCGAGCCCATCCGCGAGGGGCACAGACTGGCTGCAGCCGAGGCTGAGCGCGAGCTACGCGTCGTGTGGGGCGTTGTCCCAGAGGTGACGTGGTCGTGCCTGTTTGCGAGCCGGGCAGCCCGCTGTGTCAGGTCCTCCTCCAGGTCTGCTCATCACAAAGGAGCGCGGGAGTGCTCATCATTAGGAACACGGGTGCACCTGGAGGTGTCGGGCTGGGCGGAGGCAGGATGGTTTCCTTCAAGGGCAGATTCCCCTCCAGGCCTGCCCACCGCGCGTGAGAGATGGTGCACTGCAAGCCAGAGGCCCAGGTTGTGCCAGAGGCAAATGTGTTGCACCCTGCAAGAGCCAAATTGCACCAATCCACGCACGGCGGCAACAACTTCAGCAGGACAGGACGACCGCCATTACACACCATCACAGCGGCTGCACCACCAGAAGCCATGCTCAGGCTAGCCCTACACATGCGTGTGCTGTGCAGAGTCTGCTGATTCCCACCCCACTCTCTGAGTCGGAGGTCTGCAAGGGCACACAACATGTGCTTGACAGAGCGCACCAGAGTCCTCGCTCTCTGAGCCAGAGATCTCGGCCATCTTCAAGGATGGGATGTTCTCTTTGGAGACCTTCAGGCCCAGGATCCGCTGCCTGGGTTTCTTAATGTCCCGCAACTGCAGAGGCGGCAGGATGGGATGCGTGGACCAATCAACAAAGGGGCACACAACAACCCATCAGCACACTCAGCAACCTAGCGAGTGAGTTGGTAAGCCACAGCATGCAAGCCAGGGGAAGCGTGTACATCCAAATTCATTGCCGTTCAGCAGCGCTGCAGCGTCATGGCTTGCACCTTAACTGGGCAAGGGACAGTGCAGGACATTGGCACTGCAGGCAATCAAATGTGCATGGCAGTGACCTGTGTGTACATAGGTGGGTGTCCCTTGTCCACGCATCCCTGCCTATTGTCCTCACCCTGTGCAGATCAACTCCCCATAGCTGGTGCTCTGACTTGCTCTTCGAGTGACTCCTCTGCATGCCCTCAGGCCTGTGGGCATGCATGACCGGAGCAGGAGGGTGCCAGAGGTCGAAGGGGTGTGAAAAGGCACAGCGTGTGCTTTGTTACCCCTGAGCGTTGGGCACAGGGATTTAGTTTGGGTGTCTTTGGAAGCACAGAGGACGCCGGACCAAGCTTTTTCAAGTGGAATGGCAATCTAACCAGTGAAAGTCTGTCAGCCATATCAGAGTGCCAGGTATCCTGATTATTGCTGCAATGCCTCTTTCTGTCACAACTGTTGAGCAGGCTAGTCCAAGGCTCCCAGAGCCATCAGCGACAAACATGCATCAGGTGGGTATGGGTAAAGCACAGCCAAGGCATCAGCTGCTCATATTACCTCGGAGCATGTTGGCGCTGGAACATTTGCAGCTCATATGAAACGAGGGCCAAGGTTTCAATGACCTGCACGGACACCACAAAAAAAGCTCCAGTCAAGTTCACCCTTCACTTGAAGGTCGACGTCTCGTGTATGTATCCAGGTACTGGCACGCAGGCATCATGCTTGATGCACTATCACAAAGAGTCCCGAGACCTGTTTCAAGACCTGTTCATACACAAACACGCACGCACAGGGTTACAGGGTGACATGCTGTACATGCAAATCATCATCCTTTTCTTTTTGTATGGGTGCTGTCAGGCATTGCATACAAGTCTTCTCACCGGCCTTCTTGTATACATGAGTTTCTTTCTTTCAGCCAGGACCTGCTCCGGAGGCTTAGTCCGCAAGCCTCCTGCAAGCGCATGTTCATAACCAAGCTCTGTTTAATACTTCAGGGCTGGACTTTAGCCAAGTGTTGGCCTCTGTCCCTGCATAAGGCGCTCTACATGATCATTAAAAGTCTGGGGAGTGTGAATTATGAAGGGCTGAGGAATCAGCCGCATGCAATCAGACACGTACATTTGTTTGATCATGCTCATAATTATCTATCAGATATATGCAATTGTAAATACCATGGACATTGTAGCCAAAATGGAAGGTTGCGTCCCTGCACTTGCCTGCATCTTCAATGGCGGCAACATGCGGTCCAGCCAACATGTGTGCTGAGGTGTGCTCATAAGTAGTACGAGGGCGGTCCTTGAGCGCATGTAGGAGGCTGCTGCCATCGTCCTCTGGTCCCCCATACATTTTAGAGTGGCCTTAGTGAGGGCACATGCCTGTAAACTCAGGTTTTTGATCATTACCATCCATTATACTCATCATCTTATAAGAGGAGGAGAAACGCTAAGAAATCTTGTCCACCACTCTACAAAATTTGGTCCCAGGTTGCTCTACTGTCAAGGCTCGCTTAGGTCTATTGCAGAGCAGCAACTTGTTATATAATAATTTAATGATAAAATAATTAGACCGGTTTATCGTGGAAGATAGATTTACTATGCAGAAAGCACATAAAAGCGCCTTAGCTGTCCTTCTTCCTCATCAAGCCTGGAAACAAGTGCAGCTGGTATGGAGCAAGTTTATGAATTAAGATGTGCAATGCAGCGCTCACAAAGCACTCACAAAGCACGCACACAAACATGTGCGCGCGCGCGCACACATGCACGCACACACACACACACACACACACACACACACACACACACACACACACACACACACACACACACACACAC
>LKMJ01004409.1_pt1 | contig 13239 bp, 12 predicted proteins | sample 643391 | NCBI WGS metagenome assembly LKMJ01 (sample SAMN04112250, study PRJNA286221) | soda lake metagenome | biome: soda lake; feature: Kulunda Steppe; material: water; isolation source: sample PL-Br10 brine of Picturesque Lake | place: Russia: Kulunda steppe | collected 2010-07
CGACTTCCCGTCAGCTGATCTCGTAGCCTTCCTGCCGCAACAGCACGATCATCGTCACGCCGGAGATGAACACGAGAAGAAGCGCGGGAATCGCGGCGTATCGGTACGCGAGCGCGCCGTGTGCCTGCCAGACCTTGATGACGAGCGTGTCCATCCCGATCGGCTGTAGCATGAGCGTCAACGGTAACTCCTTCATCGTCGTCAAAAAGACGAGGACGGCTCCGGCGACGATCCCCGGCATGATCATCGGTAACGTGACTCGTCGGAAGGTCTCGATGCGGCCGACGTTGAGCGTGCGCGCGGCTTCGATGGTGCTCGTATCGAGCTGTAACACCGAGGATCGGACGGTGCCGACCGCCTGCGGCAAGAACCTGACGACGTATCCGAACACGAGCAGTATTACTCCTTCTCGGTAGTACGCCGGGAACGTCCGGGTCCCGAGGAAAACCAACGCAAGCCCGATGACGACGCCGGGGACCGCGAAGCCGACGTACGTGGCTCGCTCGAGGATCCGCGAGACGAGCGAGTTCGTCCGTCCCGAGTAGTACGCGACCGGCAGCGCGAACAGACACGCGATCAGCGCGGCCAATCCCGCGAGATACACCGAGTTGAGCGCGACTTCCGTCTGGAATTCGAGGGCCGGGATCCTGTCCCCTTCGCTTCGGAACACCCAGTTGGTGAAGATGGTGACCGGAACGACGATGGTCAAAACCCCAATGCCCGAGACGAATCCCATCGCTGGCCATTTCCACCGGCCGAGCCGGATCATTTCTGCGCGGCCGCTCCCGCCGCTTGCGTCCTCGTCCCGTCCGATTCCGGCCTCGATGACGAGGATGACCGCGACGATCGCGATCAACTGCAGCGCGAGTAACGCGGCGTATTCGACGGCGAACCCGCTGAACTCGCCGTAAATCCGGCTTGTGAACACGCTCGCTTGCATGAACGCCGGCGTCCCGAAGTCCGAAATCGCATAGAGGGCGGCGAGCAACGCCCCTGCCGCGATCCCCGGTCGGATGATCGGAAACGTGATCCGGCGGAACGACTTCAGCGGCCCGTGGTTGAGCGTCCGAGCCGCGTCGACGAGCGAGCTGTCCATCGATATCAGCGCGGCTCGGGTGGTCAAGAACACGTACGGATACGTGTACAGGGTGATGATGAAGATGGAGCCTCGCAACCCGTGAACCCGCGGGAGCGTAACGCCGAAAAGCGAGTCGATCTCACCGCCCGAACCGAACATTGAGACGAACGCGATCGCGCCGATGTAGCTGGGAATGACGAGCGGAAGCGCGGCGACGATCGTCCAAAACCGGGGATACGGGATATCGGTCTGCGTCGTTAACACGGCCAGCGGGACGCCGATGAGTATCGAAAACAGGGTGACAGTCAGCATCAGTACGATGCTGTTCACCGTGATCCACGCGGTTCGCGACGAAAACATGAGGTCGTAGGCTCTGGCCGGTTCGACCGTCGACGCCCGCCACACCAGCCAGAACATCGGTGAGATGATAACGAACGCGAGTATCGCACTGAGAATACCCAGTCCGATCATCCACGGATTGTGCGATCGTATCTTGCCGTCGATCCGACCGGAGCGTCCGTCCGCGTCACCCTCGTCCGAATCCGTCTCCCGTTTCATCGAAGCCTCACTGTCTATGATTCGTTTCTCGTCAGGATGCTTCAATGCGCTGAAAACGCGCCGCCGATACGTTTCGGATCGCTGATATCTATACCGGTAACATTCCCTCTTCTTCGAGGAGCTGTCGCGCGCCTTGAAGCTCCATGTCGAAGCTGGTTAGGTCGAAATCCGGCGAGTTGAGGTCCGCGGGACCCGGAAGCGGGCCGACGTAGTCGACGCCCTCGACCACCGGGAACTCACCGTTGTCGTCCATCATGAACTCCTGTCCCTCGACGGCGAGGAGATGACGGACGAACTCCGCGACGAGTTCGGGATCGTCGACGGATTGGGTGGCGGCGACGCCAGCGACGCTGAACAGGGCACCTGCGTCTCCCTCGGTGAACGTCACGCGCACGGGTGCGTCCGGATCTTCGTTGACGATGCGGGCCGCATAGTAGCTGTTGCCGAGGCCGATGATGGGGTCATCCTCACCGCCGCGGTTGATCGCGACCGCGTGGTCGGTCCCGCTGGTGAACAACTGGGGATCTTGGTCCATGAAATCGCGGACCCACTGTCGCGTCGCCTCCTCGCCCTCCATCTCGACCATCGCCTGGATGAACCCGCGGAACGTTCCGGAGTTCGGCCGCGTCGAGATGATGCCTTCGAACCGATCGTCGGTGGCGTACTCGAAGATGTCTGTCGGCAGTTCGTCCCAGCTGTCGAAGTCGGTCTCGTCGAGCCGGTCGCTGTTGTAATTGACCGAGCGGACGCGGCCGCTGACCCCGGTCCACTGCCCGTCGGGGTGACGCCAACTCGCGCGAACGGTGTCAATGACGTCGGTTGGGAGCGCCTGAGTGATCCCTTCGTTGGTGACCGCCTGCAACGCGCCGGGATCCTGTGAGTAGAACACGTCGGCGGGGGTGGCCTCGCCCTCCTGGATCAACTGGTTGACCTGTACGTCGTTGTCGTCGTAATCGCGGTTGATCGTGAGGCCGTCGTACTCGTTTTCGAGCTGTTCGAACACGAGATCGATCTGGTCGGGCGTTCGCCCGGAATAAACGGTGATTTCACCTTCGAGATCGCCCAACTCATCCCACGAGACGCCGCTCGAACTGACCGGTTCTCCGAGCGGTTCGGCGTCTGCCACGGTGTCCGGCCCTGCACTGCCGTTTCCATTCTCACTGCCGTTGCCGTTCCCATTTCCATTCACATTACTACCGTTTCCATTACCATTGCCGGTACACCCGGCGAGTCCAACCGCTGCGGCTGCGACGGCACCTGTGGCTGTGAGAAATGGTCGTCTTCGGATCTCCTCTACGCCAGTGATCTCTTCGTCCATATGGTTTTAGGCCAACCTAAAATACTTAAACCCATCGAATTTTAGGTTGCCCTAAACAGCTGGTTTCTGGTGTCATTCGATGAGGACGATCGTCCAACACTTGTCTTCGACCGTAGGTTGATTCTATCGTCGGTGTGATAACATCCGTTGAAAACGGGCGACTCAGTCGTCCGTTGCAGTGGATCTGTTCGACGATACACCACTTGAGTCGGCCCGAAACAGCGCTTCGACGAGCTTCGATTCCACGGCGGTGAGCCGCTGTGAAACCGCCGACCGAGAGACGTCAAGCTGTTCGGCCAGATCCGACAGATCCGCCCTTCTCGGTGTCTCATAGTAGCCGTCCCGAACAGCGGTTTGGACCGCTTCGCGCTGTTTGTCCGTAATTCCGTCCGCGTCGAGTTCGAGCATTCGTGTCCCCGTCTCTACCGCTGCACTCGAAATACGCCGGAGATTGACCGTCGCCTCCTTCTCACGAAGCGCGGCGACGACCGTCGACAGCACGTCTCGGTTCGGGACCGCGACGTCGATAAAGAGCGTGCCGTTCTCGAACCCTTCGAGCGAAGCGAGACAGTCGTGTTTGCTGAATACCGGACAGACGCAATGTCCCTTCACAGTGTCTTCGAGCAGGCGTGGCTCCGACGCGCCATCGGCGGTCGTCTCTGCTTTGCACTCTCGCTGTCGATCGTGAATCCCGCCCGGACGAAGCGTTTCATGCATCGTTACCGTTCCTCGACCGCCTGACTCTAGAATCGCACAGCCGGCCCCCTGTTTCGGTGTCACCGAAAGCTGGACGCGAATGTGAGACTCGGATGTCGACGTATCGGATTCGGAATGGGACATGGGTGCTCTTGGCTGAAGCTACGGGTTTACTATGTAAATCCATACTCAGTAAATCCCAGTGTGTGAGATACGGTCGGCGACCTCCCCGAGACGCTTCTTTCTGCTATTCACGTCCGTTCTCGTCCATTCGGCCGATCGTCGTCTCGTCGTCGATATTGATTTCGACCCCGCTAACAGCTCGTTGATACGCCGTGGCGTTACCGTTTTCGTCCCCTGCGTCTTTCACCGGAACAAGCAACTCCGTGCTGACCAGTCGTTTGACTTTTCGATACGCAGTCGATCGGGGGAGACCGCATTCGGTTGCCAGCTCAGGGATCGTCTTCGGCGTTTTTGCGTGCTGGAACAGCGCTCGAATATCGTCGTCCGCGATGAGATCGAGAATCGTTTCGGTATCGTCGACAGTGAACTCCTCATCTGACGGTACACCGCTTTTGTAGTTCATACGGAACTGTGGTGTGCTTTTCTCAACTGCTCGATCCACCACTATACAGTGTTTCAAATATCTCATCGACTGCTCGATATGATCCCCATCGTTCGTCGGTTCTGCTGACCGAAAACGATTACTTCGACGGCGTGTTCACTCCGATCAGCGCCTCGATGTTATACGAATTTTCGAAGTGGTTCGAATCGAAACCGTTCGAACAGCGGCTATTGATCCTCGTGTTAACCGTCGATCCGTTGGGCTTTCTGCTGGGGTACGTTCTAGCACCGACGTTCGGCGTTAATCCGCTGATGGGTGGCGTATACGGGTTGTTCGTCGCGAGTATCCCGGTGTCACTTTGGGCGCTGCGACACGCCGAGTGAGCCTCCTTCGCTGCATTGAGCTTTCAGCGCTGTATCGATTCGACCACCGCGTTTTCGCGCATCGCTGGAACGACGTTGGTTTCGAGTTCGTGCCAGACGACGATCACCGACGGCAACACGAGAATCGAAGCGAGGTACGCGTACAACACGCCCAACGCGAGGAGCAACCCGTATTCCGCGATAAGCGGGATGATCGCGATGTACAGCACGCCGAGGCCACAGACCGTCGTGAGCATGCTTCCGGTCAGCGCGCCACCGGTCCCCTGTGCGGTCACGTAAAGCGCCTCGTGAACGTCCGCTCCGGCTTCGTACTCGTCGACGAACCGGTGCATGAAGTGAACGGTGTAATCGACGCCCAGCCCGATCGAAACCGAGAGTATCGGCGCGTTGAACGGCGTTAGCGGCACCCCGAAATACCGCATCGAGCCGGCGAGAGCCCCGACCGTGATCAACACCGGGATGAGGTTGATGAGCCCGTAGACGGCTCGGCCTTCGAGCCACCAGTACGTGAGCATCAAAAACACCGATGTGAGTGCGAACGCGACGATGAGGCTGTTGATCGCCGATTCGGTGATCCGATCGATGACGACTTGGTTGACGACGAGATCGCCCGTCGGGACGGCGTCTAACCGCATTCCGTCGGCGACTTCTTGGGCGGCGAGCGTCGCGTCCGTCTGATCGGCATCGACGTCGAGTTGATACTGGATTCGGGTCGCGCTCCGGTCTGCGGTCAGCGAATTCAGTGCCTGATCACCGGCGTCGGAGGCCAACAACTCCTCGTAGACCGCGTCGACGTTTCGATCCGGAATCCCGTCGCCGGTCGTATCGTAGCGTTCGACGGTCCTCGCGAACTCCGGATCGGCTTCGGCGTGCGATTGCATGACGTCGACGATACTCGTCGCGTCCGCCCGGCGGTTTTGACTCTCGAACGCCGCTGGCGGATCGTGCAGCGCCCGATCGATATCGGCCAACGCGATATCCGAACGGACGTTTCGGTCCTCGATATACAGCGTCACGCTGCCGACGAAACTCTGTTCGAAGTCCTCCTCGAGATAGGTGAGTACGGCCATGAACGTGTAATCTGACGGCGCGAACGGCTCCGGAAGCGCCTGTAACTGCTCGACTCGCTCTTCGTTAGGAAAGAACGCCTCCTGTGAGAACTCCGTGTCCACGCCGGTCCCGTAGGCGCCGCCGACCGCACCGATGGCCAACGCCGAGACGAGAATGACTGCGGGCATGACCCGCGCTGCGGTGACTCCTACCGGAAGGATGTAGCCGAGAATCGATCCTTCCCTACCGAGCGGCTTCGAGCCGAACTCGGGAAAGCGCGTGCCTTCCCGGAGCCCATCGAAGGCGACCTTTCCGGCGGGAAGGAAGACGCCAAAAATGAGGAACGTGAAGATCATTCCAGCGCCGGCGACGATCCCGAAATCTTGGAGCTGGCCGAGCGTGCTCGTCAGGTTCGACATAAAGCTGATGACGGTCGTGATCGTGACGATGAGAAACGCGGTCGAAAGCTGCTCGGTCGTGATGCCCATCGCCGCCTGAATGTCTCCGCCGTTGTCCCGCTCTTCGCGATACCGGTTGATGATGTGGATCCCGAAATCGATCCCGACGGCCAAAAGCAGCGGAAAGACGGTGATGAGCGAATCCGAGAACGGAATCCCGGCATAGCCCATAAAGCCGAACGTCCACACGAGCGTCATGATAAGCGCGATCACCCCCAACATGAGATCGATCGGATCGCGATAGGCGATCACGAGAAAGAACGTGATGAGCAAGATCGCCGCGGGGAACACCAAGATCGCGGTATCGGTCAATAGCTGGTTGACCTCCTGATCGATGATCGCATCGCCGAAGACGACGATGTTCTCGCCCGGCTCGTACCCCTCGATTCCACCGACGACGTCGACCGTCCTGAACTGCAGGCTCGCTCTGTCACCCGTATCCGACAGCGGTGGCGTATCATAGCTAACGGCGATTTGGGCGATGGACGCCGACCCTTGCGCCGGGTTGTAATCGGTACTGACGGGGATTCCGGCCGCTTCATCGGCGTCGGCGAGCGCGATGCGAATCCGGCGTTCGGAGGTCCGCTCAAGCACCCGCCGCTGCTGTTCGGCGGTTTGTGCCGATTGGTCGAGCTGTTGAGCGGCGAGCGACGCCGGACTCGTCGTCGATGTGACCCGGAGGGTATCGTGGGTTTCGAGACGGTACTGCGCCTCGATCATCCGCAGCAAACTCGGCTTCGAGAGGACGTTTCGCTCCCGATCCTCAACGAAGAGGTTCGCGCTGGAACCGCCGCTCGCCCGCACTCCCGATCCGAAATTCTCCTCCATGTCCTCGAGTGCTTGGAACTCCTCGAGGTCCTCGGTGAACTGGTCCGTTCCGGCTTGCTGTTCACCGCCAGCGCCGATTCCGCCGACGAAGAGCACAGTGAGAACGAGAAACGCGAGGACGATCGTCCACGGTCGGTTCGTTATCATCGGATTGATCCGTTTCGTCAACGGATCGGATCGTTTCGATTTCGAACCGGTGTTCCGATCACTCATCGATCAGTCCTTACGTCGCCACCACAGCGCTCCTCCGATGAGCAGCGCGACAACGGCGATGACACCGATACCGACGAGAAGCGGTGAGGGACCGTCGCTACCGGTGTCCGTTCGCTCTGTGATCTCTATCGGGTGTTGATACGTCCGCGAGAGCACCGTCTCACCGCGCTCGGTTTCGTACTGGAAGTCGAGTTCGACTCGATAGGTTTTCGCCATTGCGCTTCCCGCGGCGCTGAGGTCGAATCGGAGCTCGCCCGTTTCGCCCGCTTCGAGCTCGTTGACGAACGCCTCGTCGCTCGATGTCGACAGCGGGCTGTCGGTGTACAGTTTCGCGTTGACGTTTCGGAGCGTTTCGGGGCGTTCGTTGGTGATCGAAAGGGTGAACTCCGTCGTCTCACCTTGGGTGATCTGTACGTCTTCACCGCCGATCGTGAACGCGTTTCGCTGTGGATCAACGACGACTCGTTCGGAAACCGGACCGACGGTTGCGGTCGTTCGACCGCCGTTCGAATACTCCAGTGTGAACCGAACCTGTCTGGAACCCGGGTCCGCCTGTCCACTCACGTCCGTCGGGAACTCGAACTCGGTCGTTTCACCGGCGGCGAGTTCCGGCAATGCAACCCGCCTTTCTTCGATCACGAGCGAATCGCTCATCGGCTCGATGAGCAACACGCCGTCGGTGATCGCCGTGGGTCCGTCGTTGTGAACGCTGCCGCTGATGCGTCCGTCGTAGCCGACCGAGAGGGTATCTTCCAACGATTCGATGCTGAACGATTGGACGCCGATCGGCGCGAGGCTTCCCGTCGCCGTTCTCGGCTCCTCGCGCTCGATGCCGTTCTCGTCTCGATACTCGAAGGCAGCCTCGATCGGTTTGTTCGAACTCCCGACGGCCTCGGCGAGTTCGACGTCGACGTCGACCGTCCGAACCTCGCCCGGCTCGAAGTCACCGAGGAACGTCTCTGCCTGTTCGCTGTCGATCATCAGTCCACCGCCGCCGGTGATCGTCGCCGTCGTTCCGTAGGCCGTCTCCGATCCGACGTTCTCGAGTTCGATCTCCGCGTCGCCGGAGGTTCCCGGTTGTACGTCGGTCGATACGTTCCCGATCACGAAGATCGCGTCATCGGTGACCGTCACCTCGAAGGTCTCCCGCGTGCTTCGTCGAACGCGTTGATCACCGCTCGCGGTTTCTCGGTTCGTCGCCGAATATCTGACCCGAACCTCGATCTCGTAGGTTCCGGCATCGAGCCCCTCAGGTACTGTCGCGCGGAATCCCGTGGATTGAACCGCTCCGTCCGCGATCTGTCCGATCGGTGTCTGTCCGGTGTGGATCTCGAACGGTCCCTCATCGACGACTTCAACGCTAACCGCTCGGGCGGTCGTGAGCGTTTGTGTGCCGGTTCCGGTCTGTACGTGTGCGTCGTTTTGGACGTGGACGTCGAACGTCGTTTCGGTTCCCGGCGCGACTTCGCCGTCGGGAAGGTATACGTTCAACTCCGGTTCGCCGATGTTGTTCTGTCCGGCCGCGGACCCGACAGCGAACGCAAGCCCCGCGAAAAGCACGAAAAAGACCACCAAGCCAACGAACACCGTCGTTTGGGTATGACGGGTCGCTGTCACCGAGATCACCGATATAGCGCGAGAGGAGATGCGGTAACTGGAAGCTCACACAGTGCTGCTGCACCCTGTTTGTGTGATTGGAGGAGATGGGGGAGGGCCGATACGTCAGCGGGAAACGCACACCAATTCATCACTCTAAACAACTGATGGAGCGGGTATAATCCTTTTGATTGAACGTTTATTCAAAACGGTTATCCCGATACACTTCTCAGGGACGAGTATGTCTGAATCGCGATCCGTGTACCCCTCAGCGTCTTCACCTTTCACTTTTCGCTCATCGACTCTGCTCCTTGCGGAAAGATATTCCGCTGGAGGCTCTCGATGAAATTTTTTCAATCTCCCGAAACGACGCGCGAAGAGATCCTCGCCGCCGCCTACCGCGCGCTTTGCACGCACGGATACGCTGATCTGACGATGGAACGGATCGGCGCGAAGTTCGATAAAAGCGTCTCGCTCGTGTATCACCATTACGACGGCAAAGACGACCTCTTGCTCGAATGTCTCGAATTCATGCTCGAAGAGTACCGTGCGGAAACCGAGTCAGGACCACCCGAAGACCCACGGCAGGCGATCGAAGAATTCTGTGATCAACTGTTGCTCTCGGATGCTCCACCCGAGGCTCAACAGTTCGTTCACGCGCTCATCGAGCTTCGCGGTCAAGCACCGCACAACGACGCGTATCGCGATTACTTCACCCGAAGCGACCGCGTCTTTCAAGCGCGAATAGAGCGTATCATCGAAACCGGCATCGAAGCTGGCGTCTTCCAAGACGTCGATCCCGAACGAACGGCCAAGATGATCCAGACGATCTTTTTGGGTGGGCTGTTTCAGTACGCCACCGCCAATCACGACGAGTGGCTTCCGGCGTTTCGAGACGAGCTACAGGCATATCTCGAACGGGACCTCTACACCGACGGATAAACTGTCTCAATCGGAGCCCTGACTCACGTGTGTTCGTTTCGAAGCGTACACCCGATCCGAGTACAGCGTGAGGACACAGACTCCGGCGATCATGGGGCCGATCGCGAGCAACGCGAACCCGCCTCGCATCCCGCCGACCTCGAGCACATAGCCGATCAGGGCCGGAAGTGGGGCCGTCGTGAGCGACGTTGCAGTGAACAGATACCCGAACGTTCTACCCTCGCGTTCGGGCGGTGAGAACTCGCTTATGAGCGAGTCTCGCGCCGGATTGATGCCGTATAGCCCGGCACCGAGAACGACGATGACACCGAGAAGTATCGCTGGATGTAGATCCAACAGCGCCAACGCGAACAGGCCGACCGTCGCAATCACCATACAGCCGATGAGAATGTGTCGTGCGTCGTGTCTATCCGTCATCCCACCGAGGACGAGTTGCGTGCCGGCTCCGGCGACCAACAGCACAGAAAAATAGAGGCTGCCGATGGATTCGGCACCGACGTGTACGCTTGCGATATCGAACGAATACGCGTAGATGACGACGACGAACGCGGGCAAAAACGTGTTAAGCCCCCGCGTCGCAACCATACTCGAGATCGCAAAGCAGTAGACGGCGATCATCGGATATGCGTACGACCGTCGATCGGTCTCTGTGCTCGTCGATTTCTCGTCCGTCGTCTCTTCCCCTGTTTCGTCCTCCGTTTCACGCTTCACCGCCGGAACCGTCTCGAACTGATCGCTTTGAAGCACTCTGTAGAGAACGATCCCGTAGAGTGTTCCGGCGACCCCGAAGAACAACACGACTTCTTGCCATGTGAGTATCAGGATCAATCCAGCGATGATCGCCGGTGCCGCCGCGTCCCCGAGTTTCGAGGACGCCCCGAACATGCCGAGCACTTTCCCTTTGTTCGATCCGTCGACGTTATCGGTGATCATCGGGTAGCCGACCGGATGGACCACGGCCAAGCCGACTCCGACGAACACCATCGAGAGCGACATGACGAGAAATCCGCCCTGAAACGTGTGTCCACCGAGTGTTACGGCCGGTAACACCGAACCGATCGCCGGTGCCGTGGCGAACAGAATGTACGCCATCCCTGCGAATCCGAGTCCCGTCGGAAGCAGAAACCGCCGATCGATCCGATCGGATAACACGCCGAAGGGAGCCTGTACGATACCCATTCCGAGCGAGTAAAACGTGATTAACAGTCCGAGTTGCCACAACGGATACGCCAGCGCAACCGCCAGCACGGGGATCAACGGCGGGAGTACCCGGTAGTAGACGTGTTGGGTGAAATGAGAGGAACTGATGAGGAACGCGAACCGTCGTTCCACTCCGGAGAGATCGTACATGTACACGCTGGTTTGGGTTTTCGGTCCCAGCACATATATCTCACGTCGCGAAAGCCCTGTTGAAATCTTCATCAGACGATCTCTTCTCGGGTGCGGTCAGTTCGGAACACTGGTATCGGTCCGTGTCGCGGATTCACAGACTGGCTAACTCGTTGAAACTTTCAACAGCGCCGAAACAGCGTATTCATCTGATTGTTACGACAGCTGATTTCCCACGTTAAACCAAATTGGGGATAAGACGGCTTGAGACATACCTCAGTGTTCGAATCGAATCGTGAAATCGTAATCTCTGATTTATAGCTCACTTTCCAACAGGAGGCTAACGCAGTCAACGGTCTCGGAGTGGTATTTGTCCGGGTGGACTGCGGGTGAACAACATGATATTCAAAACAGTATCTCACGCAGACGACGACCGTGCCGTTTCGCCCGTGATAGGTGTCATCCTCATGGTGGCAATTACCGTCATTCTGGCGGCCGTTATCGGGACGTTCGTGCTCGGTCTCGGCGATCAAGTACAAGAAACCGCACCAAATGCACAGTTCAGCGCGAGTATGAGTGGAGACAATCTTACCTTTACGCATGAAGGTGGCGATTCGATCGATGCAGAGCGATTGACATTTGTTGGATCCGGAATGTCGGATGGAGACGAACCATGGGATAACGTCTCAACTAGTACGGATACCGTCCGCGCAGGAAGCTCTGCGACACTGAATCAGTCAGATCATATAGAAACATCTGGCGAAGTCCGATTGGTCTGGGAAGCTGAAGAAGGCGGATCGAGTACGACACTCCGGACGTACACTATCTCTGAATAAGGTTACACTTCACTAATCCTATGAATTTCCCACCGACAAACCGTATCAGTGCAAACCGTGCGCTTGTCGGTACATACGAACAGCCGTCATACGATGATCCGTGGAACGCAGTCAATGAGTACGAACGTGTCAAGCGATACTCGGTGGACTCGCTCGACTGAGGATACCATCGAAATTTCGCAATGAACTGGGAGACTCTGCTCTGATCGGTGGCGTTACTATAGCCCGCCCACCAGCGGCGTTTATATCTCGATGTATATTGTCACTAAAATATTCAATTGATAACTTTATTGGATAGGTGGGATACAGAACCCAGTAACACTCTCTTGGTCTTCTATACGTCCTAGCGTTGCTGTGACGATGATCTCCACAGTCTGATCCAACGGCTCGTCCGGTGAGACAGTAACCGTTTGACTTACCGGGTTTGGTCCTCCCAACGTGAATGATTCTTCAATTATGCCTGGTTCGCCAGCTGAGACTTCAACTTCTGTCCGGCCTCTTCCACGGGTGACCGAGACCTCGAAAGAGTCATCCTCCACAGATACTCCACAAGTTCCCAAGAACAGCCCATCTGTAATCGGTCTGTCTGGATCGTCGGTGATTTCGACTTCAATTAAATCGTCCGGTTGGGCACTTGCACTCGATGCGAACGTTCCGCTCATCACGAGAATTGCCCCTGTTGCCGTGCTTTTACGCAGAACGTTGCGCCGCGATATACTGTTTGCCGTCACTCCGATGTTTTCTGTCATGTCTCTCCTCCGATTCCCCTCGTACGACGAGGGGCAAGAGTCACTTACGCTAATTCTGTAGAAGTAGTCATCTGCTGGCTGTTTCTCACCTCCTGAAGAACAGTCAGCGGCTGAAAACGACCCGATTACATGTCGAATCTGTGGATGCAGATTTTCGACCTTGTTGAATTCATAAACCCAGATCGATTTCGGGCGTCATTCTCTACATGCTGCAATCGACTCTGGCATATCTCAGAGAGACCGAGAGCCGACCCAGTAACTACTTCGCCTTCACTGACCGGTATTGGCCCTTCAATCAGTTTCGAGGTGAATTTTGGGAGATTCTGTCTGGCTCTGGACTGAAGTCGAATCTGCTGAGTTTTAATAACCCATTCAATGGTAACAATTAACACAATTTACTATTTGTATTAATGTATGTCCAAGGGTGGGAAAACCGATTTACAACGAGAAATTCTGTTAACGTGGTATAATAATCCACATGCAACAAACAAAGAAATCGCTGATATTTGTGACTGCAGTGCATCCTACGTCAGTAACGTCAAGAAGCGCTTCAATGACTACAATGAATTTGAAGCTATGATGGATCGACAAGATAAACAGATGCAGCAAATGTTCGGCGATGATATCTTCGCGAGCGGAA
>LKMJ01004410.1_pt1 | contig 13239 bp, 13 predicted proteins | sample 643391 | NCBI WGS metagenome assembly LKMJ01 (sample SAMN04112250, study PRJNA286221) | soda lake metagenome | biome: soda lake; feature: Kulunda Steppe; material: water; isolation source: sample PL-Br10 brine of Picturesque Lake | place: Russia: Kulunda steppe | collected 2010-07
CCCCGCCGATCGAGGTGGCGGTAGCCATAAAACCGGAGAGGGTGCCGCCGGCGAGCAGGCGTCTCCCGGTGGGCCGGGGCGCCCCCGCCACCAGACTCAGCCCTACGGCGAGCAGAACCAGGGTGCCGAAGATTAAAGAAAGGTGGGATTCGTCGACCCGCGCGAGCACCACGCCGGCAAGCCCGGCACCGGAAAGCTGCCCGGGAATGGCCCAGCGGATGCCGGCGACGTCCAGATCGCGACGTTCCCGAATCAAGATCATCAGCGGTGTCACCATGCCGACGACCAGCATCGGCCCGGGCACCAGAACAGGGTCAATCCAGTAAAGAACGGGCGCGCCCAAAAGGGCCACGCCGAAACCGATGGAACCCTGAACGACCGTGCCCACGATCAGCACAAGGGTTGCGAGAACCCACTCACCGAGCTCGATCACGGGCAGCCCTGTCGTCCAGGGTATTCATCCGTGTAATGGTTCTGAAAACCCGCGAAACCGGAGCCTTCAGGCGTCTGGAATACGCAGCTCTTCGATATCCCGGCCCAGCTCTTCTTCCCAGTGGACGACCCACTTCGGCTTGCGGCCGCGGCCGGTCCAGGTGCGATCCGGATCCTCGGGGTGACGGAACTTCGGCGGGACCTTGCCGCCCTTGGAGGCCTTGCTGCCGCCGGTGCCCTTGCTGACGCCCGAGACAATCTCGTCGAGATCCAGCCCGTATTTCTGGGCGACCTGTTTCATTTCCTGCTGGGCCTGCTTGCGGGCCTCTTTCTCGCGGCGCTTCTGCTCTTTCTCGATCATCCGCGAGGCTTTCTCCAGATCCACGAGATCGAGCTCTTCCGCTGCCTGGCGGATCGTTTCGAGGGCTTCATCGCTCGTCGTCATTTTCCGCTTCCTCCACTTGGAATACCGCTGTACAGCGAGAAATTATCGAAAAAGAGAGGAATTGTAAACGGAGAAGGTTCCGCCGGAGGGACAAAAGGATTCCCCCACCGGGTTTTGCCCTGGGAATCCCCCCCCCTCAAGAATACCCGGCCTGCTAGAAACCGAGGACGCGCGGGGCGAGTAGGAAGGCGGCGAGCGTGGCGACCCCGGCACCGGCGAAGGTCAGCAGTGCACCGGCGCGAACCATGTCGGGCACGGTAATGCGGTCGCTGCCGAAGACAATGGCGTTGGGCGGCGTCGCCACCGGCAGCATAAAGGCCGCCGAGGCGGCCAGTGCGACCGGTACGCCGAGCAGCAGCGGATGGATCCCGATGGTCAGCGCCAGCGAGGTCACCAGCGGCAGCAGGGTCGCTGCCGTGGCCGTGTTGCTGGTCACGTGGCTCATCAGCGCCGCCAGCACGGCCACCGAGAGCACAAGCAGCGGCGCCGGCCAGTCGCCCATGCCGCTGAGCAGGGTGGCAATCGCCCCGGCCAGGCCGCTCTCATCGATGGCCACGCCCAGCGCCAGGCCGCCGCCAACCAGCACCAGAACCCCCCACGGCAGCCCCCGGGTGTCCTCCCAGTCGAGCAGGAACTTCAGGCGGCGAACATCGGCGGGGACCAGGAACAGGGCCAGGGCGCCGACCAGGGCGATGCCGGCGTCGCTGATCGCCACTGCCCCGGGCAGAATGCTCTCCAGCCACGGACGCATCACCCAGGCCAGGGCGGTGAGCACGAAGACCACGGCCACCCGTCGCTCGGTCCGCTGCATGGGGCCGATCTGCCGACGCTCCTGCTCGATCAGTTCGCCGACGCCGGCGATCGCCTGCCCCGGCAGCGGGAAGGCCCAGCGGGTCAGGACCCACCACGCCAGGACCAGCATGGTGGCGGAGACCGGCACCCCGACCGCCATCCACTGCGCGAAGCCGATCTGCATCTCGAAACGGTCGCCGATGTAGCCGGCCAGAAAGGCATTCGGCGGGGTGCCGATCAGGGTGCCGAGGCCGCCAATATTCGCCCCGAAGGCGATCCCCAGCAGCAGCGCCAGGGTGAAGTGGCGGTCCGTCTTGCCGCTGCTGCTCTCCACTAGGCCGATGACCGACAGGCCGATGGGCAGCATCATCGCGGCGGTGGCGGTGTTGCTAACCCACATGGAGAGCAGCGCCGTGGCCCCCATGAACCCGGCCACCAGGAGGTCGTCCCGCCCCCCTGTGGCCGACAGGATGAGCAGCGCAATGCGTCGGTGCAGCCCCCAGCGCTGGATCGCCATGGCGATGAGAAAACCGCCAAGGAAGAGGAAGATCATGGGGTTGGCGTAGGCGGCCATGGTCTGCTCGGGGCTGGAGACCCCGAGCAGTGGCAGCGCCGCGGCGGGCAGCAATGCGGTGGCGGCGATGGGCAGCGCCTCGCTCACCCACCAGGTGGCCATGAGCACGGTGAGCGCCGCCACGAACCAGGCGTCCTGCCCCAACCCCGCGGGGGGGCTGGCGAGCAGCATGATCCCGGCGGCCAGGGGGCCGCCGATCAGACCGATCAAGCGTCTACGCGTTGCGCCCGGATTCGTGCTCTTGCTCACACCTTGAATTGCTCAACCAGCTTGCGCAGATCCCGGGCAAGCGTCTCGAGCTCGTCACCCGCCTGCTTGGTGTCACGGCTCTCCCGGGCCGTGGTCTCGGCCGCGTCGTTGATGGAGGTGACGTTGCGGTTGATCTCCTCCACCACCTGGCTCTGCTCCTCGGCGGCACTGGCGATCTGGGTGTTCACCTCGCTGATGGTGGACACCGACTGCTGGATGTCACCCAGCACGGAGTCCGCCTCAGAGGCCTGACTGACCGTCTCCTGGGTCTGGGAGTGGCCCTGCTCCATGGCCGCCTGGGCGCTCTTGGTCTCCTCCTGCAGGGCGCTGATCATGTCCTGGATCTGCTGTGTGGACTCGTGGGTGCGGGTGGCCAGCTTGCGCACCTCATCGGCGACCACGGCAAACCCGCGGCCCTGCTCACCGGCGCGGGCCGCCTCGATGGCGGCGTTGAGGGCGAGCAGATTGGTCTGTTCGGCGATCTCGCGGATCAGATCGATCACCGTGCCGATCTGCTCACTGTCGTCGGCCAGTTTCTGGATGGCCCCGGCAGCGCGGGAGACGTCATCGGCGAGTTGGTTGATGCCGCTGACCGTCTGCTGGACCACCTGCTTGCCCCGCTGGGCGGCTTCCTCGCCGCTGTGCGTGGCCTCGGCGGCGTGCTGGGCGTTGCGCGCCACTTCCTGAGCGGTGGAGGTCATCTCGTTCATGGCCGTGGCCACCTGCTCGATCTCCGAGCGCTGGCGACCGATGCGCTCATCGCTGCGATCCGTGACCTCCGAGACCTGCTGCGCCGAGCGGTCGAGCCGCTCGGCCATCTCCACCACGCGGGCAATGAGATCGTGGAAGACGGCCATGGAGCGGTTGAAGGCGCTGGCTGCCTGGCCGATCTCATCGCCGCTGTGCACATCGAGCCGGCGGGTCAAATCACCCCCACCGCTGGCGATGGCATTCAGGCTCTCGGTCATGTCGTTGATCGGACGGGTAACCGATCGCTGGATGAAGAGGTAGACCACGAGCAGGAACGGCAGGCTGAGCAACACGGCGATGCCGAAGATGGTGGTACCGAACCCGATCACTGCCCGGTTCACCTCCTCGAGCGAGATCTCCATGTTGACCGCGCCGAGCACCTCCCCCTCGTTGCCCGGGCCGTGGCACTCCACGCACGACTTGCCGAGAAAGTCGGTCTCGTTGAAATTGGGGATGACCGCACGCAGGGCCTGGCCGCCGTCGATCTGGGCGATGTAGGGCTCCCCGGTCTCCAGCACCCGCTCCTCGATCTCGTCCTGGGGCTGCTGATCCGGCTCACCGGGGCCGTACCACTCCTCGGTGAGCTCCGCCCGCAGCACGCGCAGGCCGGAGACATTCGGCAGTTCCTGGATCTGTTCCAGGAACTCGTGGCGCTGGTCCATGGTGTTGGTCCACATCATGGCGGTGAGACCAGCCATGGTCATCTGATTCATCGTGTCGGTGAACTCGACGGCCTGATCCACCGCCACGTTGCGCTGCTCCCACGCCGCGTAAACGATCATGCTCGTCCAGGCCAGTACCAGCATCAGCCAGATACCGACGAGCAGGCGGATCCAGATGCGGACGTCGTGGACGCGGCGCAGCAGCTTCATGTTGGTCTCCCGTTGCAGCCGTCTGGTCGGCGCAGTGCCTAACCAGGGTATCGGCGCGAATCTAACACACCTGATAGGGACTCGCGCCGCGCCGGAGCACTAGCGCCCCATCCCCGGCGGCAGCCCCCCCGGACCTCCGGGTCCGCCGGGGCCTCCGGGCCCGCCGCCGCCCATCATCTGCTGGAACATCCGCTGCGCCCCGCCCTTTTTCTTGACCTGCTTCATCATCTTCTGCATCTGCTTGAATTGCTTGAGCAGACGGTTGAGGTCCTGGACCTGGACCCCGGAGCCGGCGGCGATGCGCTTTTTGCGCGAGCCGTTGATGAGATCGGGCTTGGCGCGCTCGGCCGGGGTCATGGAGTTGATCATGGCCAGCTGGCGACGGACGATCCGGTCGTCGAGCTGATCCTTGACCTTGTCGAACTGCTTGCCCATGCCCGGCATCTTGTCCATCACCCCGCCGAGGCCACCGAGCTTGTCGATCTGCTGCATCTGCTCCTTGAAGTCGTTGAGATCGAAGCCCTTGCCACCCTTGCGCAGCTTTTTCTCGAGCTTTTTCGCCTTCTCCTGATCGACGCTGCGCTCGACCTCCTCGACCAGACTGACCACGTCGCCCTTGCCCAGGATGCGCGAGGCGACCCGCTCCGGGTGGAAGGGCTCGAGGGCGTCGGTCTTCTCACCGATACCGAGGAACTTGATCGGCGCGCCGGTGACGTGGCGAACCGACAGGGCGGCACCCCCGCGGGCATCACCATCGGTCTTGGTGAGCACCACGCCGGTCAGGGGCAGGGCCTCGCCAAAGGCCTGAGCCGTCTTCGCCGCGTCCTGGCCGGTCATGGCATCGACGACGAACAGCGTCTCGGCCGGGGTCACCGCCTTATGCAGGCGCTTGACCTCGTCCATCATCGCCTCATCGACGGTCAGCCGGCCGGCGGTGTCGACGAGCAGCACGTCGTAGTAGTGCCGCTTGGCGTGGTCGATGGCGTCCTTGGCGATGCGCTCGGGCTTGTCGCCCGAGCTTGAGGGGTAGAAGTCCACCTCGACCTGACCGGCGAGGGTCTCGAGCTGGTCGATGGCCGCCGGACGGTAGACGTCGCAGCTGACCACCAGCACCTTTTTCTTCTCGCGCTCGCGCAGATAACGGGCAAGCTTACCGATGGAGGTGGTCTTGCCGGAGCCCTGCAGGCCGGCGACCAGCACCACCGCAGGCGGCTGCACGCTCAGGTTGAGCGGCACCGCCTCCTCGCCCATGACGCGGATCAGCTCATCCTGGACGATCTTGATGAAGGCCTGCCCCGGCGTCAGGCTCTTGGCCACCTCCGCACCCTGGGCGCGCTTCTTGACCTCTTCGGTGAAGCTGCGCACCACCGGCAGGGCGACATCGGCCTCGAGCAGCGCCTTGCGCACCTCGCGGACGGTCTCCTGGATGTTTTCATCGGTGATCCGCCCCCGACCGCTCATGCGCTGGGTGACGGAGTCGAAGCGTCCGGTGAGATTCTCAAACATGGGTCCGGCCTATTCGTTCAGCAACCTGAAAACGGGGCGTATTATACGGGTCCGGCGCACCGGCGCGCGAATCCAGTGCGCCGTCGCGGCTTGTCGCAGGGTGGTTCCCGGGTGGCACGGTTTATGCCATCATCCCGTGTATTATGGTTATGACTGCCCTGACCTTCGTCACCGTCCTCCTCTACCTGGCTGCCACGGTCGCTCTGGGGGCGCGTCTGCTGCTCCACGAAGAGCGCAGCCCGGCCCGCTCGACAGCGTTGGCCCTGGCCGCCGCGGCGGTGGGCACGCACGTGGTCGTGGTCGGTGACACCACCTGGGTCGAAGACGGGCTGAACCTGAGCATCTTCAGTGCACTGTCGCTGGTCTCCTGGATCACCAGCACTGGTCTGGTGATCGTCAGCCTGCGCCAGCGCGTCGAGCACCTGGGTATCCTGCTCTGGCCGTTGTCGGCCATGGCCGTGGCCCTGACCCTGTTCGCCCCCCCGGAGGCGACCCTGGATCGCGAGCTGGCGGTGCAGATCCACATCGTGATCTCCATGACCGCCTACGCCACCCTGCTCGCTGCGGTGCTCCAGGCGCTGATCCTTGGCGCCCTCGACTACCGGCTCCGCCACCGGCGGGCGACCGGGTTCGTGCGCCAGCTGCCGGCGCTGCGCACCATGGAAAAGCAATTGTTCTGGCTGGTGGCGGTGGGCTTCGCAGCGTTGACCGTCGCCCTGGGCTCCGGTTTCCTCTTCTTCATGGATCGCCTCCTCGAGGGGATGATGATCCACAAGACGTCGCTGTCGATGGCCTCGTGGCTGGCCTTCGCCACACTGCTGATCGGTCACGCCGTGTGGGGGTGGCGAGGACAGACGGCGATCCGCTGGACCCTCGTCGGTTTCCTCGCCCTGATGTTCGGCTATTTCGGCAGCAAGTTCGTCCTGGAGCTCATCCTCCAGCAGTGAAGTAGTCGGGCTCGTTGCCCGGCCGCCACTTGATGTTGCAGCCGATGCTCGGGTACTGCGGGTCGGGGGGCGCCTCTCCCTGCAACAGGGCATCCACCGCCCCGCGCAGGTCGGCCCCGGTGATCGGGCGGTCGTTGCGCGGGGTGCTGTCGTCGAATCGCCCCCGGTAGAAGAGCTTCAAATCGGCATCAAAGAGGTAGAAATCCGGCGTGCAGGCGGCCCGGTACGCCTTGGCCACGGACTGATCCGGATCGAACAGGTACGGGAATGTGTAGCCGGCCGCCTGCTTCTCCTCGGCCATACGCTCGGGGCCGTCGTCCGGGTGGGTTTCCGGGCTGTTGGCACTGATCGCCACCACCGCGACCCCCCGCTCCTGACACTCCCGCCCGAAACGCGCCAGCTCATCGCGCAGGTGTTTGACGAACGGGCAGTGGTTGCAGATGAAGGCGACCAGCACCCCCTGACCACCGGCCAGATCCCCGCGCAGCGAGATGCTGCGGCCATCGGTATCGGTGAGGGTGAAATCGGGGGCCGGGGTGCCAATGGGCAGCATCGTGGATTCGGTTCGTACCATCCTGGTTCTCCTCCTGGCGTACTGCGTGGATAAGCGGATTCTGTCGCGGCCGCGGGCTCAGCCTCCGCCGTGCTCCGCCTCGGCGCGCTCCAGGGCACCGAGCAGCCGGGCGAGGATCCGCTCGGCGTCCGGCCCACCGCGGGCCGTATAGAGCGCCCGCAGGGGACGCGCGGGATCGGCAAAGGCCTCGCGTTGCTGCGCGTCAAGCTCCTCCAGGTCAATATCCCCCGCCTCCTGGAGCTGTGCAAGCCGCTCGTCATTGAGTTCCTGCTCCATCTCGTGGGCCCACTCCACCAGCTCCTCGCCGATCTCGCGCAGCATCCGGCGCTGCCCGCGCGGCAGGCGCTGGTAGAAGATCTCACTGATCAGGAACGCGGAGACATGGGGCGCGGCCTGGGGCTTGGTCCAGTGCCGCGCCCACTCGTAGACCCCGAGGGCCTCCAGGGTGTGGGGCGGCTGCGCGGTGGCATCCACCTGCCCGTCGGCCAGGGCCTGGTAGAGCTCGCCGTACTCGACGTGCTCGGCCCGCGCCCCGTAGGCGCGGTAGCTCTCGCGCAACAGCGCGCTGTCGGCCACACCCAGGCGCAGGTCACGGAAATCGGCCGGGGCGCGCAACGGGCGGTCCGAGGCCCATACCTGCCAACCGGTGGGGACCAGCGCCAGGGGCCGCAACCGGGCATCGTGGTAGGCTGCCTGCAGCGGCTCGCTCCAGAGCAGTTCCGGGTCGTTGAGGGCCCGGGCGTTGACGTAGGCGTCGTCGCTGTAGATGAAGTGCAGCCCAAAGACCTGGCTCTCGGGCACCGCCCCAGCCAGGTCTCCGGAACCGAAGGCGAAGTGCACCGCATTGCGGCGCACCTGCTGGTGCACGGTCTCGGTGTCGCCGATGGACCCATAAGGGAGAACGCGCACCTCCACAGCCCCGTCGGTGCGCTCCTCCACCTCCTCGGCGAAGCGCTCGGCGTACTCGTGCTGCACGCCGCCGGCTTTCTCCTCCAGGGCGATGCGCCACTGCTCCGGAGGCTCGTCGCCACAACCGGCCATCAGGGCGGCGGCGGCGACGATGGCGCTCAGGCGCTGGCGCATGCCCCGGTTCCCGTTGCCGTCAGGAGTCGCCGTGCTCGCTCTCGGCCTGTTCAACGGCCTCGAGCAACCGCTCCAGTGCCTGTTCACCGCGGGCCCCCACCTCGCCGATGAAGGTCTCCCGGGTGGGCAGGGCGCGCTCACGGAAGGCCTCGCGCTCGTCGTCGTCGAGGGTGATCACCTCGATATCCGAGTTGGCCTTCATATCGGCCAGGCGCTCCTCGTTGACCTCCTGCTGCATATCGTGGGCCCAGTCCACCATATCGGCGACGATCTCGCGGACCATCTCCTGCTGCTCCGCGGGCAGGCCGTCGAAGAATAGGGAACTGGCCATGAAACCGGCGATGAACTGCGCCTGACGCGCCTCGATGAAGTAGTCCTGGACCTCGTAGAAGCCCATCTCCTGGTGGGCAAAGTAGGGCTGGATGTTGGCGTCGATCACGCCCTGCTCGAGCCCGCCGTAGACCTCTCCGTAGGCCATGGGCGTCGGGTCGGCGCCGTACTGGCGATAGGTCTCGCGCAGCAGACGGTTGTCCATGGTGCGGATCTGCACGCCGTCGAAATCTTCCGGGGTGCGGATCCGCTCGTTGGCACTCCACACCTGCCAGCCCTCGGGCAGAACCGAGACCAACTCCATGCCCCGCTCGCCGAAGGCCTGCTGGACCGGATCACTGTGCAGGAAGTGCGGGTCGTTCAGCGCACGGGTGTTCACGTACTCGTCGTCGCTGAGTACGAAATTAACGCTGAACAGCTGACTCTCGGGCACGGTGCCGCCGAGGGCCCCGGAACCGAAGGCGAACTGCACGGCGTTGGCCTGCAGCTGCTCGTAGATATCCTCCATCTCGCCGATGGTCCCGTAGGGGAAGAGCTCGACCTGCACGTCGCCGTCGGTGCGCGCCTCCACCTCTTCGGCGAAGCGCTCGGCGTACTGGTACTGGATGCTGCCCTCGACCTCCTCCAGGGCGATGCGCCACTGATCGGCGTGGGCGGTGCCGGCAAAGGCGACGCTGCCAAGCAGCACGGTGGCGATGGCGTAACGGTGCATGGGGATGATCTCCCGTCAGCGTGACGATCGTTTTGCACCCTAGCACACGCCGCGGCACTGTACGTATCCCCCCGCGGTTCGGTATGTTCACGCGATCGATGCATTTGGAGCCCCGGGATGGGCACACGCAAGCGGACCTGGCTCGGGCGCCTAGACGCGGGCATCGCCCGTCTTGAGGCGTTCATCCTTGCCGGCGGCGTGCTGCTGCTGGCCGGGCTTTCGATCGCCAACACCCTCTCGCGCAATCTCACCGGCAGCACCGTGCCGGGTACCTTCGAACTCACCGAGATCCTCATGGTCTGGATCACCTTCGGCGGCCTCGCCTATGGGGTGCGCCGGGCCCGGCACATTTGCATGAACGCCGTCTATGACCAGCTGCGTGGGCTGGCGCGCAAGGGGCTGCTGATCCTCACCCATGTGGGCACCGCCGGGCTGCTCTTCTACATGGCGTGGCACGCCGGGCACTACGTCTGGGAGGTTCACGAGAGCGGCCGGACCAGCACGGCGCTGGGCATCCCCATGGGGCTGGCCTACGTCATCGTGCCGGTGGGGCTGTTTGCCGGTGGCGTGCAGTACGCCCTCAGCGCCTGGAAGAACCTGACCCACCGGGAGCTCTATCGCTCCTACACCGAGCGTGAGACCTACGGGCCGGGTGAGGATCCGGCGGGGGATGCCCGGCTATGACCACCCTGGTCATCACGGTGATGCTGATCCTGCTGCTACTCGGCTTCCCGCTGATGGTGCCATTGCTCGCCGGCGCGCTGCTGATCATCGTCGTCGAACTGCCGTTCATCGACGCCGATGCGCTGATCCGGCAGATGATCACCGGCATCGAGCCGGTGGTGCTCTCGGCGGTACCGCTGTTCATCCTCGCCGCCGACATCATGACCCGCGGGCGCACCGCGAACTCCCTGCTTGACCTGGTGGCGACGACCATCGGCCACATCCGCGGTGGCCTGCCCATCACCACGGCGGTCAGTTGCGCGCTCTTCGGCGCCGTCTCGGGCTCGACCCAGGCCACCGTGGTCGCCATGGGCACGCCGTTGCGCCCGCGCCTGCAGCAGGCGGGCTACAAGGACAGCTTCAACCTGGCGCTGATCGTCAACGCCAGCGACGTGGCGCTGCTCATCCCGCCGAGCATCGGCATGATCATCTACGGCGTGGTGGCGCAGACCTCACCGGCGCAGCTGTTCATCGCCGGTATCGGCCCCGGGCTGCTGATCCTGCTGCTGATCAGCCTCTGGTGCTACGTCTACACCCGCTGGCAGGGCATCGAGGGCAGCGAGCGGGCCACCTGGGGTGCCCGCGGCCGCGCCCTGCTACGCGCGTTGCCGGCGCTGGGATTCCCGGTGATCATCGTCGGCGGCATCTACAGCGGCATCTTCACGCCCACCGAGGCGGCGGCCATCTCGGTGCTCTATGCGGCGATCCTCGAGTTCGGGGCCTACCGCAGCCTGGGCTGGCGGGATCTGCTGGAGGTGGCCCGATCCACCGGCCTGATCACGGCGGTGGTCTTCATCTTGGTCGGCGCCGGGCAGGCCTTCGCCTACAGCATCTCCTTCGCGCAGATCCCCCAGGAATTGGTCGGGCCACTGATCGACGCCGTGGCCCACGATCCGACCCTCGCGTTGCTGGCCATCGCGCTGATCTACTTCGTCGGCTGCATGTTCGTCGACCCGATCGTGGTCATCCTGGTCTTCACGCCGATCCTGGCGCCATTGGTCGAGGCCGCTCAGCTCGACCCGGTCCTGGTGGGTACGCTGGTGGTCCTGCAGGCGGCCATCGGCTCGGCGACGCCGCCGTTCGGTGTCGATCTTTTCACGGCCATCGCCGTCTTCCGCCGGCCCTATCTGGAGGTGATCCGCGGCACGCCGCCGTTCATCGCCATCATGATCCTGGCCACGCTGCTGGTGATCTTCTTCCCTGAGATCGCCCTGTTCCTGCGCGACCTCGCCTTCGATTAGGGCATCGCGAGCGCTTCAGCGCAGGCGGAACTCGATGGTCACGTTCAGTTCGAGCCGCTCGAACGACTCGTCTTCGGGGATTTCGGGCATCTGCACCGCCTCGATCATGCGCTCGACCTCCTCGTCGAAGAGTTCGTGCTCGGAGGCCTCGGCGATCTCCCACTCGAGGACCTGCCCCTCGGCGTCGAGGACAAAGCTCAGCTCGACCGACCCCTCCAGCCGGCGGCGCTCGGCCGAGCGGGGATAACGCTGCTCCTCCTGCAGGGTGCGGTGGACATCGGCGAGGAACGAATCCGACACATCCGACTCCGTGCCAACCTCAGCCTCCTGGGGCGGACCATCGTCGGCCTCCTCGTCGTCCTCCTCCTCGACTTCGTCCTCGTCCTCAACCGGATCGGGCTCGTCGTCCGGCTCGGGGTCATCCTCCTCCTCGACCTCATCCGGCTCCGGTTCGGGGTCGGGTTCGGGTTCGGGCTCTGGTTCGGGTTCCGGCTCAGGCTCTGGCTCCGGTTCCGGTTCCGGTTCCGGTTCGGGCTCCGGCTCCGGTTCGGGCTCCGGCTCCGGCTCCGGTTCCGGTTCAGGCTCCGGCTCGTCCTCTTCCGGCTCTTCGACCACCTCCTCCTCTGGTTGCGGCGGGGCGGCGGACAGTTGCACCTCCACCCCTTCCGGGGCGTGGCGCTCTTCAACCTGCTCTTCGGCGTCCCGGGGCACCCAGGCCAAGATGGCGGCGTGGGCACCCAACGCCACGGTGCCCGCAACCACCCAGTGGATCCAGCGCGGCTCCATCTCAGTGCTCCCGCCGGGTCACCAGCTGCATGCGCTCGGCGCCGGCCTCGTGCAGATCATCCATGACGTCGAGCAGGCGGGCGGAATCCGCCTCGGCATCGGCCTTCACCTCCACCGGGCGCTCGGGCGCCTCTTCCAGCGCCGCTTTGAGTCGCGCACGGAGCTGCTCGCGATCGTCGACGACATCCTGGTCGATGGCCAGCTGTCCCTCGGCATCGATCAGCACCCGCAGGGGCTCATCCACCAGTTCGGCCCCCTGCTCGCTGTCCGCAGGGTCCACGGACAGCGGCGAGTCCGGCTCGAGGGTCCCGGCCACCATGAAGAAGATCAACAGCAGGAAGACGATGTTGATCATCGGGATGACGTTCTCTTCCGGCTCGCGGCGAGGCGGCTGGGGCAGTTTCATCCCGACTCCTCCTCGCGCAGCACGGCGACGTCTTCCAGGCCCGCCGCAGCCGCGCCATCCAGGGCGCGGATCACGGCACGCACCGGCGCCCCCTCAGCGGCGATCACCAGCAGGCGGCGTTCGGCATCGGCGGCGTAGGCCTCTTCGAGGCGACCGCGCAGGGCCTCCTCGGCCACCGACTCGTCATCCATGCGGTAGCCCTCGACGGTGACGTAGAGGCGCAGCGGTTCCTGATCCCGCTCTTGCTCAGCGGCGCCCTCGGCCGGTGCGTCCACCCCGAAGGCCTGCCACTCGACGAAGGTCGAGGCGAGCATGAAGAAGATCAGCAGGATAAAGACGACGTCGATCAGCGGCGTCAGGCTGACCAGACGCCGCCGCCGCGGGGCTTCCTCAATCCGCATGGCGCAGCGGCGGCGGCGCCGTGGTGAAGACCTGGGTGACGGCGTCTTCGACGCGGTGGCGGAAGCGCTCAACGATGCGCTCGAGCCAGGTGAGCGCGGCCACGGCCGGGATCGCCAGCGCCAGCCCGGCGGCGGTGGTTAGCAGGGCCTCCCAGATGCCGCCGGAGAGCATGGAGGGGTCCACCTGGCTGCCGGCAGCCTCCAGCTGGCGGAACGCCTCGATCATGCCCAGCACGGTGCCGAGCAGACCCAGCAGCGGGCTGAGCACACCGATGGCCTCAAGGCCGCGAAGGTAGGCACGCAGCTGCTCCAGCCGACCGCTGGCCAGCCGGGTCACCTCTTCGCGGACCCTTTCCTGGTCATCGGGCGACTCGAGACGCCCGCGCATCGCCACAGCCAGTGGCTCGGCACCCAGG
>LKMJ01004411.1_pt1 | contig 13235 bp, 16 predicted proteins | sample 643391 | NCBI WGS metagenome assembly LKMJ01 (sample SAMN04112250, study PRJNA286221) | soda lake metagenome | biome: soda lake; feature: Kulunda Steppe; material: water; isolation source: sample PL-Br10 brine of Picturesque Lake | place: Russia: Kulunda steppe | collected 2010-07
CCCCCCCCCCCCTGCTCTCCCTCTGCCACACGTGCACACACGCATGCACACTCACCCGGCCGAGCTGCTCTACTTGCCACTGCTTGAATGCTCGCCCGTCGCGGAGCTCCGCCTCGTACCGCTGCAGCATGGCCGCCTCCTGCAGCTGCTTTTTGCGGTACAGCGCGTCCTCGCGCAGGATGGCCGCTGCATTGAGCTTGACCTGTGCGCCGCGGGCCAAGGCGTGTGCATGGACAGACTGCTCGTTAGGGGTGTGAAGGGCAAGGCTTGGAGCAGGCAGCCGCTGCTGGATCCTGGCAGGTGTCAAGAGCAAGGTGCCCTGAAAGTCAGTTATGGGGCCCTACGGCAAGCAACCCCCATCTAAAATGCATGCCTGGCAGACGGAACATCCTTGCCTGCAATCTGTGGTCCACCACGCCGCCAAGACCTCAAGCACACCCGGATGCAAGGGGCAAGCGGATTTATGGATAGCTGCATGCATGGCTGTGTGTGGGCACTCAGTATACCTGGAGCCCCTTCCTCCCTAATGCAGGCACCCTGAGGCCTGCCTCTTAAAGAACGCCCAGCGGCAAGAGGGTGCACGTCAAGGTGTGGTCGTCACATGGTGTCCTCATGCTCATGCACGCCATAATGAGCAGCACCCTGTGCTTCATTGCTGAGCATGCATTGCCTCCAGCTGCCAGGCAGAACGTGTTCCCACGTGCCCTCAATCCGCCCAGCCTTGTGCCACGTGCACAGCCAGGTGCGCGCGGCACCTAGCACCTGCACTGCAGCAGCGCCTGGCCATGCGCACCTGTGTCGTGGGTGGGGTCGGCATGGGGTTGGCCTTGGGGGGCTGGAAGGTGAGCTGGCGTGCGATGTCCGCCTCGATCTCCGCGCGGATCTTGTCAATGTTTGTCGGCCGCTCTGTAGTGTGCAATTTAAAGGGGCCTGCGTTGGCGTACTTGGCCTCCTGGCGTTTACGGTTGGCCTCCTTGGCGGCCTGCACGACAGCATAGCGACACCCAGGGCCTCTCACACATGCGCGCCCTGCTGCTGCTCCTGCTGCGGCTGTTGGAAATGTTAGCAAGTTGCGCCCCGCGTGTATGGAGTGCGATATACTGAGCCCTATAACCTGATTGGCGTGGGCACGCGTGGCGGCCTAGCTCCACCAGTGCCCCACTCTGTGTGCAAAAGTCACTCACAGTGCAAGTCTCTCCGTGTGCAAGTCACTCAGTGTACAAAATTCACTCTGTGAGCAAGTCACTCAGTGCACAAAAGTCAGATAGTGTGCAAGTCACTCAGTGTGCAAAAGTCACTCACAGTGCAAGTCACTCAGTGTGCAACAGTCACTCATAGTGCGAGTGCACAGGCAAGAAGGGCCAGTGTTCATTGAGCCACCTAGCAGAGTGCACAGGCACACAGGCGCATGCAGTTGAAGTTGCAGGCTCATGCTGCGGGATCTAGAGGACCTTCAAGCCCCTCCCCTGTTGTCTCTCAGGCCAGACCTCAACCTCCGCACACCCACACCCAAATCCACCCCCACACCCATACCCACACCCACATCCATACCCATACCACATCCCAACCCACGCCCACTCCCACCCACCCACACCCACATCCATATCCACACCCACACCCAAATCCACACCCACATCCATATCCAGCCCCACACCCAAATTCACCCCCACATCCAGCCCCACATCCAGCCCCACGCCCACCCCCACCCACATCCACACCCACACCCACACACGCTCTCGCCGCGGCCCTGTGCAGACTAGACTGCTCACCAGGATGGCTAGCTCCTCTTTTGTAGGCCCCTCCACGTGCGGAGGCACGGGCTTGCGCTTGGGCGGCTGCGGCAGCGGGTCCTCGATTGGCAGAGGCTTTGGGCGGGGCTGGCTGAGTGTAAATGGCTTGGGCACAGTGGCCTGGGGGCGTCCAGTGGTCAAAGAGGGGCCGCCTGCCGTGCTCCCTCCGGCCTTTGAGCCCTCAGACATGGCCCCAGAGGCCCCCTCGTTGCCCTGAGGAGAGGGGTTGCCAGGGAGCACAGGGAGCGTTTCTGGAGGCATGCATGCATTGAAGCTTGATGCGCAATGCGCTATGATTGTGGTGCTGCCGCCGCCACCGCCGCTGCCCCTGCTGCTGTGTGAATCTGTGAGATGATAATGATGATGACGATGATGATGCATGGGGGTAGCTCGTTTATGGTACAGCAAGCTAAGGGTCCCAGTGCACAATCTTGAGTCTCAGCCTGTGGGCTAATCTCAAAGGAATCAGTGATGTGAGCCAATGATGTTCACAGAAAATTTCATGCACATGCTCTACTACACACTGTTCAAGATCACCAAGTGCAGGCCGGGCGTGGCTCCATGTCTGCCTAGAAAGTGGCTGTTTTGTTGAGCAGGCATGCAGGCATGGCTCTGCGTCAGCCTAAACAGTGGCTTTTTGTTGAGCAGGCATGCAGGCATGGCTCTGCGTCGGCCTAGATAGTGGTTTTTTTGTTAAGCAGGCGTGCAGGCGCATGACAGGCAGTGACCTACAGCTAAGCAGGTGTGCACGGCAGATGCACCACACAAGCTAGCCGGGAAGAGGCAGCATCAGTTAGTTTGCTCCTCGCCTTGCGCTTTGTGAAATACACGCGTTCTTCCAATGAGTCCAGGAGCTGCGATATCTCTGGCTTGAAGGCCAACAGCCGGGCGATGATGTCATCCACAAACTGCGGCCAGGGCAACCACACCCATCCATCAGCATCGGCATAGGTGTCACACCATCTCATGTGCACCAGAGAGCTGGAGCAAGGGGGCCCAGCTTGAAGCTCTGAGCTGGCCCCTGCGGGCGGGCTGTACACAAACAGCAGGTTGTGACAAACCAAGGGAGCCGCACAGCTTCTGGCCCAGGAGCCGGAGTAAGGCACAGCACAGCACAGCGCCGCATGCCCATCTTGTTTACTTGCTCTTACATGACAGCGCCTTACGCGATGAACATGCACTTGGCCAGTTTGAAGGCCAGATGCACTCTCCAACTCCATCACAGATCGGCGCGAGGCCCCCTCACCTGCTTGTCGTACAGCTTGAGCCAGTTGTCGCGCAGCGCCCCCCGCAAGTACCGCTCATCAAACAGGTACTTGAAGAACACAACCATCTTCTGAGGCTCTTTGGCATCGACCAAGCGCCTGCGCAAGTGCACGCACGGCAGCACACTCACCGCTTGGCAGCCGCAATGTGGACAGACCTAGTCGTAAGGACCCTGCAAGCTGCACGTCAAAGCTGCGAACTGCTGCTGGTGCTGCCCGCCACACACACACACACACACACACACACACACACACACACAGTGATCTGCCCGATCATGGGCCATGGGTATGGCCCATCATGCAGATCGTGCATGGCCTCAGACAGCCATACTGTGTCACCCCGCGACAGAAGCGTCTCTGCGTTGCAGAGCACGGTGGAACTCACTTGAGATTGGAATACCCCAGCTCATCTGCGCGGAACACGGTGAGGTAGCCGAAGATCTTATACATATCCATATCCTCTCGCAGCGCAGTCCCCCTGCCGGGTTCAACGCAGCAGAGTATTGTCAGAGGGGGCCCTTATGCGTCTTCGCAGCTTTCTGCCTGTGCATACACATCTGAAAGACTTGCAGTATCCCTGTAAGCCCAGTGGTACGCTTTGTGTAGGGAAGGGGGGGGGGCGTGCGCCTGCCTTTGCATTTCATGTGCCCAGCAATGAGGAGTTCAACGCACTGGGTGAGAACAAGAAACAAGAAGCATGCAGACAGCCCTCCCCGCTACAGAACAAGGTCCATGATGCTGCCCAACACCTGTGCAAAAGAGGTCAACCTGGGCAGGACCCAAGGATGCAGGAAAGTACCGGGCAGCCACGCTGCAGGCGGCACGCTGCTGTTGATCAATACACATACCCATTGTAGTGATAGAAGGAGTCCATGATGCTGCCCAGGAACTGGCGGTACCGGATGATGCCATAGACCACTTGCCGCAAGAAGGTGTCGTCCTACATCACAGCATGGAGCCACACATTGTAGTGCGTCCAGCCCCACCCCTCTCATGACAGACATTTAGCGCACCATTCACAATTTTGGCTAGAAAACAAGCACAGTTGATGAGTCGATGTACACAATCCAGCTACCTGCTGTTCTCACATGCGGTCAACACGTTAATGTGCTTGCTCACAGGGGCGGAGTCCCATACACACAACCAAAGCAAGACGAAACAGTTTTCTAAAATTCCTTACATGAGGGTTGGTGACTTGCAAGGCAATGATACTCTTGTCCACATGTGTGTCCAAAGTGACTTGTGCAGGGTTGAAGGTCTTGAAGATCTTCTCCACCAGCTCCAGTAAGGCCTGAGGTCCCATGCTTCTGCCACCATATTGCTCATAGTGCTGCTCACTGTCGCTGTTTGAACGGGGTCTCTCAGGGGATGTGTTGCCAGAGGTATTGCCAGACTGCATGACTGATGCTTTTACAATAGCGCCTGTGCGGTCTAGCTCTCTTTACTTGAGAATAAGTCTGCATGCATAATATTTGGGAACCTTAAAGCCTCACGATGCTAACCCCAGACTGATATAAGCTCATAAGGGACGCTGGACATACTGAGTTGCAAATGCTGCCACAAGCGGGTAGATCAATCCATACATACCTTTATAGTCAAAAATGCTTAGCCCTTGAGATGCTTTCATCCCGAGACAATGTTTAAGAGTTGGACTCCATGCAGCCAAAATCGAAGAAACTTATAGACCAAGAACTAACTAAGTATACCATACAAAACCCATTTATTTCCTCGGAATACCGGTTGCAATTTTTAAATGTACAGATGATTCAGGGGGGTAGGCACCCTTTTGCTGATGCAGATTCCAATGCCGAACGGAAAGCTTTGCAGCACAGGCTTGAACATAAGGTATCTGTGTGCTGATCATGATGAGTATGGAGTCAGCTGTTCTCTAGTGCTACACGCACGCGCACACATGCACGAACACGCACACACATGCACGCATGCGCGCGCACACGCACACACGCGCGCACACACACACACACATACACACACATACGCGCGCGCGCACGCACGCACGCACATGCACGAACACGCACACACATGCACGCATGCGCGCGCACACGCACACACGCGCACACACACACACACACACGCACACACACACATGCACGCACGCACGCATGCACGCGCACATATACCTGCACATACACACAAGCCACAACATCCTGTACCTATGCAGAGGCTGGAATGGAATCGCGCTCTTGAGGAAAGAAACTTGCAGGAGGCAATGGGAAAAGGGGTGCCAGCTCGGCAATGCATTTGCAAGCAGGTATGTGCAAAGAGCTCGGGATCAGCCCTTGGACTCTTGCCCAAGCTTTCCATCTTGGGTGTTGTGTCGCTACACAGGGTCTGGATATTTTTATACCTTATTGGCCAGGTTTGACGAAAGAACCGGCAACATTGCGTTTTCTTGGCTGCCTTCTTCTTCCTACTTCTCTTTTTCTTTCTCCTTCAAGTGAGCAACCTACTCCTTTCGGGGTTTTGTCAGTGCGCAAATCCACAGCCACCATGATTGATCAGGATTGCTCTCCCATGATTTCTTGCGCACATTGCAGTTTGAAGAACTGTTGCAAAAGGCTCGCCGTCTGAAGGATGAAGGCAGGCTTGAGGCTGCCTCCCTTACATGCCAGAAGGCGCTATGCTTAGGTTGGTCGGATGCAACGTGCTGCTCTCTCCTGCCAGCTCTACACCTATGAGCCGTAAGCATGCATATTAAGAACGAGCACTTGACGCTTGCTGGAGTGGTCTGAATGCTGTCAACAGTGGTACATTTCTTATTAAAGGGCTGAAAAGCAAAAAATAATGCTTGTAGGTCAGCATGTTGGTTTGGGCTTGATCCATGGTTATTGAAATCGCTTGAAGAGCCAAGCTGAGCTAGCCCTGGTCCATTGGACATGCACTATGGCAGGTGCTAAAATCTTCTAGCACGGCACATGTATGTAGGGGTCGGCGTTGGCTTAAAGCGCTGTATAGCGCTGTACATTTTTCCATATAGCGCTGTACGCCGACCCCTACATGTATGCAGAGCCGGACAACATTGAGCTGCGACAATTCATCAGTCGCTTGGATGCCCGCATCAATCTGGAAGCCATGAAGGCAATACGAGAGCGCAAGTACCAGGATGTCAACAAAAATGGTTTGCTTGCAGACAGGTTCGTCTAGTTGCCTAGGTGAATGTCTCATGAAGAGCATTAGCTATTTACAGTCATGCACTGGTTTGTTGGATATCTAACATATGGAAGGGCAATTAAGCTGACAATTTACACCCCTGCATCCGCAAACTGTGCTGGTCAAGGGCCTGGACCAGTGACAAATGCTGATAAGGATTGAGGGATTCAGACTTGTGCTCTAGTGAACTGTCCATTGGACTGTCACATTGGACTGTCACATTTATAGGCTCTACATTAGGGATGGGTGAATAGGGTCTGATCAAAATGCCAAAGAGGCTCTGTAGAGGCTCAAATAGGCTCAAAAGAGGCTCTACAGAGTCTCAACGAGGGTCTGCCAAACCCTATTTGCCCATCCCTACTCTACATATTGCACTTCTGCTCCAGGCTTGCTTCGATGGCCAGTCACCACTTTCTTCTTAGAAGGCGGCTCGTCTTGTCATGCCAGGAAAAAAGCTGGCAAGCAGCCAAGGAAAGCCAGAAGGGGTCGGCGTATAGCGCTATATGGAAAAATATACAGCGCTATATTGTGCTATATTTCAGGCGCTATATACGCCGGGTCTCCCCCCGCCAGCCCGAATTTCGTCGTCAAACTTGAATGTCGGATGGAATATGAAGTATGCACCCCTCTTGCAAATTTAGAAAGGAAAATATGCATTAAGGCGCATTAGCGTCGTAGGCTCCTATATAGCGCTACATTTGGTGCACCTGGGCTACCAGTAAGGGCCGTGTGCCTCAAGTACACAATCCTCTCTGCACCCCTGCACCCCCATTTTGGCAGCTATCCACTTGGATGGGTTACCCACATTCATAACTGGCATGATAACGTGTGCCACAGCTTGTTTGGGCCCTGTGCTTGTGCCCATAGCACAGCCGCACCAGCGTGTGAAGGCATGCGGAAATACTACGGGTGCGCATGCGTACATGTGTCCTCGTGTGCAGGCATGCCAGCGTAGTTTGTGTGTTGTGTTTGCTATTGTGCATTGATGATAAGTGAATGTTGCAATCATACCATCGCAGCAAAGGGGCGTGTGCAGGTGAGTTCGTGTAGCGCAAAGGTCAAGGCCGATATCAATGTAAGCTTGCAAGACAGAGGCTCTCGTGACCCTTTGCACCCTCCCAAGAACACCAGCCCTGCTTGATGCTGTATCAGTGCTTGAGACCCTTGTAATGCAATGACATCGCATACTGCTTGCTCCTTTTTCGGTTGCTAGCACTGCAGCAACGCTACGTGGCTGGCACGTGATGGGTGTGCGCATCCATGCAAGTGCGCACTGTGCATGCGCAAGTTACAGCATGCGCTCACCCCCCTGCCTACACTCCTCCCATCTTCTCCCCCCTGGCCAAGGGAGGGCGGGGCAGAGGGAGGAAGGGCAAGGTCGGTGTGCGCCAGCGAAGATCCGCCACTCATAATGCCATGCCCAAGCTGCACTTTGCTGCTCCTGGCGCTGTTTGCACCCATTTCTTAGCCTTGAGCTCCAGCTACTGTATCTGGTTTGTGCGCTGCTTGCCCAGCTTGCTCACCACAGCAGCAGACATGTTTAAGTTGGCACACACAGGAACCGTCTGGGGCAACTCGGCCAGACAAAGGTTTTCCCCCATATACGACATTATTTTTATCTGATTCAAAGAATCGATTCAGGCCAACCAGTCACTCGAGGGGCGCCTGAAACGAGCGAATCAGCAGGGCACCATTTTGGCATGTTATATTAAAAAAATCTATAGCGCTTTATAGGCCAACGCCGACCCCTAAAAGCCAGTGCAAGGGCACGTTGACCACATGAACAGGCAGATCTGCCAGCTTTAGATTGCTCGCTCAGGTTATCATGCATAGGTGTAAAGCACATTGTGCGCCCGCGTCATGCATATAATCCTGCAGTGAGGCGAACTCACTCCAGCTTACGGCAGCAAGCCGAGACCACTTCCGGGCCAGACCACGGGGAAGAGTGCATGAAGGTGCGCTGGTCCATATGCAATGCTCTGCCCTCAACTGTGGTCTGCGCTCGATCAATTATTTCTAGTTATCTTGAGCTATTCCACAGGCTCTTGAATTTGCTCCACAGGCACTGCAGCACGCTCTGCGCTCAATCAAGGTATTTAGCGTTTGCATGAAGTTCCGCCAACCATTGATCAAACATTGCATGGGCATCATGGGTCTCATAACCATCCTGTTGTGTGTCTCTTTTGAATGTGGAAATTTTGATAATAGTAACATCCCTAATGGTACATCAAATTATCAGTTGTACTGTCCCAATGAATTATTTCCATTCACATTCACGACAAGTACTCCTCCATTATAACACTAGAAAGTCTTTGGGCCCATGGAGAAACGAGAAGGCAAGTTCCCCAAGGGGAGCACTTCTGTGCCAGGGACCGGGGAATAGAAGGTCTGAAGCACCTGAAATGTCTAGCCCAAGACAATCCCTGCACTGATTCCTTTGTTATACAAGTTAGAGCCCCTTTGCTTCCAGCTGCACACCAGCCATCAATCAGACAAAAGTTGGATGTTTTTATTATGATACCCTTCACGTCGTGCTGCTCGCTAATGTCTCAACCACTTCTTGCAAGTCTAGTGAGTGTGCCCAGTGAGAGTTCTTCCACAAGATGCAGCCCTGAGTATTTTTGTTTGTATGCAGACTATAAAGTGCAGCCTACTCCACAGCAGTATGCCTTGGAGTTGAGGAGACAGGCCGCAGAAGCAGCACAAGCTCGGAAGGAAAGGCAGCGCGTTGAGCAGGAGGAGGAGAAATTGGTAGGTGAATGTTCAATGGTCGCATGCGCTTCATTGTATGCTTTTTCTTGACGGAGACGGCCTCAAAGGTCTGGCCGTGAAGCAGGTTTCGGGACTGTGTGAGCCTGAGATTGTGCTCATGATCAAAGTATGGTGTGTCAGGTATGATGCAGGCTCTCATATTTGTCCAGGCGCCCTCCTTACAGTGAAATTGCCAGTCACGTTTGCCTTCCTCCCTTCAACCTCTGAACAGGAAGTTGAGGCACAGTGCCGGATACAGGCGCGAGAGCGTCACAAGCAGCATGTCGGAGGTGAGCTTGTACAGAGAATAAAGTGCTTGAAGATTCTTAGAAAGAGAACAGAATTAAGACAGTGCTTGATTTGCAACAGCTGGAATCACCTAGTGCATGCTGGAGAATGGCGCTGAATGCTTGGGCAAACTTGATGCAGGGCCCTCTTCATGGCCTTCTTTGCAACCCCTCTTTCAGGGTACTGTGATTGGCTGCCATCAAGTGGAAAAGTCATGAGCTTGCTTTGACCATGTTTTAGGTGGTAACGACAAGCTGGCCTGGCAAAGAGAGATGGCCGCCCAGGCAGAGATGCAAAAAATGGAACGGCGGCGCAAGTACCTCATGGTGGGTAAAAAGAGCGGGAGGGAGCGTTTTGATTGCCTCAAGTTGCATCCAGTCCCAAAACCTCCAATTGTAACGGTTGAGAGCTGCTTAAAAGCATAGACGTACTGAATTGATGGGGCAGCTTGTCCTCCTCGCGCGTCTTTGGGTGACAAGTACACAACATCATTAATGCATCACTCAGGACCCACGAGTTTTGTTAACATGATGTACCCGACACACTGTTAATATACCATTTGATCCAAGGTTTGCCTTGCCCGACAAAGGCAGATATTAGATTTTACTGCTTCAAAAAGTAAAATAAAAGTAAGTCCTGATGCATAGATCAATTCACTACTGACTTGGCCGTGTCCCCTGCATGCAATGCTGCTTCTTATAAACTCTGAGAGGACAGGTTCCTTGAGCGAACGTCAGTGCATAATCTTGAACACTCATAATGCCAGCTTTGATGAACCTACTTGTACTTTTGCTTCTCCATTTGAGAATGTGTGCGGCATATGAGTTTGCTCCTCCTCTTGAGAATCCTTTTCAAGGTGAAGTCGGGCAAGAAGCATGCTCCTATTATGTGCTTGCTTCAACAGACTTGCTTACCAGCTTCTCTTTTGTCTCTTAACATGCAGGATCAGTTGCCAGCAGCAGAGGCTGCAAGTGAGTGGTGATATGTGTGTGTGTGTGCATGGGTATACCTGTTCTGAAAGTGCATGATCAAGCTAGCATTCCTAGATGACTCAGGCATACTTGAAATCTTGATTGTCCTTTGATACTAGACACATTCCTAGTGGGATTGGATGGTAAGGCGATGCGTATAGGGTCCTGCTTGGATGCAGTCTTGTTCAGGCAAGCTTAATCAAGTTTTGCCTGTGCGAGTGCAGGCAGCCCTTTGCTTGGATGGGGACAGCTTGATAAATTGAGGCATGACGCAAAGGGGGACCGTCATGATCTAGCTGGCTACATTCCTCAACACCTGGGCTACAAGGTAGGCGTTCAAGCAAGCGCTGATAAGGAGCATGCTCACCTGGTTGACCAGTTTGCATGACCTCCTATGCCAAAGGTGCATCGCCAAATAGAGCTGGGCTCCAATGTTCAAGGGATCCCAGTTTCTATTCACGGTTTCTTTTCACAGTGCAGCAGTGGGTTGAGACGACAGAATGGGCCCTAGCTTACCATGCTGGAAAAGCACACAGTGCCACCTCAGCCAGGTGGGCTAACTGCGGCCTGCCTTGACTGACTTGGAGGGCTCCATCATGCGTGCACGAGGCTGCCTGCAGGGCCCGCACCCAGCCTGGTCTGACGCAGCGCAGCAAGGCAGCAACGCAACCGGCTCCATCCTGGACCAGAACGGGTATACTAACTACCATCAGCTTCGTGGACATCGCAGCAAGTATCCCCATCCAGCTCCTCACCACCATGTTGCCAATCACACAGCTGACGTGCCGCAGCAGCACGCCCAGCCGCCCTACAAGATGAGGTCGATGCAGCCTGATAGTCCAGCTGCAAGGCAGCCATCATCAGCACCTAGGCAGCAACATGCCTCTTGGGAGCCCAAACCTGGTGCTGGCATTGCGCCTTCCCACGGAGCCCACGGCCACCCACAGCAGCTGCATGGCCATCCCAACCAGCATCAAGGGCAGCTGGGCCAGGAGCATTACCAATTGTCCATCCGACCCGACCGCAAAGCCTTCTCACCAGAGTCCATGCGCCCGAGGAGCGCTGGCTATGCCTACAATGGAGCACGAGGTGTGTGTGCATATGGGTGTGCTTGGGGGGGGGGTGCCCTTATCATGAGGGGTCCCAAACCGTGACAAATTGGCCAACAGCCCAGATTCCTGGCAGATCTATTGAATTAACTTGGATCTGTTTCCCTTGTCAAGGGGTTGCAAAGCGGTTACATGGTGAGCCACAGCCCAGATTCCTGGCGGACCAGTCGCTGGTGATGCCTTTGCCATACATCATTGATATTCAGTCAGACAATTCCAGATTGACAAGGGCCTGCTGCTCTGCTCGCTGTTTGTCCATGGGGTGGTGGGCCTAGTGTGTTGCAGGCAATTTCCGGCACACAGCAACACTGCGCGCACTGCACGCATCAGGCAGTCAACAGGAGCGTACCAGATGCAGATGTACACACACACAGACGCACATGTACGAAATCAAACGAAGTGTCTGTAGGAAGTGTCTTTGCATGTGACTGTGATATAGCCATGAGGAGGTATGTAAACTGAGAGGACAGTGCCACAGGCAGAAATTGTGTTGTGTCTGCATGCCCACCTTCCTTTGACGCAGCAAGTGTGCAAGCAGCAGCTGAGGAGCCAATGCGGAGGCAACGGTATGGTGCAGTGAAGCCAGTAGAAGGCCTGCCTGGCCAGAAGGCTGTGCCAAGAAGTGCAGGAGCTCCTTACGGGGCTGACCACTTCATACCCAGGTGAGCACTTGTTGCAAAGCCTTCTTCATCCCTTAGCATGGAAGAGTGTTTTAAGAGAGCAAACTACAATATGTGATGCCAGTCCTTTGCTTTCTAATTCATGAAGCCTTTCTTGTGCAAGCACAATGAGCTTGTCTCGTGCCTTAAACCACGCAGGAAAGGTGCAGACCTGAGCCCCAGAGCTGTCGCTGAGAGGCAAGCACAATTTGTACAAAAGCACAAGAAGAAGCCGGTAGTGGAGAGGATAGGCAACCGCTTTGTGTCTCCAAAGAATTACAAGAGGCCGGTGGACAAATTTGAGGTGGCGGCAGAAGGATAGGGAGCTTGAAGGACTTGGCCTTCCAAATTTCTGGACTGTATTTTATGCCTCTGAATGCCATTCCATACATGTCCTTCTGATGGCATGCTCCCAAGTCAAGTTTGATGTATCATTATATATGACTGCCACTGATCAAAGATCAGACCCTGATCGCATGGTGGCGGAGACCTCCAATTCTTGCCTTTTTGGCCTGTCCTGCCAGATTGTGTCATTGCCGAATCATCATCATTGTTTATTTGCTGGAAGTTGGGTGGTTATTATTAGTTGTTGAGTTGTTGTGACTGGATCACTTCCTTAAAGTGCAATCTTATCCTTCCCTGCACTCTGGAGTACCTTCGGGGCACTGGCTGCCCGGCCAGGAGTCTGGCGTCCCCAGGTGACATGAGCCTGATTGGGTCTGAGTAAGGATGAGAGCAGAGAGCCAGCAGATTCTGTGGGAAGTCCGAAATTGCTGTCACGCCGAGAGACTGCTGGACACCAAACAGGCTCTTGGCATGACCATAACTAATACAGCTATAATAAATACAGCTATAGCTGAACCGACAAAGGGATCAAATACCCCTCCAACTGACTCAACCGACCTCAGGTTCACAATGCAGCGCAAATGGCACTGCATAAATCTGGCGTGACATTACATAGCTGCACTTGCCAAACGAGGGCAGCTTTACAAGTTTAAAAATTTGACCTTCAGCCAGGTAGTTTGACTGATCAGGTTGCTGGTGAACACCAGCCATCATATAAACATCCATAAGCTTTGAAATAAAACGATAGGAATCATTAGTTTGTTTTCTGGAAAAAATTGAAGACATCTTCAGAACAAGCTTGAGAGAAATAAAAAGCTCCAGTCTGATTGACAGTAATTTTGTGAGCCATAGGGAGATCGTGAAACAAGTCTGCATATTGAAGCCTCAG
>LKMJ01004412.1_pt1 | contig 13235 bp, 8 predicted proteins | sample 643391 | NCBI WGS metagenome assembly LKMJ01 (sample SAMN04112250, study PRJNA286221) | soda lake metagenome | biome: soda lake; feature: Kulunda Steppe; material: water; isolation source: sample PL-Br10 brine of Picturesque Lake | place: Russia: Kulunda steppe | collected 2010-07
ACCGATTGGTATCGGTCGGAATGGGATCCAGGTATGTGAACGAATGAATCGTAACCCCTGTCCTCCAGATCCGCTATGACTTTCTCGAAAACCTCTGGTTCATCCATTCTGGATCGTATCACTAAGACTATCGTATTAATTGTTCTGTAAACTCAAGGAAGGATAATTCGCCGCGAAGCAAATCAACCATCTATAATAAATTATTATATCGCATCACGCACGGATCTTGTTCGTTACTTAGAGGTCAGTGTGAATAAACCAATTCTGTCAGTATTTTGTCCGCAAATCACAACAATAATAAGAAATCAGTAAGTCCATAAGTGTAATGGACGAATCGACTCAGGACAAACTCCCCGACTTACTTTCTGATGATCAATGGGACGGCGAGGGTTTTCTTATTCAGTATCAAGAGGCCAAGGAACGTGAACAGTTTGTGCAGGCATTACAATCGCACTATTCTGGTATCTCAATTCATCAGCCACAGTCGAGGTCGATACTTGATGTTTCTCCTTCTGGCGAAGGCCCACATGTCATTGAACTTGATTACTTCAATGATGTATTGAATGTTGATGAGAAACGAAGCTATCAATTAAAAAGCCTCATAGAAACTCACCGACTACTTCTTCTTTCCCCCGAATGGTATTCACTCTGTTTAACACATCCATCTCGACCGCGCTGGATCACGCGAGTCAAACGTGTCAATCTATCTTCAACACGCTCCTTAGAGAACACGTTGCGGGGGCTGCGAGGAGATGCTTCAATTTTAGACAGGGATGCGAGACGAGCTGCATTCTATCACCTCACTGAACAACCTTTCAGAAAAGCAATCAAGAGTGCTTACCCCAATGCTCAACAGCAGCTAACCCGGCTTATCGACGACTATCACCTGGAGAGTGTCCCTACTGAACAACGTGGGCTACTAAAACAATCGAATGATCGCATCTACAGCACGTTAGCAACACGGAATCTCCAAGAGCGTCAGGCGTTCCAAGCAGCGGCTTTCCGGGAACAGTACCCGAGTCCCCTCGTTATTGAGGGTGAAATTAATCGAGATTCCCCGTTTATTCGTGCCTTCATCAACGCAGCTCAACAGAGCCCTAGCCCGGAAATGTCGCTTAGTGAGTGGACCAGCATCAAGACGCTTACGGGAATTCTTTACGGTAGCGAAGACCACCACAGTCGTCTAAACTCTATTGGACACGGACAGACACAGCAATCTACCGACTGGCTTGTTGATGATATTTCGAGTACTACCGGTGGTAACCTCCTAACAAAACGAGCTGAATTTATCGCATCGTTGCTCCGCAACCATATCCACATACGGGGAACAAAACTTGAAGATTGGTATGCGGCTCTATCAGCATTATTTGGCCTTGCGACTGCAACAGACTCACCGAGTTGGGCATCTATTTCGACAATGCTGGAAAGCTACTCAAGGATCGAAGAGACGGAATTTAAGAAGCCTGTCAGTAAGTACTTGGCATATTGTTACCAAGATGACGCTCTAGATATTGATTCAGCAGTCGTGCGTATCGCTGACTTTCTCCAAGGTAACGGGCCGAAAGTGGTCATTGTCGTGGATTCTCTTGATCTTGTATCAGATGCGTCCCGCAGAATGGTTCAGAGCCATGGTGCAACCAATCGTCGATTTGCACTTGCCCCTGTATTCTCTATCACATCCTTCTTTGTCCACGCGCTTGCAAACACTGTCTCACTGGATGAATTAAGTGGCCTAGGTAATCATAGAGAAGATAAACTGGAAAGGCAGTCTCTCACAGATTTGATCACAGATACGGACGCAGCAGAATCTCTTCAAACACGGCTGAACAGAGGGGAGTCCATTTTGATCTACGATTCAAAGCTTGATGTTGAAATGCGCTATGAGCAGAACAGATCTGTTGAAGTAGATCAGTATGTGTCTGTAATCAATAGTTTCATTACTCAGTATAAGGCTCATGCAGATATATTGGTTACATCTGATCATGGGATGGTTGAGACACGCCCTGAAAAGGCACTAGGAACACCTAGAAACGTTGAAACTCATGGCTACTCTAAACAGTACCGAACGCGTTTCACGAAAGATCAGGAAACCATCGAAGCTGAGGACGATTCAGAATCCATCGATATAACGCTGCCTGAAACAGGCGAAAGAACAACCATGTTATCCCCTACAAATCCACATGCTCGATACGGAGAACAATCAGAGAATATCTGGACTCACGGCGGAATCTCACTAGAAGAATCGCTTGTTCCTTGTTTCCAAGTGGGAGGAAGAAAATAAATGAACTACCCTTCTCCTAAAGGAGGTTTTGAAGCGATGTTAGAGGTTGTCTGCCTTCTATACGAGAACGGTTCCCAAACTGGAGATGAACTCGCCCAAGAGGCAAGGCTACAAGCTTACGGATATGGGTTTGATGAGAATGGTGAGACGAACATCGCTCCTGGTGGTGATAACACACAGGCCTATGACGAATTAACCGATCTTCTTGGATTCGTTGAGACTACAAGTCAAAATAAGCTGAGACTCACAGATAACGTCAATGATACGTACCTGGGAGACGTTAGTGGTCGTCAAGTAGCCGATCTCCTCAAAAGCGACCAAAGCGATGATCTGATTCGGGCCAAGATCGCCGCAATCCTCCTCCGAAAGCTCATTATTTACGACATTCGTCTACAAGGGAATGATCAAATTAATAAAGCATTTCACAAGTATCTAGAGACACTCTGGCGGATGCAGATTGGGGATACTGGTCGTCGAGGATCTAAGTGGGGTCCAAAAAATGCTAATCGGGAACTCCCGTCAGAGTGGAACCCTAACAAATCTAAATTCGCGCGTAACAGGGCAGTCGACCTTGGCATGGCAAGGCACGAGTACACCTCTAAGCAGGCAGATTACCTTCTCCCGGTTCTCCCGATGGACGTCCTCCAGGTGGCTATTCACTACACCTATCAATATTTCAAAAATGAGGAGAACGATGATAGCCCAGAACTCCGGGCATTTTACGAGCGTATCTCTGAGGACTGGTTACCACTTCCAGAGGAGTTCTACGAGCACCATGTCCTTATTCGAGGACTGCTGGCAGACGGGACTGAACTGACGGAGGAAGAATTTCCAATATTAATCGCACTTCAACGACAGGACCACCCCAACCTAGACTCGTTAGAGGTCACCTACCTCGAAGCCGAAACGAAGTGGAGTGAGCAGATAACCGCAAGCGAATTTAGACTTGACCCACAGTAACATGTCTGACAAAGTTCCACAGTCCATCGATCAGGATTCCGATGCTGAACCACTAGAGGATGTATTTGGGATCGACCCGGATAGTTTCCACCAGACGTTCGCCGAGTACTGGCAAAAAGATCATAGTGCAGAGAACCGTGTTCACGTAGAGACTGTTGTTGAACGGGAAGTAGAAGACGCCATTCGCACATGGGGTGATCGGGTGCATGCAGAGGCAGAAAACGGTGACACGCAAACTGGCCTGTTCCTGATTGTGGAGGGTGCACAGGCGACAGGCAAAACAACAATGACACGGTATATCCGTGATCAGCTTGATCCACTCAAATACTCTGAGAATACCGGTGAGTACCCGATTATCTTCCCAGTGTGGGTGGATTCTCAGCCGAATCCCTCTCCAGTCCAATACTTAGATTGGCTGCGAGAGGCAGGGGAACGATACATTGAAGGACTCGATGTTCCTCAATCTGACGAAAAAATCGAAGATCTACGTTCCATTGGCGCGGATTTGTCAGATGACCTTCGAGAGAAGATTGAAAATGAAGGCATAGATGCTGATGATTTTTGGGAAACTGCTGAGAAACTCAACCTCCTTGGCGGTGACCGTGAGCCTGCAGATGTCCTTGAACAACTTGCCAAACAGGGATACGTCTTCGTTTTCCTCATTGACGAGATGGTTCCTGAACACAAAGGCGAAGAAGCCCAATCTATTCTGAAGTGGTTCGAAAAACACCTCAATCCTAATGTAGGTTTTGTGATGTTCAGTCACCCTAACGTTTCGTCGATTACGCGCGACGATATGTTTGACCAGATGCGCCGGCGGAACGGAGATATCAAACTGGACATTGCTAACGAGGAGTACCAGCTGAACGAAAACCACGTCATTAGTATCCGAGGTAAACAACACGAACTCATTGATCTCTCTTACCTTCTATTACAGTACTTTGAGGCCGTATACCCCCATCAGGATCACGACCCTTACGGACCACTGTCAGAATCACAGGTCAAGTGGCTAGAGAAATTGCTAAGTTCCCACGGTCTTGTCGGAAACCTTATTGATGGCATTCGTGCGGCACTTGAGGAATACGCTGCAGACGAGGCCTTTGGAGAGCCCTACGGAGGGCTAGGAGCGTACCTTTTCGATGAATGTGACCGGTCGATGAAGAGCATCCGGCTGAAAGTTGCATTCAGAGCAGTTACCGATCTTGACCCAGACGACCGAACAGAAACTGTCGCTACTGCAAAGGAACTTATTACGAAATCCAAGACGCTTGAGGATGTCAACGACGAATTGAAGAATAAGTTGAGTGAGAACCGAGTGTTGATTGAAGAAGAAGGTGAGCTAACGCTACATCCAGAGCTTGAGAATCCCGATTTTGGCGTTTCATCAGAAGAAACAGAGCCCGGACCACAAAGCCGGGAGCGGCTTATTGATGTTTACAATCGAAAGGCCGAGGAATACGAACAAGAATACGAGACTGGCGACCGAGAAGATCTGCGTGTCAACGTTGAAGATAGTATCATCGAGATGTTGGACATGTTCGGGATGCAACGAGCTAACATCTCCGAATCCGTAACCCTCTCTGCACCGGGATTACAAAAACCTAGCTTTGACACGACAACTTTCACGCGCGGGGAATCTCGCGGGCGGGCACACCGAATCGAGCCATCTAGCGGTGGAATAGAGCGATACAAATATCGCTACCTAACCTACACGCTGTTCAACGACGAGAGCCTTGCTGACAGCAAAATCAAGGACGATATTCAGAGTCTATATAAAAAGGATACTGGCATTATCATCTTTACAGACCAAGATGATGTTTCAACCCCCGATTGGTTCGACGAACCACTCAATCCCCAGCGTACCTATTGGGATGCAGACTTCACTTGGGGTGACGTCATCGAAGTTATTTCTGTAGAGAACTTAGGTGAATCGTGGGCGCTACACGAAACCCTTGAAGAACGAAATATCGAAACGGTAGCTGACAGGCTTGCCCGTGTTGAAAACCTCTCTCGGGACTATATTGCTCCCGACTTGTACACCCATCTCTGGGATACAACTGATGAACTGCACGAGGCAGCTATCGCAATCCATTCACGGATTTATGAGGAATACGGTGGGCCGAATCTAAATGAAGCGGAGGCATTGTCGAATATTGTTGATCTCATCAAGGAGACTGGGTTTGTTACCACCGACCAACTTAATGATTTACGGGATAAGTACCGCCACGAGATAGGGTCTCTAATAAGCGATGAGGGTATTTATCTGGTGGAAGGGACAGATACCGAATTCGTTGTACTGGACGATGATTACGGAGATATCAATGTTCTGCTTCAACGAAAGGTCCAAGAAGATCCACGAAACCTACACCCGCTGTCCCCTGCAGTCATTGAAGAGTTGCAGAACATCGCGGAGATGGTTGATGACCTCAGTATCCAGAGGCAGGACAGTGATATTGAGAACGCGCTTGAGTCCCTTGAAGATGCCAGAGAGCTAATCGATCATTTCCTCGTGAACGATGCAGAGTACGATAGACTTATTGAAGAGATGGACGGAGTTGATGCCCTGGAAACGGTTCACACAAGCTTCGAAACCACGAAAGACAAATTCACCCGAGAAGTACACGCTAGAATAGTGGATTTGCTTGAGCAGGATCGGGCTGTCTGGGACGAAATTAAAGACATAGAGGACGCAAACGTCTCAGAGATCCATCGTGCACTGTTCTACGCTCGATTAAAAGAGTCGCCATCTACAAACGCCATGGAATATCTCGAGGAGGATGATGATTATCCCGGATACTTCCACGAAACAAGTGACTCGGTCCGAGATGACCTACACCAGCTTCAATCACAAATTATGGAAAGCGAAAAAGAATACGACGAGCAGACAGCCTCACTTGACGAGACATTAGACGAGATCAGTACATTCGTCAAAAATGGTGGGAACGATGATGAGTGAGGTTGACGACGAGCCCAAAGACAGGTCCGATATTGAGAACCTAAATTTCGAATCGGTCGACGTTGCAACACTAATCAAGGCTGACTACGAGTCCGGCATTGAACGGGTGTCGACGCTGGAGAGCAAATTGGACCAAGTCCATAGTGCTCTCGGCCACGTACATACGATGGAGGGGGCTGTTGAGGACATTAAGAAAGAGTGTAATATTAATTCGCTCGAAAAACTCTCTCCGCCGGTTGATTCGAGGTATGTCCAACTCGGTCAACGGATTTTCACAAAACTGAACGATGAGGACACGTTATTGACTGCGAGTGATAAACCGAGCTCGTGGACGGACGATTTTGAGGTATACTCTGAGAAAATTATCTCTGAGTATCAGCGTCTTCAACGCTTGGAACAAAAATACAACAAGTTATCAGAATTAGAGGAGCAGTTGGAGGAGTACCCCGGTGATAATGCAGAGGAGGCCATGAAGATTCTCAAGAACCGTCAAGAGGAATTTAAGCACGCGAAACATCTTCTGGAACTCAAAGAAGGGGAATGTTCTGTCTGTGGTGTTGAATGGGAGAACTTGCTCGAAGACCGCCAAACGGAGGTGAAACAGCAAATCGAGAAATACCGTAATAAATACGAAGAATCTGGGACGGACTTCACTGCTAAGTTCGTGAAGAATCAACTTGATTCTACTAAGGAACGAATTGACAGCCTTGAAGACTTGGATTCTAATATAAAGGAGGTCAAAGCGTTGATTAAGTCGTTAGAACAACAAGACACTGAGGAGTTGGATAGCCTCGTCGATAAACATCTAACCGAGAACAACTAAAATGCGTATCCCTGATCTCAGTAACCGTGCCACCGAACACGCTCTGGAAACTATTTGGTGGAATAAGGGCCTAACACAAATCAATCCGTCCACGATCGACAACTATGAGGAGTTCATTGAGAATGTAATTCAGGTTCAGGGGCCCTACCTCGAAAAAGTCCAACCCCCAAAACAAGCAGAGCAGTCGTGGCAAGATTTTTGCCACGAATATGGTATTGCCAGCGAGATTGAACACGCTATCCAAGATGCGATATTTGGTGTAGAAACAGGCCACCTATACGCTCACCAGGATCACTCTATTCGTAGAATCTTGGATTCAGTACATACCCCACATGGGGATGATACTGTCATTACTGTCCCAACAGCTACTGGAAAAACAGAGTGTTTTCTAATCCCGGCTCTGCAGACTGCCCTTGAAAATAAAGTGCCAAATAAGTACCAATCTAGCATTAAATCACTCATAATATATCCGCAAAAAGCTCTTGAGACAGATCAGCTAAACCGTACCGTTGAATATGCATACTTTATAAACCAGCATCGCGACCAACTGAATCAACTCACTATAGGTATTTATGACGGTGACACGCCACGCGGCGCATACCAGATGTATGATAGCCAAAACGTCCGGGGATTACAGTGTCCAGAATGCAATGCTAAGCTGGAGTGGGATGATACTACAGATACCGTAATCTGCTCGCAAAAATCCGAGCACCCGAACAATCGTCCGCTTGAGATTGATTTCCTCAACGTCACACGTGACGAAATTGAGGAGAAAGGGGCAGATGTCTTAATCACGAACCCCGAGGCATTTGAGTTCCGGTTGTTCTCCTCCGAAACTCGGGATCTTATTACATCGGATGTCCTCGACCTCGTTGTATTTGACGAGGCTCACGTTTGGGATGGTAACGGTGGCACAGCGGTATCGCACTTTATTGAACGCCTTCGCGAGCGATATAACCCAACAACAGTTCTTGCAAGTGCTACCATCGAAAAACCACTGCGTTTTGCAAGCCAACTCCTTCGTCGTCCAGAACAGCAAATCAATCATATTGATTTCAAACCAGCTTCAGCCTTCACCTCACCGTCTTCACTCCAAAGCCAGCAGACCGACTTAGTTACACCGAAAGAAGCATTCGCCAAACTCATAGAATCTACTGAGACGGGGAACGAACCAGAATCAACTGATAGAGCAGAGGAAATTCTTCAACAGGTCGGACTTCTTGATCAGCGACAGCCAACTCAGTTAGGGAACCGTATTAGGGATGCGATTAACGAAAAGAATGCTCTCGAAGAGGATTCACTTCCACAGTTGTTCCAACGGAAACAGACGCTCCAAGAGGAACTTGCCGATCACCTTCTCAAGAACGTCCCTGAGATAGCGGAGGTTTTTGAAGAATTTGGAGACGAAGATTTCATCGCAGTTGACCAGTTAACTAATGCCTTGTTCCCTACAGTTGATGACGAAGAAAAATTTGACAAGCTTGATAAATTATTAAAATGGTGCAAACTCGCTGGAGTTCTTTACGACCGTTATCACTACTTCCTAATGCCGTTCAGTGGTTTCTATTATTGTCCTGATTGTAACACAATGCATACTAGTCGGCATGAATCGTGTTGTGCCCCCGGACATAACTTGTATGAAGTCCAGACTTGTTCACGCTGTGATGCGTTGTATTTCAAGCACGGGGAAGAAGAATATCCGATTGGAGATGGCTGTTCTTGTTCAGGGATCTATTCCATCTCAGCACAGCGTTTGAAGGTGACGACGTTTCTTTCGTATTTCCTCACGCAACTTGGTCGCGATCTCAAAACCTACGGTGAAGGCAAAGTCCTTGTTTTTTCGAATAGGAGAGGCGATGCCGAGGGAGTTGGTTCGTTGATGATGAATCTGGATTATACTCTCGAAGCTGAACGAATTCTGGTCGATATGCTTCCGAACCAAGGAATAAGTGATAGCGATGCTCCAATGGTTACTGAAATTGAAGACAAACTTCAAGAACAGCTACGTGAGACGTATCTTAAGGAACCATACGGTTATTTAGAGGACGACACTCTTTACACGGGTCTGTCACGCCATCTTTACCGGATTGCAAATCCTCTGAATAAAGATGAACACCGAAAACTATTCGAGTCCGGGATCGTCAGTATCCCGGCTATTGGCGAACCGGAAATCAGTCTGATCGCTAATGAGATTATTAAGATACTTGCCTTCAAACCTCATTCCGAACTTGATCAACAATACAGTATCCGAAAATCAAGTCTCAAAAATAAGTTAGGAAACTCGATTGAAACCTACGTCGGTGCTGCACCTGACTTATCAACAAAAATTGAACAAGCACTGAATGTATTGGAGTCTCGTGGAGCCGTAAGAAAAGCTCAGGAACAAACCTCAGATGGTGTGGAAATTATCCTTTCGCTGCGACCGAAATTCCTAAGCCTTGTCGTAAATACAGAAGCGCGGCTCTGCCCACATTGCTATGGCGGCTGGCCGTTTTGGGAACGGGATTATTGCCCCAGCTGTGGAGAAACTACTATTCCTGTTAACCGCGACGATGATTCGGAAACCAAGGACCAAAATCAAGACTCTGATTTATTGTTCCCTCTGGATCACTGGGGAAAGATAATATACGAAGCAGATTCAAACCCCTTAGTGTCGGCAGTTCATAAAGCAGGTATCGACTCCGATACACGGAATAAGATCGAGGAGGCGTTCTCTGCATCCCCACCCCGTATCAACATCGTTTCGGCAACGACTACTCTCGAACTCGGAATCGATATTGGTACGTTAGACTGTATTGTCGATCTCGGGATTCCGCCAACAAAAGCCAGCTATACTCAACGAGCAGGACGGGCTGGCCGTGACCTCGAACGGTCATCTGTGGTGTTTACTATTGCCAACCCTCACAGTTCCGTTGATGCGTATTACTTCGAAGATATCGACAACCGATTTTTGAACGCATCGCCGAAGCCAACACGAATCAATGAGTTGGGGAACAAAATGTTCCGGACCCAAGCATTATCCGAGATTGTCACCTATCTCAACCAAGGCGAAGCTAATTATGAGTCCTTCGAGCGGTTTGATACGGATCAAGATATTGAGACAACCCTCAACACGATTTACGATGGGATTCAGAATTTTATTTCTACTGTGCAAGAACACCGAGATGATATCACCACACACCTTACGGCAACTTTTGAATCCAAATCAAAATCAGAAATAAATGACGCTATTGACACCCTATTTGCCGAAAACGGGGAGATCCACCGTCGGAGTACAAGACGGCTCTTCAAATTCTACAGTCTGTACCAGCAATTATCGGTGTCTGGATCCGGTGTTAGTGATCTTCGCCGTCGGCGTCGAATTCAAGAGGAGCTCACCTCGGAACTCAGCAGTGAGATTAGCTACCTCCCGTTACTCTTATCGAAGACTGGTTTACTCGCACAATTCCGTGGCTCTGATGAACAGGCTGTTCTGTTCCGAGAACAGCAGCAAAACGGCAGTTTAAAACATCTCCAATACGAGTCTAAGACAGTATCGCAAGCACTTCGCGAATCTTATCCTGAAGCAGTCGATACATATGGTGGTATAAAATACGAAGTAGTCAACACGCAAGTAAGCAAGCAACCGATTTTCAAAGCCAATATGTGCCTCAATGAAGATTGTTTACTCCAATTACAACAACAACCCAGACAACGAGAAATCTGTCCAATGTGTGGCGATGAACTCAATTGCCAGCCAATCCACGACTATCTCGGTGCAGTCCTCCAACCGTCCACTGGAAGTAATTCCACTCGACCGTTGACACTACGAGGTGTTGGCATTGAATAACAATACCGACGACTTTGCAGCATTGATCAACTCCGAAGATTTCGATATCAGTCTACTTCGAAGAGAAACAAGCATAGAGCAGCAGAACGAGTATGGCCTTTTAGACACAGAATTTAGAAGGAATTTGAAGATTCGGACAGCTGTTCCCCGTGTCGAAACCACTTTTCAGTCAACGTCATCTATTACTGAAGCGCAAGGGGAAATCTTGGAAACGAATGGGAACGAAGTAGTTTCTAGTAATGCCATTGCTGGCCACCAGTACCCGACAGATGGATTTATAATCGAGACGACCAAAACTTCTCTTAAAGTCGTAGGCAATTTTGATGGACCACGTGAAGAACTATCGACATTGTATTCCGCAGGATATGCCTTACGTGGTGTAATAGCTAGAGAATTGGGTGTGAATCCGATAGAAATCCAGTGTGAGCCCCACCTTTTAACAAACCGTGTACGGTTGGTGGTGTACGATAATGAAGTTGGAGGTGCTGGCCTCTGTTACCCCGTGTATCAAAAACTAACGGATATCTTATCCCAAGCTCGAATCCGTTTGGATTCCTGTAGTTGTACAAACTATTGCGAATCCTGCCTTCTTCTTCCAAATACACCGTCCAAATTGCTTGACGCGAATCTACTTGATAGACGACTCGGAAGTAATTTTATAGGTTTGATGGATAAATAAAGTTCATGTTTTCTATTTCAGACTCTTTTGCGCACTCAATTTATCTCAAACTATCGACCAGAGTTCTTTGAAGCGTTTCAGTCCGTGATCGACGTGGCGACGTACCCCGAGACGGTAATCGAACTGAAAGCACCGTTCGTAGAGTGGACGACGACCGAGACTGTCGAGCGTGGATTCGAACTTGGGGTGTCCTATGAGCTTACATAGTCGTGTTACCGAGATAACGATCCTGCGTATGGGGATTTGAAACATGCCCTTTCCGGCTTGAAGCGTTTCGAGAAGCGGGTGAACCCGACCGTATTGATTTTGCTGAGCAGCCGCGGTTTTAATAAATTACCTCAAAAACATAGTTAATGTTTTTATTATATATAAATAATACTATAATATGTGGGGCTGTCGAAACATACTCAGTAGGTTGAATTGTACTTCGAAAATTAAAAATCAGTTGATCAACTTTAGAATACATATACCAAGCAGATAGATATGAGTACCACTGCTATAGCAAATTTTGATCTTTTTGATATCTTAGTAAAAATCATCCCTGGTGGTGTTTTCCTTACATTAGCTGTACTCACATTACCTGGCTCGTCTCCTATCTTCAGCATGTTCGAAGGTAGTGGATTTAGTTTGGTTATTGCTGTTCTACCGTTGGCATATGTTATTGGAACTGCTATACAAGGAGTGAGTGGGGAATGTTTTCCTCGACAAAAAAGTTTCCAGAGTACGATGAGGAAAGCAAGAGATAACATAACTTTTGATGAAAAAGAAATGACGATCAATGGAGGAGACCCAGTCCCGAGGTTCGTATGGGCAGATGCAATTATTCATTTCAAATTAGATGAAAAGTATTTGAAGCCGTCATCTTCAGAATATGAACCAAGAAATTACCCTATACCGCTAATATATTGGATCCTTTGTTATCCACTGTTGAAATTTTTTGTTATAATTTCTGTGATTAATAACAGCTCTCTAGATGGAACGAGGAAATACTACGGGGCTGAGCGGGAGGTTTTTAGACTGGTAGAACAATATGTTAATAGTAAGAATTTAGGGAAAATTGAACGTTTTCGTTCTATTTATGTTCTACATCGATCAATGACACTTACATGTTGTCTCTTATTGGCGATATCCACCACCGTTGTCGTATCCAGCCTGATAACTAATTATCAACCATTCGTTGGGGTAATATTGATGAGTGTCCTCGCTGTTGGAGCCTTTGTTTCTGTCCCAATATTCTATAAAGGGATGATAAGATACGAAGGTATTGGGGACAGGCGAATGATTTACGCATATTACAATTCTAGAATCAACAAGTCACCATTATCAGATGAATATGCCATTGAAAAATAATATTAAAATCGGGGGATGCGGGATTTGAACCCCAGACCATCGAGCAGCGCTCGATAGCTCTAACCTGACTGAGCTTACCCCCCTCGCAATAAGTGAGAAAACGGCGTAATCATTTGATATTTTCTATTTATGTGAGAAATACGTGAGAAAATGAGATGCATTACTACAAATCTCAGTGGCTCGATCTCAATAACTTTCTAGATCTAGGGTGCGAAAATTGCCAAACAGGTGCTATCTCAGATCCTGGATTCTATTCCAACCATCCTTGTGAACTACTGCCGTTTCCAGCGGTTCCATAATACCGTACTCAAATATCGCGTCTTCGGCCTCGAGTGCAAAGTTGATCAAACTCGTGAG
>LKMJ01004413.1_pt1 | contig 13234 bp, 17 predicted proteins | sample 643391 | NCBI WGS metagenome assembly LKMJ01 (sample SAMN04112250, study PRJNA286221) | soda lake metagenome | biome: soda lake; feature: Kulunda Steppe; material: water; isolation source: sample PL-Br10 brine of Picturesque Lake | place: Russia: Kulunda steppe | collected 2010-07
ACTGCATGGCACACGATGTGCACTGCATGGCACACGGCGTGCACTGCATGGCACACGATGTGCACTGCATGGCACACGATGTGCACTGCATGGCACACGATGTGCACTGCATGGCACACGATGTGCACTTTGCGTGCGTCCTGGTGCACGATGGTGCATGGCACACGATGTGCACTTTGCGTGCGTCCTGGTGCACGATGGTGCATGGCACACGATGTGCACTGCATGCACACGATGCCCTGCATGGCACACGGCGTGCACTTTGCGTGCGTCCTGGTGCAGAACACCTTCTGTCAGTGCTGTGTGCTGTGTGCATCCCCAGTGCTGTGTGCTCTGTGCATCCCCAGGACCTGTCCGGGGGGCCAGAGGCGGCTTTGGCGCTTGCATGATGACTGGCCCGGCATATTTTCCCTGCCGCCTTGTGGGGCATGCCTTCAGTGAGCTCCTTGCTGCATGTGGGGGTGCTTTGCTGATTTGTGGAGCACACCTTCAGTGAGCTCCTTGCTGCACACATGGCGGCTTGCTTCCACTGCCCATCTTGAAGGGTGGAACCTGGACCCTTGATCCATCAACGAAACACATACACGCGTGCGGGGGGTTCTCGGCAGCCACCGCCACAGGCGCCTGCTCCTGTTTGCTGTGAGCCTGGGTGCAGCCCTTTGAACGATACATGCACACGCCCTCGTTGACTTGCTAGTACACCTCATGCCTCTGGAGCTGCTGCCATGAGTGCCGTGTGCCCTGCCCAACCTGCGCAACTTGAGCAGGCAAGGCCGCCATGAAATGCGAGCAGCTGGCTCAGGACCTGCAGCAGAGCCGCGCGCAGGCGGCTGCCAAGACAACGGAGCTGACGTTGAGGCTAGAAGGTGCGTGTGTGTGTGTGTGTGGAGGGGGTGGCTCGCTGCTCAGTGCAGTGCCCGGCTGTGCCTTACCGAGGTCAATGTTGTTGAGGGATTGCAAGGGGGTGGTGCAGGAATGGGTAGCAAGAGGGTGGTGGGGTCAAGCAAGGGGAGTTGGCGGCAAGAACGCTCGAAAAAGGAGGGTTAGTGCGCAATGAAGACAAGTCAAGGGGATGACTTGCTGCTCAGCCTTGTAGCTGCCTTGCTACATGTTGGTTCAGAAAGGTATTGGAATATTGTCTATTGTATGATGCAATAATATGACTTGGTTTGACAATATACTCAAGGGCAGAAAAGTAGAAATGCCTTGGCCAGCTAAAAGGAAGCTTAGCACCTGCTAAAAGGAAATGTTCTGTGATTTTGTGTTTCACGGCCAGGCCGTACAGGGAGATCGGCAGTCGTGCATGTGGGCATGCAAGCATTGTGTGCACGTGCACATGTTGGGCTTGGAATGCACACATGGGCATGCGCACCAGCTTCACGGAAACGCTTGCATGCAGGCATGTGACACATGCGCACTCATGCTCGCGCAGGCCAACGTATAGAGGCACACACAAAGACACATGAATATGTGCACACACACACACACGTGCAGCGTCTGAGTGTGCCATCAAGGAGCGCGACGAGCAGGTGGTGGAACTGCTCGGCAAGCTGAGGCTGACCGAGGGGCGGATCGCTGCGCATAGGGGCTATGCGGAGCAGCTGGCAGCTGAGGCCCAAGAGAGAGAGTCCGCGGCAGCAGTGGCTGCGGCGGCTGCAGCAGTGCGCGCGTCAGGTGAGCGGCCCAGCCGGCGCTCCAGGAGACTGCAGCATTGTGCATTGTGCCTGTCCAGCTCTTACCTTTGCGCATTTTGCCTGTACGGCTTATACCTTACCTTACAAAGATGCAAGGGGGGTGAAGGTTGGTGGGGCTTGTGATGACCTACCACTTGAAAAGGGCGTGGTACACTACGGCATGTGTGAGCGCACATGGATAAATGCAAGCAAGTGGACGGCTGGTGCTTACAGCTGAACCCTCCCTGTGCCTGAGCCTGGTAGGCAGTCTCGTGCGAAGCCGAATGCAGCTTCAGGTTAACCGTACGCATGTATGGCTTACGTGCATTTGATGATAAGGGCCATGTAATGTGTCAAGAGTACAGTTATTTAGCAAAGCGCTCGCACATCTGCTCTGTATATGTCCATTGTCTGACTCCTCTCACACGATCAGCACGTCAGAGCATGACACTCTAGTAAGTATTGGGAGACATCAAAATATTAACACAGAAAATGCATGCATGCACACGTGCATACACACACATACACACACACACACACGCCCACGCACCCACAGGCATACATACATCCGCACACATGCATGCATGCATGCATGCATGCATGCACGCACAAATACACATATTTCATGGCGCCAATCTCCAGGTTCTGGAGCCACACCAGTGAACAGAGGGCTGGCATCATTGGCATCTCGGAGCAGGAGCCTGAAGGGTCCTGTGGATGTTGTCTGCCCTGAACATTTTACAACCAGTAGCCTGAGGGGCACGCCTGGAAGCAGGTATGTTACCCACCAGGTCTTGACTTCTTCATGAGCATGAGCACACTTGGGGCAGGGTCCAGTGATTTTTTGAAGGCATATGCTGCATGTGATACGCAGTATGGCCTGCCGGGGCGGGTTGCAAAGCAGTGCCCAGCATACTTGAAAATGAAGACGTGGAGTAAAAGGTAAAGGCCGCACAGCTGCGCTGTCTAAGGGAGGGTGGCTCAGTTGAAGCCAAAAATACGGGCAGGCCGGCTGGGCCATTTTGATCATGCTGCGCCGTCTCAACCATGCCGCGCTGTCTGAATCATATGCCGCACTGCATGCATCATATGCCGCGCTGTCTGCATCATATGCCGCACTGCATGCATCATATGCCGCGCTGTCTGCATCATATGCCGCACTGCATGCATCATATGCCGCGGTGTCTGCATCATGCCGCGCTGCCTGCACCGTATGCCGCGCAGTCTGCATCATATGCCGCACTGCCTGCATCATATGCCGCGCCGTCTGCATTATAAGCCGCACTGCATGCATCATATGCCGCGCTGTCTGCATCGTATGCCGCACTGCCTGCATCATATGCTGCGCTGTCTACATCATATGCCGCGCTGCTTGCACCGTACGCTGCACTGTCTACATCATATGCCGCGCTGCTTGCACCGTACGCTGCACTGTCTACATCATATGCCGCACTGCATGCATCATATGCCGCGCTTTCTGCATCAATCTGCACCCTTTCAACCATGCTGCGCTGCCTGTATCACATGCCGCGCTGTCTGCATCATGCTGCACCAGCCCGTTCCGCCCTTCCACAATGCAGCGCTGGTGACCCCGACCCTGACCCGGAACCAACCTTGGCCCAACCTGAGGAGCCTCAGCACACGCCTCCCAAGCCCCCTGACCCATCGGCATTGCCACCAGCGCCTGCGTCCGACACACGCCTCAGTCCTGAAGCGGCAGGCACAGGCTGGCCTGCGCCAGAAGCAGAGGCCTGGGTGGCTGGGACTGTGGGTAGGCCGGTGGCAGCTGATGGTGGGGGAGCTCCGTCTGCCCTCACCCCATCGAGTGCTGCGGCTCATGGGTCTGCACGCCCCATCGCCCCCATCGCCCCTGCACCCACCGGCGGCAGCCGTGCAGCGGGCGGTGCAAGCGGCAGCGCCACTGAGCATGCGCCCCTCGCCAGCCCCGTCACGCCCCACCTGCAAACCCGCACCTCAGCAGGGGGTCCAAGCAGCGGCGGTGTTGGACACCCCACAGGTGGTGGCCCCGCTCCGCCCCCCACGCCCAGCAGCAGCACGCCCCTGGCAGGCAGCGCGCGCGGCGGCGGTGACAAACATCCAGGGGGCGTCAGCCCAGCCCTCCCCCTGACACATCACGACTTCTCGGACCCAGACGGCAGCGCCGCCCCCTATCCGGGCCCTCGCCCCACCCTGGCTCCTGCGCCCAGCGCCGCTCAGTCCAGCAGTTCCACCCCACACGCGGCTCACACCACACCAACTGCCCCCAGTCTTGCAGCAGACGCTTCGCATGGTGCCCCCAGCCCCTCCCCCGCCCTGCACACCAGGCGCAACATGCCCTCATCGCCCAGCTCAGCCACAAGCACCTCCACACCCGCATCACGAGGCCCAGCACCCGCTCTCCTCCCACACAGCGCGTCCAGCACGCCCCCCCATGCAGCGCACGCCGCGCACGCACTCGGCGGCCACCATCCGATGGCGGCGCGCATGGAGCCACGGTCGCCACCACTGCCCACGCCCGGCAGCAGCCCGCTCACACAGCGGGAGGCGGTGGTGGCGGCAGCTGCCGGAGCGCACGATGCGGAGGGCAGCTTGCCTGGCGGGGGGCACAGCGGCTCGGGGCCGGGGCGGTCTCAAGGCTTGGGCGGTAGCCCTGTAGCTCAGGGCACCAACACACCGCCTGAGCCTGAGGGGCCACTTGGGACCAACCCCAGTGCCACCCACTCCCGCCCTGCACCAGACACGCCCCGTCAAGCCCCATGGCAGCCCCTGCTGCCGCCGCGAGAGGCTGCGCAGCACCCCGTCGCGCCCCTACGGTCTGCCCCGCCGGCCCCTGCTGCCAGCAGCGCCGCAGCCCTGCAGCCAGGCTCTGAGCCACTTCAAACGCGCGACAGCGACGGCGGCAGCATCTTGGCGGCACCGGCGGCGGCAGGCGTGGGTATGGGGGTGGGCGCCCGGGCGAGCCTGCGTCGCCCGCTCTCCGCATCGTCTGGGCCAGCCGCCGCAGCGGCAGGGGCAGGCGGGCGGTTGCCTAGCAGGGTATCTTTCAGTGTGGGCGTGGCACCAACCACAAGGGAGCCCGCCAACAGCATCCTGGGCAGCGCGGACGCGCTCGCAGATGTGGACGCGGCACTCCCTCGCAGCCCGCAGGCATCCCCATCCTCTGCCCAACCGTCACCACCGGCGCGGCAGCACAGCGCTGGCGCCGCGCCAGCGTCACTCCAGTACGCCCCGCCGCCCCCCGACGGCCCCCTGTCAAAGGAGCCAGCGACCTGGGTGGGCCAGCATCCGTCCCTGACGTCCTCATCCCCACTGCCTACTCCCACGCAGCTTGCGGCTGGGGGCGTGGCGCCGCCACCACACCTCCTGGATGCGCCAGTGCGTGAGCCGCACCCGCCGCTGACCTCACCCCGGCACCGGCCCCGCAGTGCCAGCGCAGCCGCCGCCGCTGCCACCGCCGTACCTCCACAACACACCTCCTCCTCAATGTCCCCCCGGCCATCAGCAGCAGAAGCTGTTGCAGCGGCAGCAGCAGCGGTGGCGGTGCCCGGTGCGCCTGACCCCCCGCCCGCAGCGGCCAGCTCGGCTGTGGAGCAGCGCCCGCCAGGTCCAGACAGCACCGCCGCCATCCGGCGCGGTGGCTTGCACCTGGGGCCGCTGGCCACGGGAGAGGCCAGCTTTGGCAGTGGCGGCGGCGGCAGCCTGCCCGGCAGCCCCTCCCCCAGCCGATCCCCGTCCGCACGCATTCTGTCTTCCAGCGGGTCCTTTGTGCGGCCCCAGAGCCCCGGCAGCCCGCACACCATCCTGCCCTCCCGCCCTGGCTCTGCGAGGGTGTCCACGCTCGGGTGAATGCGGGGGTGAGGTAACGAGGGTGGGTACTCAGGAGGGGGCACAAGAGCACACATGTTTGCATGGATGCTGGCTCTGCGAGGGTGCCCACGCTCAAAAGAGAACAGGGGCCGAGTGCATTCCTCAGGGTGGGTGCACAGGCCCCTGTGCTTCTGCTAGGGATAGATGCGCACGCCCAAGCACTGCATTGCGCATGCTCAGGCGCTGCTGGCATCCCCACAAAGGCCCACTTGACTCCTTACACAGTCCACTCACCCTGCAAGCGCGCCCCTGCCCGCCCTGCAAGCGCGCCCCTGTCCGCCCTGCAAGTACGCCCCTGCTTGCCCTGCATGCGCGCCCCTGCTCGCCCTGCAAGCACGCCCCTGCTTGCCCTGCATGCGCGGCCCCTCATTATCTCCAAAGGATGCCACAATTATGACCGCTGTTACGGTGCACGCATTCGCACACTTGCACATCAGCGTGGTGTCCATGCGCGTGCACACACTACACGTGCACACACACACGCACACACACAAACGCAAACACAAACACAAACGTACAAAAAACAAAAGCAGGCACATGCATGCGCACACACACACACAAGCACACACACACACACACATGCACAAACACGCACGTGTGCCTTTGGGGGCGCACATATGCTGTTTGTACCACAGGTACCGCGTGCCCACCATCAAGCGCAGCCGATCGCAGGCCACCTCTGCCGCCACCTCCACCCGCTCAAGCGCGGCGCCCTCCAAGCTGCCCTCCCGCGCCGCCTCCCGCTCCCAGCTGGTGCTCACCAGTGCCGACGAGCTGCCAGTGAGGCGTGTGGAAGAGGCGATGCGCCGGGTCAGGGAGGCCGCCGCGCTGCGAGAGGCCGAGGGCGGCAGCGAGGGCGGCGGCGTACGGTGGGGAAGCAGCGCGCGGGGGCTGGGTAGCGGCGGCGTGCGCAGGGAGAGCAGCGTGCGCTGGGAGAGCAGCGTGCGGGGGGAGGGCAGCGTGGGGGGGGAGGGCAGCGTGCGGGGGGAAGGTAGTGTGCGTGGGGAGGGCAGCGTGGAGGGCGAGGGCAGCGCAGGGAAGGAGGCCAGTGTGCGCGAGGAGAGCAGCGCGCAGGGACATGGCAGCATTGCTGGTGAGGCTGCCCCGCTGCCAGATGCCCTCAAGAACTCACAGCCGCCGCTCTTACAGTCATACTCGCCGCCCTCCCACGGCACTCCCGCCTCCCCCCCCTCCCCAGCACTGCCGCAGCAGGGCGAGCGCACAGCCGCTTCCTCCCCAGCACCCCCGCCCCAGACACAGGCTGGCCCAAACAGCGTACACAGGTCAGATGGATCAGACAGATTCACACTCTAGCTGCTCTGCAACTGGTGCCCCTCTCTGCCTGTGGCGGCCAGGCGCATCAGCCGCAGCCCGCCTAGCCAACCCGGGAGGCAGGCGCCCACCTGCCTGAGCACCCACCCTGCATGAGCAGTAGCAGGGTGGGCACCTGCTGGGAAACAGGATGGGTGCGCAGGATGAGCCGGCACGTGTGTGTGTTTGCATGGTTGGGCCGCGGCCTCATGAAGATGCGACTGCGTGGCCTAACCAGGATTTGTGTGCACGGCCCTGCAAGGATCTATTTTTGAGAGTATGTGTCTGTATCTGTGTGTGTGTGTGTGTGTGGTTGTGTGTGGTTGTGCGCATGGTGGTCTTACAAGGATGTGTTTGCGCGGTCCTAGCGGGGTGTGTCTGTGTGGCCCTTCAATTGTCTCTGTGTGACCGACCCCCTGTCCCTCTGTACAGTCAAGGCTGCATGCTTTGAGGAAGTGGGCTCCGCTCACTCTTTGGCTTCTTGGTTAGCCCTGCTTCTTGGTTAGCCCTCCGCTCACTCTTGGGCTTCTTGGTCAGCCCTCTGGCGTACCATGCATTACTTTCTTTGTTGCACCCCAGTCGCTGATCGCGCGCGTCCACACCGCAAGCACGCGTCCACACCGCAAACGCCGTGTGCTTTCTTACTGAGTAGCCTGCACTGCAGAGTGGTTTTGCATCTAGCTCAGCAGGAATTCCTATGACTCCTTAGGAGCGTATAAAACTGCACTGAACTTGCTTCTTTGGCAATATGTTGAGCTCTGTTCAACTCTTCCTCCTTCTTCATGAACCCTGTTGGCGTTACTGTTGCCACGACAGGCAATGCCACCATCCATAAATCCAGCTTAGCTGGTTAGCTGAAAAGGGGCTGCATTCTGACAATTACATCAGTTTCAGACGCATTTGTACATATTCTTTCCTGTTGCATGCAAGCTTTTGGACACTGATAATAAATACCTGCAGACACTTTTGAGTGGCTGAGCATTCAAGCTTGTCCTTGCTATTTTATTTGGGCCTAGTATTTCCTTTGTGCAAGTACTGTCTGTCATGGCGAATCCTGCATTTCATGCAAGATGAATGGCTGTGACTCGACAACTATAATTGTTCCACTTGATCCCTGAATGCCAGTGCTCCTGCAGGAAGTGCAGCAAGGCAAAACTTCACAAGCTACTAGCTAGTGGCATTGTCACTTGCAAATCATTTGCAGACGGCAACATCTCATTTTTCCTCCCTCCATGATGCCTTTTCTTCCTTGAAGAGGACAAATTATGCCAGCCCCTCTGGCTGGATGGCTTGATTAAAGGGTGCAACTTTTAAGTTGCAGGGTACAAGTTTACAATTAAAGTCTCAGTCAAAAAGTCCGACTGCCGAGCTGCTCATTGAAATTGAGTAAATCACGTAGAGAAATTTTGTGCATAGAAGCATAGTAAATATGTGGTAGATTGTATGCAAGCACCAGGTAGGTAAGTAAAATAGGTTCAGCAATTATTTCTCACCAGCGCTGAAGAACATGTATTCAAGGAGTGTTAGTGAACGGAAAGCCGCGGAGTAGCTGAAGATCGCACACAAAAGGGACATGTGGCTTGTGTATTTGAGATGGTAATTCACCAATGACGGTGATTTGGCGTGACAGGGCACTAGGAAAGTTTGTACAAATGAGTTGCACAAGTGAGAGCCTCTTACTGCTGACGACAGAACAGTAAGAAGGGCTCACCAAGCAACACTACGTTGCGGTGACCACGGGTTCTGCAGGCCGCAAGGTACCACTAATTGTGATATCCGCCCAAGATGAGTGCACTACCTGACTGCTTTGGCTTGACAAGGGTAAGGTTGAGGAAAGATAAAGTTTGCCGCCGTTGTATCATAAAAACACCATGTTTCAACTTGATAATCATGATGGATAAGTTGTTGCAGACTTGTTTCGCGATTTACCACAGGCACAAAAAATTACTGTCAATCAGACTGGAGCTTCTTGTGTCTCCCAACCTTGTTATGAGGATTTATTCAATTTTTTCCAGACTCTGTTTTGGAAACAAACAAATGATACCTATCGTTTTATCTCAGAGCTTATGGATGTTTTCTGTATGGCTGGTGTTCACCAGCAATCTAAACAGTCAAACTACCTGGCTCAAGGTCAAGGTCAAACTTAAACTTGTAAACTTGTAATCATGATGGATAAACTGTGGCAAAAGATTGAAGAAACTATGCAGGCAGTAAAACTCCCTGCATCCATAAACGCCACCACCCATTAAGCACCAGTTCTGACAAAAAGAAAGCCCCTTCCTTGTTATCTTTGAGAGACCATTGTAACCCTTGATGGACTACCCTTTGGGTCTAAATAAACGAGGGAGGCCCGCACTGTCATGGTGTTATACACAGTAGCATCATGAATGTTGAGATGGGCCTGCACCAGCCCTGTCACATGGTGGTTATACTCTGAATTGAAGGAGAGCACCAATATCCTGCGCACTCTTTTCAATTTGGTTTGCGTGTATGCAAGTATGTTTTTTTTAGGTATCAAGAAATGCTAATGCCGTACGAGCTGAGCAGCACTGGGAAGAGTGGCACTTTTCCACGTCCACAGGTATCTACGATATGTCTGCTTTTCTGAGCCAGAACTAAACTAAAAATACATCGAAGCCAGGCAAGTGCTGGTTCTAAGCAGCAGGGCCCGCAGCAAGAGAGCGATTAATCAGATCATGTTTGATGTTCCAGACCCTCTCGTTGTGCATGTGCTACACCTCACACATGATTTTATGTTATTATTTTTGCCTCCCTCATCTTTGGTTTTCCTCAGTATGATAGATAGAACCTGTGCTCCTTCCTAACTTGCCGCAAACGCTGAAATGATGACCCCCCTCTCTATTTGATGCGGTCAGTCGGTCCTGACATATTCCTTGACTGATTTTTCTTCAGTGCTGCAAGGTTTTAAAATTAACAGCCCTTTTTCCCCCTTGTTTCAAGGTTTTTTTTCCAGAGGGGGCTATCTGAGCAAAAGTCTGGGCATGATCCTTTTCTGATGTAAACTGTAAAAACATCATATAACTAGGCTACTGGTAAAATCTGGGGTGAAATGGACGACCCTTGTGGCCTGGGTGGGTGCTCAGCCTCTGTTTTTGGCCTAATTTGGCATAAACAGCCCATGTATGCCCTCAGTACGACCCAACCACACGTCTTTCTACCCCCAAAACACCATCAGTATACTTCTTATATGTTGCAAATTGATATTGGATGTTAAAACTGAGGTTTGGAGGGGGTCGGATTTTGACCCATTTTGGCACCCCTTATGCTGCTTTTTTCTAAGGGAAATGACCCAAAATGCACATCTCACCAACCACTGCGTGGATTCAATCCAATTCTTTTGCAATGATGTTTATTTATTACAAGAGCACCAAAACAACAAAAATCATGTGATTTGGTGCAGTGGCTGATCTGGTATGGACATCTGGCTGTGAAAAGTAGGGTTCACGCCGCAGCCCATTAGGCATGGTCTCCCTGACGTGCACCTTTCAAGCTCAAGTGCTGTGAAAAGCTGCCAAGCAGGGCTACCATCTCACGCTAAGCTTGAAAGGTGCACGTCAGGGAGACCATGCCCTGGGAGCAAGACTCGATTTCATTTTTACTGTTTTTAAAGCAGGCTAACAGTTGAACTATTTGACTGAGGCCTTATTCTTGTAACCTTGTAACCTCAGGCTTGTAACCTTGAGCCAGAACAACAATAAGCTTTTGAGGTGCAGCGTCAATAGCGCTACAACATGAAAGGTTACTTTTTTATGTTGTTCTCCACATGCAGCCTAATAAGTTGCACTTTTTTTGTTGATGGCTTATTCTGAACCTGTATCTAGCCCAGGCAAGGGGGATCACCCAAGGCGCATGGCCAGCAGCCTGCGCTCCAAAGCCCCTCTAAAGATCTACCAGTTGACCCGCGTAGTTTTCTTTCTTTCTATCTGTGTAAGGTCAATGCCACAGGAACAGCCTCCATGCATCATGGCCATGCTCTGCCCCCCACCGGCAGGGCTACCGAGGGCGGAACGGCACAAGTTAGGAAAGGGTTGCACGGGCATCAGCATTGATGCCAGCATCAAGTAAGGGTCGCATGAAGGACGAGTTACGGCAGAGGTGCCAGCAGAGTACCGGCACCACACAGGATGCACAGCGCTAGGGCTTGCTGGACTACCAAGGCGCGCGCTCCTCCGCCAGCTGCTTGGCGGCCTTCTTACGAACCACGCGGCTGCCGTGGATGACGGGGCGCATCAGTGGGTGGCGGGGCCCCTGCGCATGGGCAGGCATGGTGCCATGAGGGTTGTTGCGCAATGGGTGTTTTTTTGAGTCGCCCGGGGTCACAATGGTTTGGGCGTCTCTGCGCACAGGCAGGCATGGTGCCAAGTGAGGGTGTGGCAAAATGCGGACCACTGTGTGGCTGCCTGAGACCAGGGCCAGCGCGGCATGGCCCTGGCAGACAGCGCGGCCCTGGCACACAGCGCGGCACGGCCCTGGCACACAGCCATGACGCCATATGATGGTTGGCACGCCACAGGTCATCAGCAATGTTGATGGCCACACGCCAAGGCTGCTACGGCTGCGCAGCCGCCAACCCGCTGCACAGCCGCTCAGCTATGAGACCTCTTCAATACTCACAGCCGTCATCAGCTGTCATTAAGAGCTGCACTCACCAGCAGCTCGCTCGGGTTCCGGGGCAGGAGTCCTGTGCGTGCGTCCTCCACATCCGAGTCATTCAGGTCTGCAGCCACTTGCTGCAGGCGCACAGGGCAGAATGCACTTGCGGGTCTACAGCCATGCGCTACAGGCGCACATGGCAGGACGCGCTTCCAGGTGATGCGGGCATGAGAGGCCCCTGCGGTTCTGCGACATGGGGGGGGTGTTTGAGTCCAAACCTCCAGCCATGCCCTGTGCTGCATGTGTGTGCAGAGAATGCCTGCGCTTGCTAACATTGTACGCGCTGCTGCAGCAGGCTCCTCCACATACCATGGGACCAGAGCACTCCCAAGCACAAAGCCAGAGGGCCACGTGCACAGGGCAGTGTTGCCCACAAAGATGATGTAAAAGCCGCGCTCGATTGCGGCTCAAGCTTGTGCGTGCCCGCGCACAGTGACATGGAGCATGCTGAGCAGGCGCACGACCACTGCGGTGCTGCACACATAATTTAGGTTGGAGGATGGACGTGGCTATTTTTTAATGGAAAGCACGCAGCTTCCTCTGCAGCGGGCTCTAAACAAATGCAGTTGCGCTCACAGCCAGCCGGGCAAGATCGCAAGCAACAGCCACTTTACAACAGCTGCTTCCCGGCCTTGCCACCTGCTCCTTTCAAATAGCACACAACCCCAAACCCTCCAGAAATTTCATACACTCGCACAAACACACATTCACACACGCAGCCTTGCAGCCACGTTCCACATGCTCCACCCTCCTCCGCCCCCCCCCTTTCGCCCCTGCCCCCGCCCCGCATTACCTGCTCCAGTTGCCGCAGCAGCGGCCGCGCTGACAGCCGCGCCTGTGCCGCTGCGCCCCCACTGCTCACGCACGCGTCCGGTACACAACGCACCCCAAACCTGGCCGCCGTGCCACTACTGAGGCTGATGCCGGAGCTGCTCAGGTGGGCGCCTGTGTCGCTCAGGTGGGCACCTGCGTCCAGCCTTCCAATGCTACCTCTGCTGACGAGGCCTCCAGGCGGCAGCACTTGGGACGGATCCACGCCCACCACCACAGAGGGAACTTCTGTGTGCTGCTGCGGGTGCGACTGCTCACCAGAGCTGGGAGCTCTGGCCCCCAGGAGCAGCTCCGCCGCCCTTGACCCTGCGGCAGCATCGGCGCCGGCAGCAGGGTCTGCCAGCCCTGCCTGCCTCTTCAGCGGCCGGGGCTGGCGCATATCCTGGACTTCGGGGGTCAAATGGTGGGGGGGCATGGGGATGCCCATAAAGGGGCTGAGGGCACGCATGAGGCGCACGCCTGACAGCGTGGGCAGGGTCACAAGCGGCAGGCTGCGGGTGTGCGCCAAACGCTTGGCCTGCGCACACGCATATGCACATGGATGCGCACGTGCATGGTTATGAGGGCAGGCACGCGCGTAAGCACGGACGCGGTGGTGTCACGCACACGCGCGCGTGATGCATGCCGGTGGGCTGGAGCGAGAGGGAGGAGAGCTGCGGGGTGGTGACGTGCGCCCCACCTCAGGCATTCCCACGCTGCTGTGCCCACGGCTTTTGTGCTGCTGGGCCCCCGGACCACCGGGATTGGCCAGCCCTTTAGCTTGCAGCAGCAGAATGTAGGAAGTGGGCCTTGCAGCAGCAGAATGTAGGAAGTGGGCCTTGCAGCAGCAGAATGCAGGAAGTTGGCTTTGCAGCAGCAGGGTGCACCGGCGGAATCCA
>LKMJ01004414.1_pt1 | contig 13233 bp, 13 predicted proteins | sample 643391 | NCBI WGS metagenome assembly LKMJ01 (sample SAMN04112250, study PRJNA286221) | soda lake metagenome | biome: soda lake; feature: Kulunda Steppe; material: water; isolation source: sample PL-Br10 brine of Picturesque Lake | place: Russia: Kulunda steppe | collected 2010-07
GATGAGGATCGGCTCGGCGATCCCCTGTTCGAGGAGCTGGAAGGCGGCGCGGATCATCTTCTCGTCGTCGCCCTCCGCCAACACGAGCCGCTTCGGATCGCTCTTTGCCTTGTTCAACACCACCCGCATCATCTCGCGCGATTTGCCCAGCCGCGCCTCGAGCTTTTCGGCGTACTCCTCGAGATCGATTTCTTTGCGTGCCGACCCGCTTTCGATCGCCGCCTTCGCGACGGCCGGTGCGACTTCGAAGAGGACGCGGGGGTCCAACGGCTTGGGGATGATGTACTCGGGGCCGAACTGCAGCGGCTGATCCCCGTAGGCTTTCACGACCGCGTCGGGAACGTCCTGTTTCGATAGATCGGCCAGCGCCTCCGCCGCCGCCACCTTCATCGCCTCGTTGATCTCGGTCGCCCGAACGTCCAGCGCCCCGCGGAAAATAAAGGGGAAACCGAGCACGTTGTTGACCTGGTTCGGGTAATCCGAACGCCCCGTCGCCATGATCACCGTATCATCGCGGGCCGCTTTCGCCCGTTCGTACCCGATCTCCGGATCCGGGTTCGCCATCGCGAAAATGATCGGATCCGACGCCATCGACCGAACCATCCCCTCGTCGACGATGCCCGCCGCCGACAGACCGACCAACACGTCCGCCCCCTCCATCGCGTCCGCCAGCGAGCCGTCTTCGATCGGGCGAGCGAACTCCTGTTTGTACTTGTTTATATCACCCGCCTCGGCGCGCGTCTCGGTGATGATCCCCGAGGAATCACACATCGTAATGTTGTCGGGGTCGACGCCGAGTGAAATGTAAAAGCGTGCCGTCGAGATCGCCGAGGCCCCGGCGCCCGAGACGACGACATCGATCTCCGAAAGCGACTTCCCGGCGATCTCGACGGCGTTCAAAAGCGCCGCCCCGGAGATGATCGCCGTCCCGTGTTGGTCGTCGTGAAACACCGGAATGTCCATCTCCTCGCGGAGTCGCGATTCGATCTCGAAACACTCCGGCGCTTTGATGTCCTCTAAATTGATCCCGCCGAACGTCGGCTCCATCGCCCGAACCGACTCGATGATGGCTTCGGGATCGTTCTGGTCGAGTTCGATGTCGAAGACGTCGATGTCCGCAAAGCGTTTGAACAGCACGCCTTTCCCCTCCATGACCGGCTTCGACGCCTGCGCGCCGATGTCGCCCAGTCCCAACACCGCAGACCCGTTCGAGATCACGCCGACCATGTTGCCTTTCGCCGTGTACGTGTAGGCGTCGTCCGGGTTCGCCGCGATCTCGTTACACGGCGCCGCGACGCCCGGCGAATACGCCAACGACAGATCGCGCTGGGTGTTCGTCGGCTTCGTCGTCGAAATCTCGATCTTTCCCGGCGGATCGATACGATGATACTCTAAAGCGTCCTCGTCTAATCCCATATTCACACCCCGTCGAGTAGCCACAAAAAGTTACCCACCTCGAATGTAGCGGGCGATAATTCGAAAGACGACTGGCCGATCGTCTCTACAAACTTCGATTTCTCGTTTCGAGTCATATATACCGGTTCGGATCCGACTCTGATCTATGGACTTCCGTCGGCTACTGCTCGTGACAACAGTCACGACAGCGCTCACTGCACTTATCGGTGTGATAACCGCAACCGCCGGCGCGGGATTGACCTGCGAGGCCCGGTGGCCGCTGTGTGACGGTGCCGTCTTCGGGCTCTTCCCGGCGAATTTCATGTCGTTCATCGAGTGGTTCCACCGGCTGGTCGCGATGATCGCCGGCTTTCTGATAATCGGGTCGACGGTCGCGGCCTGGCGCGGTGGAGGGAACCGCCGCGTCCGATTTGCGGCGCTCGCCGCGTTGCTCTTGACGCCCTTACAGATCGTCTTCGGTGCGTTCACCGTGCTCGTCCACGAGTTCGTCTTCGGGTACTCCATTCTCGTGTTGACGCTTCATTTCGGGCTCGCCGCGTTGATTCTCGGATTGCTCGTCGCGGCGACGGTGTGGGCCTACACCGAGGTGATGACGGTTACGACGACCGGGATCAGACAGGCCGGCACGCTGGCGCTTTTGGGCTTTCCGATCATGGTCGCGCTCACCCCACGGCTGTTTTTCACGTTCGGCGAGGTTGTCCAGTTCGTATACTACGGGCTCGGATTCGGGATGTTCGCGACCCTCGCGGTCGTCGGACTGTGGGGTCGTGAGATCGACCTTCGTGGCGTTTCTCTCGCGGGGGGGCTCGCGGCGATACTCATCGTGGGGCAACTCATCGTCGCCAGACAGGCTTTCGGAGACACGGGGCAGCTTCTCATCCTCGGACTTTCGTTTTCGGCGTTCGGGCTGACGCTCGCGTCGGTCTGGCGGCTTCGAAGCCTTGATCCGGCGTCCGTGTCCGTCCCGTCGGCGGCGGGCGAGTGATCGGAGGCCGTCGAAACCGAGGCCCGACCAATACTTAACACCTCGCGGAACGATACCACACCCATGAGCGACCTGCTCTCAGACGAAGCTATCGAGGACGAATTGCCCGAACACTGGAGTCGCGACGGCGAGGAGATCGTTCGCACCTTCGAGTTCGACTCGTATCTCGAGGGCGTCGGCTTCGCGAGCGGCGCTGGCGGCCTCGCCGAGGAAGCGTTTCATCACCCCGAGATGACGATCGGCTGGCGGGAGGTCGAAGTCCGGTTGACGACACACGATACCGGCGGCATCACCCGGAAGGATCTCGATCTCGCGGCCCGATTGAACGAACTGGCCGATTGAACCGCGGATCAATTCCTTCGAGTCGTTCTATCGCGGGTCCAGCAAGGTGATCGGATGCGGCACCGCATCGGCGGTCAGTGCGGCGATCTGTTCGCCACAGGAGGTGCCGCTTGCGACGACGGGACCGCCGTCGGGAAGCTGTTTGTCGAGGCGCGAGGCGACGTCCATGCTGAGTTCGTAATACTCCGATTTGTATCCGAAACTGCCGGCCATTCCACAGCATTCGACGTCCGTCGTCGACAGTTCGTAGCCGGCGCGCTCGAGAACGGCCGTGGTGTATGCATCTAACCCGAGGGTTCGCTGCTGACAGTGGCTGTGATAGGTGAGTACCTCGCCGTCGGACGTCGAAAGTGCGTCGAGCTCTGCGCCGTTCTCCAGGAGTCCATAGAGGTACTCGAAGAGTTCGTAGCTGGCGTCAGCGATCCGATCGGCCGCCCGCTCGGGGAGCAGTCGTTCGTACTCGCCGCGGAACATCGCCAGATCGGAGGGTTCGATGACGACGATATCGCGTCCGGCGTCGATGTGCTCGGCGAGGGCCGCATACACTTCGCTGGCTTTCTCGTCGGCCGTGTCGATCATTCCCTGTGATAGCGGTGCTCGGCCGCTTTCGGGGACCGACGGGATACGGACGGCGACGCCGAGCGCTTCGAGCGCCCGGACGGCGGCTTTGCCGCGCTCGGGGCTGAAGTAGTTCGTGTACAGATCGGGATACAGCACGACTTCGCGATCGGCGCCGAGATTCGGATTGTGATGACGGGAGGCCCACTCGACGAGTGTCTCCTCGGCGAGCGTCGGCAACTGCCGGCGGCTGTCGACGCCAGCGACGCGCTCTAGAAGCTTCTGGACGGGACCGAATCCGAGGGTGGCGTTGGCGAGCCGCGGCGTCAGCGATCCGAGTTTGGCCATCGTTTCGATGTTACCGAAGAGCCGTTTCTGGATATCTAGCCCCGCAGGTTCATCGTCCGGCGTCAGCCCGTCGACGAGGAAGTCGAAAGAATCCGGCTCGTTGGATCGATTCAGGCGGTCTCGGACGATCGTGTTGATCCAGGGGATGTCGATCTTGACCGGACATTTGTTGACACACCGCGAGCAGCCGGTGCAGAGATCGTTCATCTCGGCCGCCGAATCGAGGCCGTGGACGCCGGCTTCCCAGCCGGTTCCGATCCCACCGGAGTAGGTCTCACCGCCGAAGGCGTGCCCGCCGGTCGACTGGAAGTTCGCACAGGTGTTCGAACAGGCGCCACAGCGGATACAGTAGAGCGTCTCCCTGAGTTCGTCGTCCTCGCGCATCGCCATCCGGCCGTTATCGAGCAACACGAGGTGGAACGATCGATCCTCGCTCGGCCCGTACTCGCCGGCGTCGAAATCGACCCAGTCGGTCTCGACGGGCGGCGTCAAAAGCGAGAGATAGGAGGTCAGGTCCTGACCGGTCCCGGTCTTTGCGATCAACTCGACGAACGGCTGGAGATCCGACACCGTCGGGACGAGCTTTTCGACCCCGGTGACGGCGATGTGAGCCGGCGGCGTAACGGCCGTCTTCCGGGCGTTGCCCTCGTTCGTGACGAGACAGATCGTTCCCGTCTCGGTGACGACGAAGTTCGCGCCGGTGAGTCCGACGTCGGCGTCGCGGATTCGATCGCCGACGCGCTCGCGGGCGAAAGCGGTAAGCTCCTGTGGGTCCGCCGAAAGCGGCTCCTCGAGATCGAAGCGGTCGTTGAACAGTTCGGCGATACTCTCCGTCGATCGGTGCATCGCCGGACCGGTGATGTGAGAGGGTTTCTCGTCGGCCACCTGAATGATGAACTCACCGAGATCCGTCTCGGTGACCTCGTAGCCGGCCGCCTCGAGATGGTCGTTGAGTTCGAGTTCCTCCGTCGTCATCGATTTGCTCTTCGCGAGGTGCTCGGCACCGCGGTCGGCCATGACGCCCTCGATGTACCGGTTTGCGTCCTCGGCGTCCTGCGCCAGATAGACGTGACCGCCGTTTTCCTCGACGGCTTCGGTCAGTTCGTCGATGCGTTTCGGGAGCGTCTCGATCGCGTCCTCTTTGATCCGTCGAGCCTCCTCGCGAAGCTCCTCGTAGGGTTCGAACGACTCGAGAATCTCGTCGGTTCGAGCGGTCTTCGCCAGCGTGCTGTTCGCGACACTCTCGCCGTCGGCTTCCATCACACGCCGGATCTTCTCGGCCTTCTCGCTCCGACTCATGATTCGACCACCACGACGTGAACCTCGGTCGGCCCGTGGACGCCGTAGACGAGTTCACCCATGTCGGCCGTGGCGCTCGGACCCGTTGCGAGCACTCGGGTCGCCCCCGACCCGCCGTTCGCCCGCGCGTCGCGAACGGCGGCTTCGAAGCGATCGAAGGCCGTAGCCGTGTCGGCGACGATGTCGTCCGCCTCGACCACGACGACGTGTCGCGGCGGATAGAGACTGACGAGTTCGTCACCTCCGGGACGCGACTCGACGGTGATCGTCCCGTACTCGGCGATCGCCGTCCCGGCCCGTGTGACGCCCGTCCGAGCGGCGTCCAGTTCCTCGACGGAGGGTTCGGTGTCAACAGCGGTCCCCTCGAGGCTTACCCTCTCGGAGGAAAGCGGCGCGCCGACGGCGGGCTCGACGACGAGCTCCGAGATCGTCTCTTCGAAGCCCGCCGGGTCGGTCCGCGTACAGCTGTCGACCGTCTCCAGAGCGGAGTCGGCAAACTGTGCAACGAGATCTGTACTCATGGCCGGCACAACGGACCCGACCGTCTTGGTATTTGTGACCCATCGGAGAGGCGGAAACTCACAAAGAGACCGCCGGTCGGGAATGTGCGAACATGCAGCCGGATATTCAGCGTCGGCGTTCATACCGTTCCGGTGACGAACCGAGACACCGTGCCGAAGAGCGGGTGTCGAAACCGTCGATTGGCGACGATATTCCCCGATACTGCCGGACGTGATCCCGAGAACACCCGATCAGACAGACGGATGCGCTCACCCGACACCGACCGGTTCGGCGTTCCCCCTCGTTCGAAATAGGGGCGACCGGCAGTATAAGTGAATGTTTCCTGTTCACGTCTTTCGAGATCGTGGGAATTTCCGTTCCCGACCGCAGGCGACCCGATTCGAACACGAGGGCCACCCGTGAAGTGCCTCGGAACTCGTTTCCGAGGATTCGTCGCTTCGTCTGACCGTCCGAGACCGGACGGACAGACACGGGCGAGTCCAGGCGTGACGCCCGCCTCGATCACCTATTAATGGCGTCGAAACCAAAGAGGGACCACAATGTTGTACGATCAGGTCTCCGATCTCGAACTCGCGATCGAGGACTACGATCTCGAACAGCGCGAGCGGGACACATCGAGCGGTTTTACCCGGGCGACGACCACCGTCTCGTTACACGGCGACGGTGAAGCCGGCCGCGGAGAGGACGTGACATACGACAGCGACGCACACGAGACACTGAACGGTACTGCGGCGGACTTTCCCGTTACAGGCGAGTACACTCTCGATGAGTTTTCAGACCAGCTGTCAGAGATCGATTTTTTCCCCGGGGACGAACCGAACCAGTCGGTCTTCCGTAATTACCGGCGGTGGGCCTTCGAGAGCGCCGCACTTGACCTCGCGCTGAAACAGGCCAACACGAACCTCGCCGACCACCTCGATCGTGCGTACGAGCCTGTCCGGTTCGTCGTGAGCACGCGCCTGGAAGACCCACCAACCGGGGGACGAGTGCTCGAGTGGCTCGACCGCGACCCCGAACTGGAATTCAAACTCGATCCGACCTCCGGATGGACCGACGACGTCGTCGAGCGGCTGGCGGGGACCGAGGCGGTGAAAATCCTCGACCTCAAGGGCCAGTATCACGGCACGACAGTGGATCAGCCCGCCGATCCGGAGCTTTACGAGCGGGTTCTCGAGGGCTTTCCCGAGGCGCTCATCGAGGACCCGGAATTGAACGGGGAGACGCGACCGCTGTTCGAGGGCCACGAAACGCGCGTGACCTGGGATTACCCGATTCGCAGCGTCGAGACCGTTGAGGATCTTCCGTGGGAACCGGAGTGGCTCAACATCAAGCCGTCCCGGTTCGGCTCGGTGCAGTCACTCTTCGAGACGATCGACTACTGTCGCGAACACGGGGTACAGATGTTCGGCGGCGGGCAGTTCGAACTCGACGTCGGCCGCGAACACCTCCATGCGATTGCGTCACTGTTCTACCCGAAGGCCCCAAACGACGTCGCTCCGAAAGCGTACAACGATCCGGATCCGAGCGGCGATCTTCCGTCGAGTCCGCTCGCGCCACCTGCGGACCCGCAGGGGTTCTCCTGGGGGTGATGTCGAAATCGAGGTACTGTTGATACTGTCGGACGTAATTGCGTGAAAATTCATTCGCGCAAAAGAACCCATCCTCCAGATATAAACCGGTTGGACGCTTCAGCATTTGAAACAGCTACGTCCAACAGTATGACCCGACAGCGCTACAGCACCGGGAGTCGTGCGATACCGTCGGACAGCGGACGTGATAGATTCGACCGGCGCCGGTGCCGCCGAGACTATCAACCGTTCCGTCCGACAGTACGCGGCCTACCGTTCCGCGCGGGGCATTCGATACGTAAGCAGAATCACTACCGTCAAGATCACCGCAAGGGCGATATACCCCTCGTCGAAAAAACCGCGATCCGCGACGATACCAAACAGGACCGGCCCGGTTGCGCCGACCACTGCGGACATCGATCGAACAGCACCGAGCCCGGTTCCTTGGATATCTGACGGGAACTGCTCTGCAACGAACGATTGAGTGATCGCTCCGTTTCCGAGCATCGTACTGATCATCAGTGTCAATATGAGTATTATTTCGAGGCTTTCGACTACCGGGAGCAACAGGAGCCCCCCGACTGGGCCAACGAGGACGCCGATGAGTGCCCATCGCATTCCGATTCGATCATACGCCATTCCAGCGATCGGTTTTACGATTGCGCCAGCTGCGAAGAACACCCCAAAGAGGATACTCGCCATCGTCGCCGAGATTCCCTTTTCGACGACCAGATACGTCGGGAAGAACGACGTGAACGCCTGCCAGAAGAAAAAGAACAGGATGAGAATGAAGCTCACAAACATCATCGTGGGACGGCGCAACTCGTCTACGACGTAGCGAGCTGTGTCTGTGGACAGTGATTCGATCGAACGGTCCGTCTGCGATCGCCTCGGGACGATGAACCAGATCCCGACCCCTCCAATGATAAGCAAGGGGATCACGAAGCCAAGTCCGGCTTGCCAGACGAGCAGGGCTGCGAGCGTTCCAGCAATTGGAGGGACGAGCGTTTGTCCGAGATCTCCGGTTGCCATGGTAAGCCCGAGAGCGCTTCCGAGACGCTCTGGATAGATTTCAGAGAGGATCGTAATGCGAGCGATCGGATATAACGACGTGGCGAACCCCCAGATCGTAACCGCGATAAACAGCATGGCCACGTTTGGTGCGAGAACCACAAACGCGAGGGCGATTGCGACCAGTCCCACGCTGAGTGTCATGATCAGGCCTTCATTATACCAATCCGCGAGGATACCCCCTGGTAATTGCCCGATCGCTCCTCCGAGCCAGAGTAGCGTCACCAAGAGCCCGACGATAGAAAGACTGAGCCCGAACTCCGCCTGTATATGTGGCAATAACACGGGTAAAGCCATACGCGATCCCAACAGGAGTGCCCACGGAAAGGCGACGATGACTAATATCCTCCCCCGCCCGTTTCGCCGGAGTTCTCTAGATTCCCTTTTCCCCGATTCAAGCAGACTTGCCAGCGTGATAATCGAGGAGTCGCTTTCCTGTTTTATGAAGGTTTGTGATAGGGAGTATCGTCGGCGTTCATACCGTTCCGGCGAAGAGCGGAGACACCGTGCTGAAGGGCAGGCTTCGACACGTCGGGTTGGCGACGATACTCCCTATGAACTACCCGACCCGGTTCGCGCTGACGCGCTCGCTGGAAATCGGGCTTTCTGCCCCCGTGACAAGCTCCCACACAGATGCACGCCCGAGGCCGACCACCCGCGCGGGGAGCGCAGTCTCCACAGGTCGTTCGAAATCGGAGAGTCTCGTGAATCACTAAAGGCGGCGTCTTTCGGACGACGCACATTCGGCGTGATCCACTCCTGCCTGGTGGTGATGACGTGATTCATCTCGACCGCCCGGTAGCGACCCGAGTCTCGACCGACGGCTATTTCTCGTCGGGAGCACAGATCGCAGCTATGAGTCTCCGGACGGCGATCGCGGCCCCCTTTCAAGAGGAGGGACGCCGCGAGATGGGAGAAAGCGCCCTCGTGGTCGCGTTATCTCTGGACCGCGATTGGTTCTCGCCGGATCAGGCGAAACGGCTCGTCGACGTGGCCGCAAGCGAGGGACTACTCGAACGCGCCGACGGACAGGTCAGAGCCCAGTTCGATCCACAGGAGACGACGATACCCGAGGGGTTTCAGCCCGAGGAATCGATCCTCCAGGAGCGTTCGACGTTCGAGCGCATTCTCGAAGCGCTACTCGAGGGCGGCGAGGACAAACAGACGGCCGTCGCAGCCGTGAACGGACTCCAGTCCGAACTCGGCGTGACGATCGAAGCGGCAGCCGTCCTGTATGCACACCGGGAGGGAATCGACGTTCGAGAGCACGCACGAAACGCGCGCTCGGAGCTGTGTGAGAGTGAACCGTAGCGGATCGCGAACGCGGGAATGAAAGGGAAATCGTAAACAGATCATGAACGTGACCGATGGTTCGTAAAGAGATCACCGACGGTAAACGGATCGGCCAGCTATTCGCTTCGGAGATACACGGCCACGAACGGGGACCGCTCGGCCGGCTCGCTGTCGCCGACGCCGACAGGGACGTCGAGCCGACGGCGGAAGGCGCCTTCGCCTACCGCGTCGTCATCGAGAGAGAGGAGACGACGGGCGATCGAATCGCGTCGGCGTACATCCAGCCGGACCGCCTCCGCCTCGAATTCGAGACCGGACTCGAGACAGCGCGGGCGGGCGCGGATCGCGCGAACCTCCGCGTTCGATCGGCCGAAATCGAGCCACCGCGAACGCTCGTCTTCGTCGAGAACGGAGCGGACGTGAAAGCCGCTCTAGATGTCGTCCGGCTGGTCACGAAAGAGCGTCTCGAGCAGGTCGAGTAACGAACCGAACTCGGCGCGATCGATCGTCGCCTCGGCAGCCGGATGCGGATCGGGGCCGCCGTCGTAACACACCTGTACTGGGGAGAGACCGGCAGCACTCGCGCCTTCGATATCCCGTTCGGGATCGTCGCCGACGTAAACCGTCCGCGCCGGGTCGATCCCGAGTGACTCCGTGACTGCTTCGAACCCCCGTCGGTCGGGCTTCGGTGCTCTGAGGGGACCGGTGACGACGGTCGCATCGAAGGTGTCACTCCACCCGAGCCGCCGGAGTTTGTCCCGCTGGGTCTCACCGGGTCCGTCGGTCAAAAGCCCGATCGGATACCGCATCCGAAGCGTCGAAAGCAGCGACTCGACCCCATCGACGGGCGTCAGCGCCTCGCCGACGGCCTCTCGATACGCTCTCGTCAGTGCGTCCGCCTCGTCGTCGACGAGCGCTTCGAAGACCGGTTTTCTGGTCTCGATGCCGCTGTGTTCGCGGTGAGCACTCAGATACGCCGTCCGGTCGAACGAAAGCGAGACGCCGGCCCGGTCTGCGGCGACCGACAGAAGCGTCTCGCGGTCTCGGTCAGTAACCGCGAGCGTATCGTCGAGATCGAAGACGACGGCGTGAGACACGGCCTGCAGTTGGTCGGGGGCCGGTATAAATGTCCGACTTCGATTCGCACGACCGAACGGGGGGCATTTTTATTCGCGGCCCCCAGAGTGTCGGTATGAGCTTTTTCGAGGATCTCGCCGCCCGCATCGAATCGACCGACAGCGTCGTCTCCGTCGGCCTCGATCCAGACCCGGATCGGTTGCCGTCGTTTCTCGGCGACGACCTGCCGCGGTGGGCGTTCAACCGGCGGATCATCGACGCGACACACGAACACGCCGCCTGTTATAAGCCGAACGCCGCCTTCTATGAGGGCCCCGACGGCTGGCGCGCGCTCGCGGAGACGATCGCCTACGCCCACGGCAAAGGCGTGCCCGTCCTGCTGGATGCGAAACGCGGCGATATCGGCAACACGGCTCGCCAGTACGCAAAGCTGCTCGACGACGACGGTCTCGGAGCCGACGCGATCACGGTCAACCCGTACATGGGCCGGGATAGTCTGGAGCCGTTTCTCTCCAGATCCGAGGCGGGCGTCTTCGTCCTCTGTCGGACCTCCAACAGCGGCGGTGCGGACTTTCAGAACCTCGATGTCGGCAACGGGAAACCGCTGTATCAGTACGTCGCCCAGCGGTGTGCCGAGTGGAACGAACACGACAACGTCGGACTGGTCGTCGGTGCGACCGCGCCGGAGGAACTCGAGGAAATAAGAGCGCTGGTCGACGTGCCGTTTCTCGTCCCCGGCGTCGGAGCGCAGGGTGGCGACGCCGAGGCAGCCATCGAGTACGGACTCGCCGACGGTGTCGGGCTCGTCAACTCCTCGCGAGGGATCATCTTCGCCGGCGAGGGCGCAGACGACGAGAGCGCGTACTTCCGGGCGGCCGGCGACGCCGCAAAGCGACTCAAACGGCGGCTGAACGAGCACCGGTGAGCCGCGCGCACGTACCACCGATTCAACGGTCCGCCACCACTGCGCGAGCTGCGACGACCACCAGTACGAGACCGAGAACGATCATAATCCCCTGGGAAGCCACGGCGACAGCGGAGTCAACCTCTCCGCCGGTCGCCACCGCGATGATGTCGGGAACTGCGCGAAGTGAGCCCAGAACGCCCAACGCCCCCAGTGCGGCGAGCCCGTAAAGTGCGAGACGCTCGCGGTCGGTCTCCCGGCCTACAGATGCAAAGCCGACGACAAGGATGCCGAAGATAGCCGGGATGAGCGCCGTCACACTGGCGAAATCGGTGAGAACCCAAGCGCCGATGCCGAGGACACCTAACGTCACGCCGATGATGAGCCCACTAGTGAATGCGAACTGCGTACTGTCAGCCATAGCTGGACGGTTAGCCACCAGACCGTTAAAGGTTGGTCATATTACCGACAGGATCGCGGGGAGAGCAACTGCACTTCATACTGTCGGACGTAATTTCGTGAAAATTCATCCGCACAGAAGAACCCTTCCTCCAGGCGGTGGGTCCGATCGGCTACGAACGAGCCTACGCTTTTGTAGGTGAATCGAGTATCGGGTGATGATGAAAGACGTCGAGGTCTCGTATGCGTTCACCGTCTCTCCCGAGGAGATCGAACGCCATCTCACACCGCGATCGATCGTCGAATATCAGGGGACGTTCGAGGTTCGCGCCGTCGAGGAGACGGCCGACGGCTGGGAGATCACGGTCGAAAGCGAACGGATGGGTCCCGACAGCCGTTCGGTCCTCGAGTTCACCGAAACGGAGAGCGGCTACGCCTACGAACAGACGGACGGCGGAGTGTTCGAGTCGCTCAGGACAGAGATCACAATCGACGACGACGGCGAAGCCATCGACGCCGACGAGGATCGCGACGAGTACACGTGGGTTACCGCGCAGTCGTCGTTTAGCTTCGGCGGGACGTTCAGGTTTATAAAGGACTGGTTCGGAGCCTCCCCGCGAAAAAAGGAGCTGGAGCGATTGTTTTTGAACCTCGCGAACGATCTGGAATCGGCCTCCGAGTTCGAAGACGGGCGATCCGAAACGTGATACTGCCGTGAATATCACGTCGTTCGATTCGACTGGAACCGATCCGTCGAGACGCTCGACCGTTCTGTTCGACGATAAAATGACAGTATGAGTGGCGAATCGTGCTAACAACCCGCACGAGTGGACGTTCGACTCGCGTTCCGCTTTCGGGCCCGGGAGCAGCCCCCTCAAAACCGGTACTCGTCGACCGCGTCGGGGTAGCTTCGCTCCTCCTGCTCGCTCGCGCCGGACTCGCCGCCGAGTTCGGCGAGACACACCGTACAGAACCCGGTCGGTTCGTCGTAGTGGCGTGCACAGACCACCCGTCCGCAACGGTCACAGCCCTCGGCGGCCGAGCCGGCATCACAGAGCTCACAGGGACCGGCGACGCTCATACTCGGACGTTGCACCTCGAACGGCCTAAAACTACCTCCGAACGTTCGGTAACGGGAATTTGATACACGGGGAGAGATAACCAGGCGTATGGTTCCGCCGCTGGCAGCCGATATCGACGGCACGCTCACGCGCCCCGACAAGTCGATCGATCCGCGGGTCTTCGACGTGCTCCGCGGCTGGGGGGCGCCGGTCGTCGTCGCGACGGGAAAGGCGTTCCCGTATCCCGTCGGACTGTGTGAGTTTCTCGGTATCGAGATCGCCATCATCGCCGAGAACGGAGGAGTCGTCTTCCTCGAATCGGCCGACGAGGTCGCGTACAACGGCGATCCGGAGGGTGCGGCGGCGGTCGCGGCCGACTATCGGGCGGCC
>LKMJ01004416.1_pt1 | contig 13227 bp, 13 predicted proteins | sample 643391 | NCBI WGS metagenome assembly LKMJ01 (sample SAMN04112250, study PRJNA286221) | soda lake metagenome | biome: soda lake; feature: Kulunda Steppe; material: water; isolation source: sample PL-Br10 brine of Picturesque Lake | place: Russia: Kulunda steppe | collected 2010-07
CGGCACACTGCCATTTCCACTCTGTCAAAGGCGAGACAGAGCGTGGATGGGTGAGGGAGATCGGCCGGTTCAAGGCCGATCTCCCGGGTTATTTGGGGCATTTCCGTGAGCAGGTCAATCGTCATCCGATAGGTCGTATCGAGGTAAATCCGGAGACAGTGAAGCGTGATCATCGCCGCATCGGAGAACCCGCCGCCCCCTTCTGGGGCGGCAGGTTCGTCCCAATCATCGGCAACTCTTTTGACTGCGAAGACACATCGTTCGGTGAAGCGGAAGATTTGGGTTGGCACACTTCCCACCCTTCCGCTTCAACTCCCTGATTCTGGCGACTTACTCCAACGATGTCTAGCGATTAAACACGGCCCTTAACAGTTGCAGGTTTCGTCACGTAGCACGTCACAGCTGTTTGCGCGGGGAGATAACTATCGCCGTGCCACCAGGATGACGCCCGCTAACACAAGCGTCCCGCCGATAACGACAACTGCCGACACCGGTTCCGCGAGAAACAGCGCGCCGAGCACGACGGTCACCACGGGTTCGAGGGTACTGAGAATCGCCGCTGGCCCAGCACCGATACGGGACAACCCGGCGAAGAATGCGAAGATGGGAACCGCCGTTGCCAGCACTGCGATGCCGAGGACCGAACCCCAAGCGATTGTTCCTTCGGGCATGGTGAGCGTGTCTGTCGCGAGACCGATGAGGAGGAACGAGAAGGCCGCCGCTGGCATGACGTGTGCCGTCAGTGTCGGCGCCGACACGTCCTCGAGAGTGGTCCGGCTGACGGTGATATAGCTCGCGTAAATGACGGCGGCGACGAGGACGATACCGACACCGCGAGGATCGGCTGCCGCGGGATCGCCCCCCGTAATCAGCGCGATCCCACTGAGAGTCGCGACGAGCGCCATGAAGCTCCGGCGCCTGATAGGCTCATCGAGGAACGTCGCCGCCAGGACGAGGACGAACGCCGGATACGTATACAGGACGATGGCGACCATCCCGGCGGTCATGAACTCCAGTCCGAGAAAATAGAAGCCGCTCATCCCGGCATAGCCCAGAGCACCGAGCGCTAACCCAACGAGGAGATTCTGGCCACTAAGTAGTTGCAGCTCTCTACGGGCTCCGAGAACTGCCCACACGAGCACTGTTGCGAGGACGAACCGGAGAAACAGGATTGTCGGAATCGACAAACCGGCGTCGCCGGCGACGATTCCGAGAACGCCCAGCGTGCCGAACCCAGCTGCCGAACAGAGAACCAGCAGCGCGCCGACTCGGGCGTCATCCATGGCTTTTGCTCCGTCACCGTGGATAAATTCTTTACGGACCCTGCCGTCCCGGAACCGACTTGTCGGCGCCCACGATGTATCGTTCGTCTGTACTATAGACTTCGTGAGTCGAGTTCTGGAGCGTCCAGCTTTCTTCGCGGGGGATCGGCCGAACCCCTGTCAAAAAAAGGCGGTTCGAAACGGTTTTGAGGGTAGCAAGCAGACGCTCGGTATGCCGACAGACACAGACTACGACCCGAGTCTGGGGCGGAAGTTCATTTTTGTCACGGGTGGCGTCATGTCCGGACTCGGTAAGGGGATTACCGCGGCGAGTACCGGGCGACTGCTGGCAAACGCTGGCTTCGACGTCACAGCGGTCAAAATCGACCCGTATCTCAACGTCGATGCGGGGACGATGAACCCGTTCCAGCACGGGGAGGTGTACGTTCTCAAAGACGGCGGCGAGGTCGACCTCGACCTGGGGAACTACGAGCGGTTCCTCGACATCGACATGACCTCCGACCACAACGTCACGACGGGGAAAGTCTACGAACACGTCATCCAGAAGGAGCGCGCAGGCGATTACCTCGGGAAAACTGTCCAGATTATCCCGCACATCACCGACGACATCAAGCGACGCGTCAGGGAGGCTGCGGCCGGCAGCGACGTCTGCATCGTCGAAGTCGGCGGGACGGTCGGCGACATCGAGGGAATGCCCTACCTGGAGGCGCTCCGGCAGTTCGCTCACGAGCAAGACGACGAGGATATCCTGTTCACGCACGTCACGCTCGTTCCCTACTCGAAAAACGGCGAGCAGAAGACGAAACCGACCCAACACAGCGTCAAGGAGCTCCGGAGCATCGGTCTCCAGCCCGATATCCTCGTCGGGCGATGCTCGGACCCACTCGACGCACAGACCCGCGAGAAAATCGCCCTGTTCTGTGACGTCCCCCACGGCGCCGTCTTCTCGAACCCCGACGTCGACGATATCTATCACGTCCCGCTCCGTCTCGAAGACGAGGGCATCGACGAGTACGTGATGGAACATCTCGGTCTCGAAGACGAAGCGCTTCCGGAGGGAGAGCGCGACTCGGAGTGGCGCGACCGCGTCACTCGTCCCACTCCCGACACCGTCCAGGTTGCAGTTGTCGGGAAGTACGGTCTCGAAGACGCCTATATCTCCATCCACGAGGCGCTGAAACACGCCGGGCTGGAGAACAACGTCGCGGTCGAACGCAAGTGGATTCACTCGGAGAAACTCACCGACGGTGGGGCCGCCGAGGAGCTCGCGGAGATGGACGGTATCGTCGTCCCCGGCGGGTTCGGTGCGCGCGGTACCGAGGGCAAGATAGAAGCAATCCGGTACGCACGCGAGAACAACGTCCCCTTCCTCGGACTCTGTCTGGGCTTCCAGATGGCTGTCGTCGAGTTCGCCCGGAACGTGCTCGGACTCGACGGCGCACACTCGGCGGAACTCGAGGAGGAGACGCCACACCCGGTTATCGACCTGCTGCCCGAACAGAAAGACCTCGACGATATGGGCGGCACGATGCGTCTCGGCACGCACGTCACCGAACTCGAGGAGGGAACGCTCGCGGCCGACCTCTACGACGACACGACCTGTACCGAGCGCCACCGTCACCGGTACGAGGTCAACCCCGAGTATATCGACGACCTCGAAGCCGGTGGACTCGTCTTCTCGGGGACCTCCGGTAGACGGATGGAGGTTCTCGAACTGCCCGGGCATCCCTATTTCCTGGGTACGCAGTTCCATCCCGAGTTCCGGTCGCGGCCGACGCGTGCGAGTCCACCCTTCGTCGGATTCGTGGATGCTATCAGTGCTGACACCGGAGGTGAGTAGTAATGGTCGACGTTGATCCGTTCATCGACGAGAAAAGAGACGAAATCGAGACCGAAATCGGCGACGCGAACGCGATTATCGCGCTCTCGGGTGGAGTCGACTCCTCGACGGCGGCCGCGCTCGCGTACGAATCCATCGGGGACCAGTTGACGCCCGTCTACGTCGACACTGGGCTGATGCGCAAAGGAGAAACTGACCAGATTCGAGAGACGTTCTCGTATATGGACTCGCTGCGCATCGTCGACGCCAAAGACCGCTTTCTCGACGCACTCGAGGGCGTCACCGACCCCGAGGAGAAACGCCACGCGATCGGCGAACAGTTCATCCGCGAGTTCGAAACCGTCGCTAAGGAAACAGACGCGGATTATCTCGTCCAGGGAACCATCTACCCCGACCGCATCGAGAGCGAGGGGACGATAAAATCCCACCACAACGTCGGTGGCCTGCCAGAGCGCATCGACTTTGAGGGGATCGTCGAACCGATGCGCGATCTCTACAAGGACGAGGTCCGCGAGGTCGCACGGGAACTCGACCTCGAAGAGGTAATCTCCGAGCGGATGCCGTTCCCGGGACCGGGTCTTGCTGTCCGGATTCTGGGTGAAGTGACCGAAGAGAAACTCGCGGTTGCACGGGAAGCCAACCACGTCGTCGAGGAGGAGTTGGAAGAGTACGACCCGTGGCAGGCACTGGCTGCGGTTATCGGCAAGGCGACCGGCGTCAAAGGCGACAACCGCGTCCACGGCTGGGTCATCGCCGTTCGCTCCGTCGAATCGAGAGATGGAATGACGGCGCGCGCACAGGAAATCGACTGGGAGACGCTCCAGCGCATCCAGTCTCGTATTACCGGCGAGAACGAGAACGTCGCACGGGTGGTCTACGACGTGACACACAAACCACCCGCAACGATAGAGTACGAGTAAAATGAGTGAGACACTGCGAGTCGTCGTCGTTGGAACTGACGACTACGAGATGAGTGAGGCAGTCACGGATGCAGGATTCAGCGTCAGCACTGTCGACATCGGCAACCGGCCCGCGCTCGAAGAGGCCGGTATCGTCGACACGGACGTGTACGTCCTGACGGAGGTCAAACAGGCCACCTCCATTTCGGTTGCAAAGGATCTCAACCCGGACCTGAAGGTCGTCGTCTATGCCGATAACTCACTACCCGACTTCGCCCGCCGACAGGCAGATCTCGTCCTCGATCCGGAACTGTTCGATCCGGCAGCCGTTGCTGACGAACTTGACTCCTGAACTATTCCTTCGTGTGAAACAATAATGTTTCACACGTGAGTAATAGGATAGCAATCAGCGCGCAGACTCGATAGCGTCGGCAATACTCGGGTACTCGAGGTCGACGATCTCGTCCTCGACGACGACCGTCGGCGTGACCTGGACACCCCACGATTCGCCCCGATCGACGTCTGCTTCGATGTCGTCGCTGTAGGTTTCGTCTTCGGCGGCCTGGCGGGCGGCCTGACCAACGCCAGCGGCGTCGTCGGCGGTTTCCTCGATGATATCGTAGCTGTAACTCCCCTGATGCGCGTAGATGTCACTGGTGAACGTCCAGAAGGGATCGTTTCCGGCCTCTTCGAAGACGGCACGGGCCCCGTTTGGGACTGCGTAGCTCCACGTCTGGTCCTGTGGGGCTGGAAAGTCCGCATGGAAGTACAGCACGTCGCCGGGTTCGACGTAATCCTCGACCAGCTGTGGCGTGAACTGCTGTTTGAACTGGCGACAGCCGGGACAGGAGAAATCTTCGAAGACGGCCATCCTGACCGGGGCGTCCGGGTCACCCATCGCTGGCCGCTCGTCAGGGTCGAACTCGTCGAGGTCGGCGGTCCCTCCCCCGAGGCAGCCTGCAAGTGTTGCGGCGATACCACTGCCGGCGACTGCGAGAAACTGCCGGCGACTCGTGGATGTCATAGCTGGATGAAGGGATTCCCAGTGTATGAATTCACCGTTTGCTGACGGTTATACGAAAAGGTTCGACTGGAAATAGCAAAAGGAACCAGCTACACCTCAATCCGAACTCCTGCTCAGAGCAGGTCTTCGACGTTGTCAGCGACTTCCTCTGGAGTGTTCCCGACGGGGACGCCAGCGTCTTCGAGCGCGTTGATCTTGCTCTCTGCGGTGCCGGTTCCGGAGCCGGAGACGATAGCGCCCGCGTGGCCCATCCGCTTGCCCGGTGGTGCTGTTCGTCCGGCGATGAAGCCGGCAACCGGTGTGTCCATGTGCTCGTCGATGAACGCTGCGGCGTTCTCCTCGTCCTCGCCACCGATTTCGCCACACATCACGACAGCGTCGGTGTCGGGATCCTCGTCGAACAGCTCGAGTGCGCCGATGAAGTCCGTCCCGATGATAGGGTCGCCGCCGATACCGACTGCCGTGGACTGGCCGATACCGCGGTTCGTGAGGTTATCGACGATCTGGTAGGTCAGCGTGCCCGAGCGGGAGATGAGGCCGACCCGTCCCGAGGAGAAGATGTTCCCCGGCAGGATACCGAGTTTCGTCTCCCCGGGCGTGATGATGCCGGGGCAGTTCGGTCCGACGAGGTAGGTGTCTGCCTCCTGGAGACGGCGGTAGACCCGGCTCATGTCCTGGGTCGGGATACCCTCGGTGATAGCCACGACGAGGTCCAGCGGCGCATCGAGTGCTTCGAACAGCGCGTCCCCAGCGAAGGCGGGCGGAACGAACACGACTGACGCGTCTGCATCCTCTTCGCGCGCGGCACGCGAGACGGTGTCGTAGACGGGGACGCCAGCGACTTCCTGGCCGCCCCGGCCCGGCACTGCACCGGCGACGACGTTCGTACCGTACTCGAGCATCTGTTCGGTGTGGAACTTGCCCTCACCGCCGGTGATACCCTGGACGATGACGCGAGTGTCTTCGTCGACGAGAACGCTCATGCTTTCACCTCCTCGGCCGCAGCGACGGCAGCCTGGACGGCTTCTTCGAGCGTCGTTTCAACCTGCACGAGGTCCGTGTTGAGAATCTCCATACCTTCCTCAGCGTTCGTTCCGGCCAGTCGAACGATAACTGGTTTTGGGATTTCGTCGAGCTGTTCGAGCGCTTCGTTGATGCCGTTTGCCACCTCGTCGCCGCGGGTGATACCGCCGAAGATGTTGAAGACGACGGCGTCGACGTTCTCGTCCGAGAAGACGAGATCGAGCGCGTTCGCGATGCGCTCTGCTTTCGCGCCGCCACCGACGTCGAGGAAGTTCGCGGGGGAACCTCCGTAGTGGTCGACCAGGTCGAGCGTCGTCATCACGAGACCTGCGCCGTTGCCGATGATACCGACGTTGCCGTCGAGTTGCACGTAGTTCGCCCCCTCGAATCCGTACTCGTTGGCCTTGGCTTCGAGTTCGTCCCCGGCAGCTTTCTCTTCCATCTCCCCGAGGTCAGGCTGGCGAAACAGCGCGTCGCCGTCGATGTTGAACACGGCGTCTGCGGCGATGACCTCGTCGTCGGCGGTGACCATCAACGGGTTGATCTCCGCGTCGGCACCGTCGCGTTCCTCCCAGAGGTCGTACAGCGTCGTCAGGATAGACGCAACGTCGTTCGCGATTTCACGATCGATGCCGGCGTCGTAGACGACCTTGCGCGCCTGGAAGTCGTGCATGCCGAAGGCGGGGTCGATGTGCTCGCGTGCGATGGCATCTGGGTCCTCCTCGGCGACCTCCTCGATGTTGACGCCGCCACGGGTCGAGACCATCGCGACGGGCTTGCCGGCGTTGCGGTCCATCGTCACGCCGACGTAGAGCTCGTTCGTGAAATCGACGGCCTCCTCGATGAGTACCTTGTCCACGTCGAAGCCTTTGAGGTCCATGCCGATGATGTCCTCGGCGGCCTCGTGGGCCTCCTCGCTATCTTCTACCAGCTTGATGCCGCCGGCCTTGCCGCGGCCGCCGACGTGTACCTGTGCCTTGATGGCGACCGGGTAGCCAATCTCGTCGGCCAGTTCGACTGCCTCGTCGACGGTGCGGGCCAGCGCCGCCTCGGGCGTCGGGATTCCGGCCTTCGCGAAGACTCGCTTTGCCTGATATTCGTGAAGTCTCATATGGGCTCACTCCCTACTTCCACCGTCGGCCTGTTAGGAGTATCGAAAGACACTGGTATCGACGCAACTGTCACCTTCTTTGACGGGATGGCTGTGAAACCGACTCCAGGGAGTGGTCCTGGTGGCAAGTTATCTCCCCTAGTGACAACCTGATACACCGTCAATGAGAACTCGGAATCTCAGGAACTAGACTGGGGTCCACAGGAATGCTCTGAAGTTCATCGATTCAGAGCAGCCCTCCTAATCTGGGCAAGAACAGAATCAGTTCCTGATAAAAGATGATTGCGGCGAGTATTGTCAAAAGAGGGATATAAAACGGCAAAACTCCCTTGAATATATCCATCAACTCCAGATCAGTAACCCGTTCGAGGACAAACAGGATCATCCCTAGCGGCGGAGTTATTAACCCGATTGTTAGAGCAAGTACCATAATCACCCCAAATGCAATTGGGTCAATACCAAGTGCAGCATAGCTTGGTGCGAGAACTGGGACAGTAATCATTATCAGTGCAATCGGCTCGATAAATGTCCCCAAAATAAGCAACACAATCACCAACAGAATCGTTATAATGAGTGTACTTTCGGTAACGCCCAACAAGCTGGAAGTGAGAAAGGCCGGGACGCCTGCAATAGTCAGCAAAAACGCGTACACGTTCGCTAACCCGATGATGACCATAATAACAGCTGTATCAGCAAACGTATCCCTCATAACATTATAAATGGTCGAAACATCTAGGTTTTTATAGTAGAGCATATCGATCAATATCACGTACGCACAGGCAACCGCAGCGGCTTCAGTCGGAGTGAAAAATCCGAAAAAGATTCCACCGATGATTATGACGGGTGCAACCAGTGCTGGGATTGCCTTTAGCAACGCTTTCAAGAAACGTCCAAGTTGAAACTGAGTTGTGCGTCCAACACCTGTTTCTTGCGTATAACTGATTACAAGGATTGTGCCCATCAATGAGAGGCCCATCAAAACTCCGGGAACAATTCCAGCAATAAACAGCGCACCGACTGATTCCTCGGCTAACGAACCGTATAGGATGAACGCAATACTGGGCGGGATAATCGGGCCAATTGTCGCAGACGCACCAGTAATACCGACTGCGTATCCTTTATCGTATCCCCGCTCGGTCATTGCCTGATATTCGATTGTGCCAAGACCCGCAGCATCTGCCAGCGCCGATCCACTCATCCCGGCAAATATCATGCTGACTATGATATTCACATGTCCAATAGCGCCTCTCACTGAACCGACTACTGCTTCAGCGAGATCAAAGATATCTTCGGTCATGCCCATTTCGTTCATGAACCGTCCGGCTAAGATGAACAGCGGCACGGCAAGCAACACAAAGCTGTTAACTCCTAGATAGAAATGTTGCGCAAAAATATCGAGATTCAGATCGAGCCCAAACGGTAACAGCATCAATAGAAGAGTCGTTAACCCGATCGAGTATCCAACAGGAACGCCGACCACATATAACGCTAACAGTATCAAGAAAAATGCCAGTGATATCAAAACTATATCACTCATGGTACTACTTCCGTCGTATCATCTGCTTCATCTGTATCGTCATCCACCACGTCTGCCTCCTCGTCTGCCTGCCAGAGTTCGTATGTGTGTTCGATAGCGTAGAGGATAGTCAGAAACGACCCAATTCCTAAAACGATGTGAGCGTGACCCTGGGCAAAGAAACGGAATGTTACCAATCGTTGATTTATCGTCCGTGGGACGATTGAATACACCGATATAACCAACGCTACACACAATACGATCACCATTATATTCGAAAAGATGAATAGGGGCTTCCAATACCTGAACGGCATCTTTTCGATTATCTGTCTGAGAGAGATATCTTCTTGTTGTTTCATGGCATAGGGCATCCCGACGAACGTGAGGATAATCAATGTGAAACGTGCCAATTCTTCGGTCCAGACGATAGAATATGGTATCTCTCTAATCACTACCTGAAGCAGTGTCAACCCGAGTATCACTCCCAGCAACAGTACTCCTAATATTTCTAATACTTTGGATAATAAATCGGACAGTGATGATCTTCTATTGGCGTTTAATCTATCCTTCGGTGGAACATTCATGTGGTCTGTATTAGAATACTGTGTCCGGGTAATCTGCGACAGCCTCCTCATAACTAGGGATAAACGTCTCGTCAAACAGTCGTCTTACAGCGGGATCCGCTGCCCCGTAAATGCCCTCTCTATCAACATCCTCTACGAGCGTAAAGTCCGGATCGTCTCTGAGTCGTTGGAACTCTTCTTCTTCCTGGTCGTCCAACTGTTCCAGCCCCCACTCAAATGCATCGTCAAGCGCTTCCTGGATCAGCTCTTGATCGTCGTCGGCCAGATCTTCCCACCAGGCCAAATTCGCCTGATAAATCAGATGTGACGGAAGATGCTCCGTCAAGGAGAAATAGTCCGTGACCTCGTCGAAGCTCAGGAAGAAGAAAAACGAGACGTTCGCTTCACCGGCATCAACGACACCAGTTTCCAGTGAAGAAAACAGCTCGTCAAACGCGATTCCGGTCGGTTCAACACCGAGTTCACCGAATACTTCGAGCCATGGATCGGCCTGAATAGTACGCAGTGACAGTTCTTCGAAATCGTCAGGTCCACGGACTGGTGTATTTGAGAAGACGCTTCGGTTGCCACGGAACACCGTCCCGAGGATGGTTAGTCCTGGATCCTCACGGAGGGCTGCATCCATTCCTCGCTCCTCACCGAACACGAATTCGTCTTTCAAGAATTCGAAATGCTCCCGATCGTGGATTGCAAACGGACAGCCCAAAAACCCATGTCCTCTCGAAAACTGCTGGGCCATTACACCGAACGTGTTCATGGTCATGTCAACTGACCCGGCGACGAGTGCCTCGATGATATCTTCCTCGCCGCCTAACGTCCCATACTGGCCTTCAACAGTAATTCTCTCATCAGTTCGTTCCTCAACATTTTCAGCAAATTCGATCGCTATCTGAGAAGAGTAGTCCTCAGGCGGGGCAGGCGAAGCGATGCTAAATTCGAACTCTTCTGTTTCATCCCCACCGCCTACGCATCCAGCTAAACCTGCGGCGCCAACAGCGGAAGCACCCAATTTTAAGAATTGCCTCCTTCTGCTATTTAACACATTGTAACCGTTTGACATGGCTGGTCCTTCACTACGGTATAACTTAACCCTTCGGTTGTGCTGAAGACTGTACAGTATTGATTAGTGGAGTTGGAATATTACCAACATGTTTCCAATCTGTTGGATATTCGACGAATCAGTGGAAATGTCGGTCTAGACTGTCCGAGGGCAGGACTGATTAACACACTACCCGTTCGAAATCGTCGGTTCCGGAACGCTACCCTCTCTGGACCTCCATTGAGTGCAAGTGGTCACGGAGGACCCAGAGACCCGAAAGACATTACTGCTGAAGAACTCCTGAAGTGACTATGATGACGACTCACACGGACCCAACCGAGCTACCGTATGAAACTATTCCTGAGCTCATCACGTATGCTGTTGATCGGTGGGGTGACCGCTCGTTCGTTCAGTACGAGGAGAGGACGTACACTTACAGGGAGATTGATGAACGATCCGATCGGATAGCTGCTGCACTCTCTGAATCTGGCGTCGAGTCAGGCGATCCCGTGTGCACGTTTCTGTATAACTCTGTTGAGTACCTCTCGATCTGGTTTGCAGTAGCGAAGCTTGGAGCGATCTTGGTGCCACTCAATGTTGAGCTTAGGGGCGAAGGACTTTCGTATACCATCAACGACTCGAAGGCTGACATCATACTCCTCGAGGAAGAGACTCGGGAAAGCTATCAGGAGATTCGTGGGGACCTGAATACCATCTCGACCGAGTTCCTCATCGGCGAAACTGAAACCGACAATTACCGTGCGTTTTCGGAACTTCAACAGGGGGACTCAGGTGCTGTTCCACCCTGTACTGTTACTCTCAAAGACACGATGAGTGTTATTTATACGAGTGGAACGACAGGATTACCAAAGGGTGTTGAACTTCCCCACTTCTCGTATCTAAACACCGGTCTCGAATTCGCTACCCATCTCGGTTTAACGCAGGAGGATACCACATTTACGACGCTCCCGCTCTTTCACTGCAATCCCCAGCAACTGACTGTGATGGGGGCGCTTCAGACGGGTGGTGACTTTGCTATCGAGCGGTGGTTCAGTGCTTCGAACTACTGGGGGCGATTACGAGAAACCGGGGCGACGCATTTTGTCGCAATCGGGACGATGCTCCGAGCACTCGCGAAGCAACCACCATTAGATAGCGATACGACTCACTCGGTCGAGTACGGTATTGCTGCGCCCGTTCCCGAAGACCTCTACGATGTCTTTTCGGAACGGTTTGACGTTCAACTGTTCGAAGCATACGGACTTACCGAGACGGCTACAATTGCAGCAATGAACGATCCGGATAACCCTCGTCACGGAAGCTTTGGACGCCCGGTTCGACACGCCGAACTGAATGTTGTCGACGAACATGACCGTCCTGTTGAGAACGGGGAGGTCGGTGAGATTGTCGTGAGACCAACCGAACCATACACGATGATGAATCGGTACTACAATCGCCCGGATGCGACTGTCGATGCGTGGGAGAATCTCTGGTTTCACACCGGGGATATGGGGTATCGTGACGACGATGGGTACTACTACTTTGTCGAGCGCAAGGCGTACACAATCCGGCATCGTGGCGAAAATATCTCTGCAACTGAAGTCGAATCCGTTCTCGAGACGTGTCCGCATATTCTCGAGTGTGCCGTTGTCGGTGTCCCCGGCGAGTTAGGAGAGGAGGATGTGAAAGCCTACATCAAACGCGACCCTGAAAGCGAGCTGCGCTATTCGGACGTCACAGACTGGTGTAATGAGCGATTAGCATCCTTCAAGCAACCACGCTATATCGAGTTTATCGAGACGTTTCCAAAGACAGCGACGGAGCGAATTGAAAAGTACAAGCTGAAAGAGCGCGGCATCGATGACGCGTGGGATAAATACGAGCATCTGTAGTGACTCCCGATCCGGTTTGTTCATCCGGCGAACTGGGACATCGTCGAGCGGAACTTCTCCTGAATAGTTCAGGCCCTCCACGAGGTGGCCGTCTAGGGTCGACCGTCCGCTCTTTCTGCTGTCTGGTCCGGTCAGGGCCGAGTTCTTCGATGGCCGATGACACCAACTAGCGGCGACGGTTCGGTACGTTTAAACAGTCGTCGGCACCGGATAGGGATATGGACGAGAACGGAAGTCGACCACTCGACGTACTGGAAGAATCTGTCGGAGAGGAGGTGACCGCCCATCTCAAGGGTGGTGAGGAGTACACTGGTACACTGACGGGCTACGACCAGCACATGAACCTGGTGGTCGAAGCGGACGAAGACATAACGATTATACGCGGGGATAACGTCGTTTCGATACAACCATGACCAAAGGAACGTCTGCACAAGGGAAGAAAAACAAGAAGATACACGTCAAGTGCCGCCGCTGCGGCGAGGCGTCCTACCACGTCAAGAAAAAGGAGTGTGCGTCCTGCGGGTTCGGGAAGTCGGCAAAACGCCGAGACTATGCCTGGCAAAGCAAAGCTGGCGAATAAGATGCGAGAGAAGTGCGGGGTCGTCGGTGTCTCCCTGCAAGAGAGAGATGCCGCGCGCCCGCTCTACTACTCGCTGTATGCCCTCCAGCACCGCGGGCAGGAGTCCGCGGGCATCGTCACACACGACGGGTTCCAGCAACACGACCACGTCGAGATGGGGCTCGTGGGGGATGCCTTCGAGGAAAGTGACCTGGAGCAACTCCCGGGAGCCCAGGGTATCGGCCACGTCCGCTATCCAACTGCCGGCGGCGTCAACGAGTGCTGTGCACAGCCGTTTTCGGTCTCGTTCAAGAGCGGCTCGCTCGGCATGGCACACAACGGTAACCTCGTCAACGCCGACGAGGTGCGTGCCGAGCTGGAGGCCAGCGGCCACGCGTTCACCTCGGACGGCGACACGGAGGTGATCGCCCACGACCTCGCCCGCAATCTCATCGAC